>Ga0307377_10006138_pt1 | contig 12665 bp, 10 predicted proteins | sample TR3MG_FD_202535 | JGI IMG/M metagenome (GOLD analysis project Ga0307377, IMG submission 202535) | Soil microbial communities from Risofladan, Vaasa, Finland - TR-3 | ecosystem: Environmental > Terrestrial > Soil > Coastal area > Acid sulfate soil | place: Finland: Risofladan, Vaasa | collected...
CTTGAATCCAGGATGGCTGTGCCACCATCCTACTGTAAATTCACCATTTGAAAAGGCTTCGTCGTCAATTATAGATAAAGCTTCATAATCTTCGTCACTCCATTTATATTGATCAATAACAGCATCCTTATCCAGTTTTTGATGCATTATTGGATATGATTTTGTAATATATACATCGTCTCCTTCATTTCTTCCAATAAGTATACCTGAAACCTCAAGCCAATCGTCTCTTTCAATTCGTTTATTAGCAAACCTAACACATGCTGCAACAATGGTCAAATAAACGTTTTTGGGAATATTTACTGTCATATTTTTAATTCAATGAATTCTTTTTTGATATGCTTATACAATATATTATATTTATGTCTATTTTTTTAGATTTTATTTTACTTCGATTATAATTATACCCCAAAATAATCTTTTTTTTTTAGCCAAATATAAAATTATTTAAACTCGAAAATTATGATAATATTATAATTTCAACAAATTAGATTTGCTTCCAATTAATTAGATTTTCTTATAATTTGAGTTGATGTAATTATTTCTAAACAAGGATTTGAACCTCTAAGTAGTCAACTAGGAATTTCTGGAACATCGTATAGGATTCAATTAGGGCTTATAAACGATAAATGGGCTATCCGTTTGCTAAAAGGCAAAGATGTTATTGATTCCTATGTTTTTAAAGATGAAGATATGAGCGCTTCTGGTTTTCCTAACCAAAATCTCATAGTGGGATGGGTGCTGAGAACAGTAGCAATTCCAAATATAAATCCCCACCAAATTATGAAAACTACTCACGCATTAACTAAACAGGCTATTACTAATAAAGAAGAAAAAAAAGTTATAGCCCCGATTTCTGAAGCTAAAGAAGTTGAATTAGAAAAAGTTCCAGAAAGCGAAATGAAGAGACCAGCAGCAACAGGATGGGTAAAAGAAGAGGGCATGAAGTCAAGTCAAGAATTAGAAGACGAAAAACGCCAAGCATTTCAAGAGAGGATGAAGTATGTTAAGGAAGAAAAAAGAGCTCAAGCAAGTCAACAAGCACCATCGACGCTAAAAACTACCAAAAGTTTACCTCCAATCCCAAAAGGAGAGGGTGTAGAATATGTTACGCCTGATAACTCTACAACTGGTTCTTCCACTTTTTGTCCTCATTGTGGGAAAGATCTAGACTGGAAATTCTGTCCTTACTGCGGTAAACCACTACCCCATTAAATTAAATCTTATATTCTATTATTTCCTATTAACCTTTCTTACAAAAAAGGTAGGATTCTTATTTTTAACTAGGTGTTGATTAAGATTGTTTTAAAAATTAAGAATCTAATAAAAGATATAAATGAAAAAGAAGAATAAATTATCATTCACAATACATTTATATTAACTGCTCAAAATTATTATTGTTAAAAATAAAAATATTGTAGAATAAATTCATTAGTTTCTCAAAAGATGAAGTGATTTATATTGGGTAAAGATATAGATAATAGCGTTGTAAAGATAAAGCCACTTGCTTATTATAAAATGGTGTTACATGTATTACGTTTTGGAAACAAGGCTCGAAATCATTCTCAGTGTATCGAAGTAATGGGAGTGCTTATTGGGCACCTCGAAGATGGCGAAGATAAGAAGTTTAAGAATGTCGTAATTGAAGATTCCGTACCCATCTCTCATGGGAGTAGCGTAGAAGTAGAATTCTCGATTAATGATTATATTTTCTTTGAAAAAGCTAATTCGATGTACTACGATAAAGGATTTTTTATTGTGGGCTGGTATCATTCACATCCTCTGTTATTCCAGCACAAGATTTTCTTTTCGCCTACGGATGTAAAAAATCAATTCGGTTGGCAAAATGAATTGAATCCAAGTGGAATAGCACTAGTTTTTGACCACGCATATTTGGAACATCCAGATGATCTGGGATTTAAGGCTATTAGATTAACTAATCCAACAGATATCAGGGATTCGAGTGTTCACGATGTGAAGGCTATTGTTGAACCTCCTAACGATTTAGAGTATTATTTTAAAATTGTTGATCTAATTAATTGTGTATATTCAAATGAGCCCCCTATTACAGAAGAAAACGAAACAGCTGATATCTTTGGTGATGTTCAAGTCCCTGAATTGAATCAATTAAGGTTTAAGCAACCTGAAATAGATCAACGTAAAATTATTGAATCAGTTCAAATCGGTCTTTCTAACTTTATAGATTTATCTTTAACACCCTTGATTAACTATTTAAATTCGATATCAAAAAACATTTCGGGAGAAATTGAGAATAATAACATTGAAATCAGAAACAATTTATCTCAATTAAAAAATTTAGTGAACTCTGGAATTGATAAAATACAAAGGAAATATAAAGACGATTTAAATTCTGAATTGTTTAACGCAGAAGGTTATGTTGACGACTTTCTAGACCAAATAGATGTATATCATGATGAGATAGGAAAAATTTTGAGAGAAATAGAAGAATTCGTTCAGGAGAAACTAAATATTTCATTTAAGGAGAAATTTGAAGCATTAAAAAATGATTTCTCAAAAGATCACGACGAATGGAGCAGCAAAATAATGAATCTCAATGGAAATCTAACTACTAATCTCGAGAATCTCGAAAAATTAGAAAATTCATTAAATATTTTATCTGATAAAATAATTACGATAAAAGACGCTACACTCGAAAAGATAAAAAGAATGCAAAAAGAAACTTCAGATCTTGCATCGAAGAAGCATGGCTTAATAAAGAATTCAATTAGTGATCTACAAAAGAATTCTCAAAAGTTTGTAACAAACTTAAAAGCTGCAGTTTTAATTTTGGAAGGAACAAAAGCACCCATCTTTGAAAAAATCGATAAATTGGAATCTGAGAAAAAAGAGTTATTATTAAAAATCAAAGAACTCGAAAAAGGAGGTAAAGAATAGAGATGAATGAGAGCACAGTTGAAACCAGAGAAAAAGGTAAAGTATTCATACGAATGAGTGTGTATAAAGATATTCTTACTCATGTATTAAGATTTGCAAATACTATGTTTGACTACAATGAACAAGTTTTAGGATTTTGTTTGGGAAACAAAGAACTTGACAGCGATAATATTGATGTGATCAAAGTTATTCCCATTACGCATGGTGATCAAGTAGAATTAGGATTTTCAGAAAAGATTCATAAAGTACTTGAGCAGATAAAAGAAGAAGTTAAAGATGAGAACATTACCGTTGTAGGTTGGTATCATTCACACCCCAACAGCGATTCTTTTTTCTTTTCAGATGTTGATAAAAAGAACCATTTATACTTTCAAAATGAACAAAACCCCTTAGCATTTGGAATCGTATTTGATCACACTAAGCTTAAAAAAAACGATCATTTAGGATTAGATGTATTTCAATTCAAAAATCACAAATTAGGCGAAAAAAGTGAAATTGTCAGACTGAAATATGAAGTAGAACCGCCAAAATCCCTAGATTTCTTCAGATGGGTTCGAGAGCTTGTTGAATATGGACAGGCGAAGGATCCAAGTATAATACGCGAGAAATTAGAGGCGATTGAAGGAATTCCAGGCGATCTTCAAGAAATTCCGATGTCAGTCGATCAAGCTGATACAAGAATCGATATAAATTATCCTAACATAAATCCGGTTATAGATGGTTTTAAAAAAGGGTTACAGAATTTATCTAGCTTAGTCTTAAATAATTATAAATCCGAATTGGAATTATGGTCTACCGAATTTAATGATGGAGCTTTAATAGGTCTTGATAAAATAAATAATTCTCTATCAGAAATGAATTCCGGAATTAATAGGGGTTTTGAAAAAGTAGAAAAATGGATTGACTTAAAATTTAAAGAACGGTTAGATGAATATAAGGAAAAAGTGGAAGGATACATAAGAAAACGTCTTGAGGGGCAAGAAGAATTAAAATCGAATACCCACGGGATTAGTGAAATCTTAAAAAGTGAAATTAGCGAATATTTAGAACAAAGTATTAGTGATATCTCTAAATCTATAAAGAATGATCTCAATGAATCTATTAATAAACTATACGGACTATCAAAATTAGACACAAACACAAGAGAGAAAATTGAATACTCAGCAAACCAAATCTCAAATTTAACGAATCAAATAGAAAATCTCTCTATTGAAATGTTAAAAGGAATAAGTGCAATCAATCATCCCTTCGAAATAAACATTACTACCAATTTGGATAATTTGATTTCAGAATTAGAAAATTTTAACAACGATTTTGTAGAACTTGAAAAGTTAATTGACAGATTACAAAAAATAATTCCTGATTTTCGAATTATTAAGAAATAGTAGGTTTTCTACTTTTTTTTATAAATTTATATCAGATAGATCATATGAATAGATTTTATCTATCTTTTTTTTACTTGCGATATACTTATTTCACTTCACGAAGACGACAACTCGGGATACTGAAGTCTACCAACTTTCGATATTTGCAATTGATATTTCGGGATCTGTGTTTTTAATCGCTTTAGGTGATTATTTTTTGCTACTGACGACAGAATCCGTCCAATTCTATCGACCTTAATATCCACACCATAGTTATCTTTTAACACTGAATTTATTTTATATGAGGACAAAATCAGCATATCCGAAATGTTTCTTTCCGCTAACATTTCAATGCCTTGTTTGACCAGTTTTATCAAGTTTTCTTTATCTGGTTTATCTGGTTGATTATCCATTTGCATATTTATATTATAATTGAAGCCTTTTAAATTTTCAGCTATGAATGACAAAATGAATTGCATTATGGTTGGTTTTATTTATGAAAATTCATTTAAGAAAATAATACTTTTTTAATTCTAATGAAACATTTTCCCTCATTATACTTGCTTTTTTGATGAAAATGAATGCTAAAGAAAATCTAACAAAGATAAAAGATTCTCTTCAAAGGAACATTCGTAAAGTCTTTATACAAGAACTTAATGTAGAAGGAAAAGAACCTTCGAAATCATACTTTGGAGAAAGAAAATTCTTTGTAATTTACTTTATTTTTTTGATCTATTCTTTTTTATTGTTAGTCGGGATAAATTTTCCTGGTACATATTTAAATGTTCTTACCCTTGGAAATCCATTTGTTTTTGGAAACGCATTAGTAGCTTTTTTTCTCGCATTATCTATATTGTATAGCGTTGATAAAATTAGAGTATTCATTTTTGAAAAACATTCAGGTATTAAACAGATAATTTTATATGTTGGAATTATTTCGGGTTTCTTTGTTCTCTTCCTATATGTCTATAATATAAACACAAATTTAATAAGCTATCTATTAGGATTGTCAACAATCTGGCTTTTATTATTAAGTATTCGCTTCTACATGTATTCCAGAAAGTTTGCAACTAAAATAGAGGCTAAGTTTATCGCTAAATATTCTGGATTTCGACGATTTTTAGCTTTCATTGCTCCATATTTTATTTTAGGAGTATTAGTTATAATAGCTCTGTTTTATCGCGGTCTGTTAGTTTATATTTCTCTTGATTTTTTCGGTCCTTCTGCTCCCAGTGAAGCAGTAGGAGTTTATGAATTAGAAATGCGTTTGATAATGCCTTTAATTTATTTTAGTTTAATTTTAACTCTCTTGTTTATTATATTTGAATTTGTATTTACGCGACGAAGAGCCGAGACAAAGAGAGCCGGATTGTTTGATAACTTCACTTTTTCTTTAATAATTTTATTTATATTTTTCTTCCAGGTCTTTCAGTTATCATTATTCTTAATTTTAAATCCAGCAACTATAATCGCCCTAAAAGAGACTGTAGGTGCGAGTAGTTCTACAATTTGGTTTATATTTATTATAGAATTTGCCGTATCTATGTATTTCTTGAATAGAATCATCAAAAAATTAGGGCGTTCAATAGAATGGAAACTTCTTATATTTAAAAGAGATGGTCTTATACTTTTAATTTTAGGTTGTGTTCTATCTCAAACTCTTACTCGTTATGCTCTACAGACACAAATTCCAAATCAGATAATTACTGACCTTGGACAGTTTTTCATGGCAGATAAGTTTATTATTTCGATAATAATGATTATTTTCCTAGGGAGTACTCTGCTATTTTATTACTTAAAACCACATGAAACTTCAATGTTTATTCGATTGCAGAAAGAAACGGTAGATCAAGAAGAGCAGAGTATGGATATAATTTATAAACTCTTAAGGAGCGAGTATTTAAGAAGAGGAGAGGGTTTTCCTCTTGAGATTTTAGATCGCGAGTTGATTAGAGCTACTAGGCTTTCTAAAAATAATATATATTCTTTGGTTGGTACTCTATCGAAGATTAATTTGAATATTATTTTGAAAGATGTTAAAGATGATCAAGGGCGATATCAAAAATTCGTAGACTTTACTTCTATTCTCGAAAAGTTCGATAAAAAAGAACTAGCACAGAAGAAAGCAAAAAAATATCTGTCCGATCGACTCTTCACAACCATGAGATCAGACAAACCTAAAAAACTCGACTTACATGTTGATACTAACCAAAATAAAGCTTCGGATCAATTTATTTCTTCTCTAACTTCGGATTATACAAAAAAACAAAAAGATGAATTATCTTTTGAACAAATGCAAAAGGATGCATCGATTTCTTTTACTCAAAAAGAGATTCCTCAAGCATTAAAAAATAATATCATCGATATATTAAAAAAAGAGTACGCTTATCGGATTGAAAATCAAGAGAAATATCCCGATTTTCATTATTGTATATCAGAAATCGCGTCTCAGATTCAAATGGAAACTCGTATCACTCCAGGTCAACTCTATCCCATATTGGAAATTATTGCAGCAGAAGATTTAGAATTAAGCTTAGAGAAAAATCCAGATGAACCGGAAGATAAGCGTATCAATTTCTTTCCCATGACTGATGATGACTTAAGTTACAGCCTTGCTAATTTTAGACCAGAAGTATATGAAAAGATTAGAATAAAAGTAACTAAACAATTTTTTACATTTTTAAATCGGAAGAAATCAAGCTCTATATTTCCTAAACTCAGGAAGCAGATTGGCGATAATACAGAAGCACAAAGGGAATGGAATGAAATATACAAAATACTTAATAATTTCTATCCTAAGTACGTTGAAATCGTTGAGAGGATAAGATTAGGAGTAGAATTACTTAAAATCTTAAAAGTATTTCCTAAGAAAAACATTGATATTTATCTTTGATTCTTAATCATGCTCTCTATCAATCCTAAAATCTCAGGGAAGAGCACATTTTTAGGGTTATCTTCCTTTCAAATGCTGGCAATGTTTAGAAGGGGTATGTTTTATACTTACCTGTCTATTTATATGAGAGATTTTTTGCTTTTATCTGTAACTGAAACGACTTTATACGCAACATTACCAATGCTAGTGAGTGTGATTTTTCAAAATTTTGTTTGGGGGCCACTGAGTGACAGATTCCAAAAACGCAGAACATTTATCATATTAGGCGAGATTTTAGCAGGTATAGGGACCTTTGTTGTCTGGTTTGTTCACTCAATTGTCTCTAACTTGTTAATAGCGGGATATGTTATTATTGTTGGATTAATGTGTATTGAAGCATTTTGGTCAATGTCGAATATCAGTTGGAGCGCTCTCATTAGTGATATTTATCCATCTAAAGAGCGTAGTAAAATTATGGGACAACTAACTAGTGTTGGTGGATTTGGGAGAATAATAGGAATATCTATAGGAGGAATACTCTACAATAATGGTTTTGGCTTTCGTGATGGACCACTATTCATTGTAGCATCACTGGTTATGTTTATGTCTTCTATCCCTATGATTTTCACACCAGAAGGAGGAATTAAAGATATTGGGAAAATAGAAGTTGAGAATAATGAAAATCCATCTCAAAACTTTAATTTTAAAGCTATTTTCATTGTTTTCATTATTTCTTTAACGTTTATTAATTTTGGACGCAATTCAATCGCAACGATCTATAGTCAATATTTAATTTTAGATACTGGATTTGCGGTAGATAGCATATTATTAAGCTTTATTGCAAATACTCAATCGTTAGCGGTACTAACTATTGGATTTTTAGCTGGTACTTTAAGCAAAAAGTTTGGACATTCTCGAACTCTAATATTAGGTGTGAGTTTATCTATTTTAGCTTTAATTATCATGGGATTAACAGATAATTTGATATTGATATTTGTCGGAAGCTTTTTTATAGGTACGGGTGAAGTAATTATTTATGCTGCCTCTTATGTCATTGCCTCTAACTTGATACCTTCTAAGGTTAGGGCAAAATTATTTGGAGTATATAATACGACTTTTTTTCTTTCTTGGGGATTAGCTTGTACAATCATATCAGGTCCATTGATAGACTTTCTAATCAATAACGATTTTGAGGAAGTTATATCTTATCAAGCTGCTTTTCTCGTAGGAGCTCTGATAACAGGAACAGGATTAGTAATTTTTTTATTATTAGAAATCTGGATCAAATCTAAAAGTGCTAAGAAATAGCATATGAAGAATTTATAATTACTAGAAAGAAAAAAAAATTATTGATTTAGTTTTTTACAGCACTCATCGCATTTAAGTTCAGCTAAGCTTAAATATCCACATTTATCACCCATATAGCACTCAAGCTGATTTTTTTCTTCATTAAAAACCATATCTTGACTACAACATTGTGGAATGGTTTCCATTATTTTTCCACAGCCGCTACATCTAAATGTTTCCATTTTCTCATAACCTCTTTATTTAACCTTAATTTATTCAACGAGTTCCATTGTTTTACCGTGATGTTTGGGGATTGATTGAGCACCACAAGATGCGCCCATCCAGCAGAATAATTGATCTCCTTCTTGATGCATTGCTTGTCCACAATGCATCGGTAAATCTTGCTCCAATCCACATTCAACACATTTTAATTTACTCATGATTTTTCCTCAATTTTAGTTTATATTTTTAGAGTTTAAAAAAAATAATTAGTTTTTATTTGCTAAACAATATCCATCGGTTTACCATGATGTTCAGGTATTGGTCGTGTAGGTGGGTTTTCTGAACCACCCATCATACAAGAGGGACCCATGTGACACCAGAGCTCATTACCTTCTTTATGCATCGGTCTACCACAATGACCTGGTAGTTTTTCCTCATGTCCACATTCAGAACATACTAATTTACTCATGATTTTTCCTCCATTTTAGTTTATATAGTTAAGTTTTTTAAAAAAAATATCTATTGATTATGAAATTACATTGTTTTCATTGGCCCTGTAGTTAAATACTTCTCAGGATCATTTTTGAAATCAGTCACACAGGACTGTGCACAAAAATAATATTTTTTACCTTTATATTCATGCTCAATTGAATAACTTGGATAGATTTCCATTCCACAAACAGGATCCACAACCAGTTCTTCTTCAGATGATTGCTTATGCATCAGTTTAGGATCCGCATACTCAAAATCTTTATATTTATCGGGATCCGATTTGAATTCATGTTCACATGAAGCGCTGCAGAAATAATATTTATCTCCCTTATACTTGTATTCAATTGACTTACTAGGTACAATTACCATGCCACATATTGGGTCTGTGACTTTTTCTTCAAGTAACTGTTTTTCTTCTTCAAGCTGTTGTTCTGTTTTCGGCTCAAATCTTTTAAGCAAGAGCGCATTGGTGACCACTGAAACGGAACTAGTTGCCATGAACACAGCCGCTAAGAATGGTGGTAAGAAAAACCCCGTAAATCCATATAAAACTCCTGCTGCTAGCGGAAGTCCTATGATGTTATAAATGAAAGCCCAGAATAGATTGGTTATCATTTTTTTGTAAGTTTTTTTAGATAAGTTAATTGCTGAGACAACACTTCTAAGATCTCCTCTCATGAGAACAATATCTGCCGTTTCTATAGCGACATCAGTTCCAGAACCTATAGCAATTCCTACGTTTGCTTGTGCTAGAGCTGGAGCGTCATTTATGCCATCACCGACCATCCCTACAATCCTCTTCTCCCCAGATTGTTGGAGTTTCTGTATATTTAAAGCTTTATCATTTGGTAAAACCTCTGCTAAAATGTGAGCCTCGTCGAATTTAAGTTGTCTTCCAATATTTAATGCAGTTTGCATATTATCCCCCGTAATCATGTAAATTTCAATTCCCATTTCTCTTAATTTATCCAAAGCATAAGGTGCTTGATCCTTCATCTTGTCTGAGATTCCAATAATCCCCCGTATATTATTATCAATACTAATTAAGATAGTCGTTATTCCCTGTTGCTGAAATTCCTGAAATTTAGCTTTATAATCTTCAATTGAGATTTTGTTATCAATCATTAATTTTTCATTACCAATCAATACACTCTTTCCTTTTATATTGGTCTTAATCCCTTTCCCTGGAACAGCGTCGAATTCAGTCAAGGGTTCGAGACCTATAGTCCTTTGGTTTGCTTCTTCTATAATAGCTCTTCCAAGTGGATGTTCTGAACCCATCTCTGCGCTTCCGGCATAAAGTAAAACTTTATTATCGTCATAACCAGTTCCCATTAATGTTTTCTCTGAATAGATTACGGAAACCTTAGGTTTACCAACAGTCAAAGTACCTGTTTTGTCAAACACTATCGTATTAATTGTATTAATAGATTCTAGAGAATCTCCGCCCTTAATTAGTAAACCACTTTCAGCTCCTTTACCCGTTCCAACCATGACCGCAGTAGGAATAGCTAATCCTAAAGCACAAGGGCAAGCAATAACTACGATTGACGTAAATATTTGTAAAGATGTCTCCAGCTGTGTAGCTTGAAGTGAAGGATATATTTGAGTCCCAATAAAAAACCAATAGAGAAAAGCACTGATCGCAATTATAATAACTACAGGAACGAAATAATTGCTAATTTTGTCAGCTAATTGTTGTTTTGCTGCTTTTCTACTTTGAGCTTGCTTAACAAACTCTATTATTTGAAATAGCAAGGTTTCTTTTCCAATTTTCTCAGTTACCATATGAATTAGACCGGTTTGGTTCACTGTGGCTCCTATTACTTCGCTGTCTATTTCCTTTTTAACATACTTACTCTCCCCTGTAATCATTGATTCGTCAACCTTTGTTTTTCCTTCTACTACTTTCCCATCAACGGGAAATTTTTCACCAGGTCTTACTACTAGCACATCCCCGACTTCAATTTCTTCAATAGGAATCTCTATTTCGTCTCCATCTTTTATAATCGTAGCAGTTTTCGGCTGCAAGCCAATCAATTTTTTGATAGCTTCTGAAGCTTGTCCTTTAGTTTTATGCTCAAGGTACTTTCCAATTAAAAGGAAAGTTATTATCAAGCTCATGGCTTCATAGAATGTTTTTCCTGATATTAAGAAAGTTGTTAAAATAGAGTAAATCAACGCGGTCGTTGTTCCTAATGCAACTAGTACATCCATATTTGTAGATTTGTTTTTTAATGATTTGTATGCTCCAATTAAGAAAAACGACCCGGAAATCACATAGTTCCCTAATGCAAGAAAGAAAAGGAGTAAATTTCTCTCGAATGAATCTACAACAAACCAACTAATGGGAGTAATTATTAATGAAAATACTAAAGAAATGACCATAATACGAAGTCGATATCTCATTTCCTTCTTATGCTTCACAATTTCTAAATCCATTGTTCCAGCTGATTTTTCAATATTGTAACCTAATTTCTTAACTTTAGAATATACTTCAATATCGTTTAGTATCAATTCATTGAATCCAATGAACAATTTTGAAGCTTTAAAATTCCCCCTAACATCATGAATTCCTTTAATATTCAGGACTTCATTAATAAGTCTTTCAAAATTCTCCTCTGATAAGTTGTCTACTACTTTTAATTCAACCCTGGCCAATGAGGCACCATAACCAAGATCTTTCACCGCACCTTGCATAATAGTATAGTTTGTTGTGTTTGGATTATACTCAACTGTGGCCTCTTCACTCGCAAAATTTACTACTGAACTGTTTACTCCATCTAAATTCTTCAATTTGGTCTCTATTTTTAAAGCACAAGATGCGCAGGTCATACCGCTGAGCTTTATTTTTATTTTTTCGTCTGTTTTCGTTGACATTTTACATCACTCTTTTCTTAATTCTTCATTATTGAAATAATTAAATATAGATTTTTATTATAATTTGAAAATTTAATTGACCGATCCATTAATATCATCAATAAAATCTCTCTCATGAATTCTATTTTAAAAGTTAGTTAAATTTATACTTTAATATATATATTAAAAAGTATATATTTAAATATTATTTTTATATTCTATAGATCAATAATAAATTTAAAGTACATTTAAAAAAAGATAGGTAATTCCATTATGGCTGAAGAAACTGAAATTAAAATTCAAAATCTCACCAAATTTTATATTTTAGTGTTATTAAAATCAAATAATACAGTTACGGGGTATTTCATTCTTAAAAAACTAGAAAAGGATTTGGGGAAAACAGCTAGTCCAACTTATGTGTACGATTTCTTAAAAAGTTTAAAATCTCAAGGATATGTAGAAGATGTTACAAAATCTAAAACATCGAAACGCTCTAAGGGTTATCAACTCACATCTCAAGGTCACGAATTCATAGATAGAATCTTCTTAAGATTTAACAACTTAATAGAAGTTGCGATCCAGTCAAGATTAGAAATTTGCGCCAGTTGTGGAGTTAAGCTTTACGATAATTATCATAGTGAAAAAATTGGGAA
>Ga0307377_10006140_pt1 | contig 12664 bp, 12 predicted proteins | sample TR3MG_FD_202535 | JGI IMG/M metagenome (GOLD analysis project Ga0307377, IMG submission 202535) | Soil microbial communities from Risofladan, Vaasa, Finland - TR-3 | ecosystem: Environmental > Terrestrial > Soil > Coastal area > Acid sulfate soil | place: Finland: Risofladan, Vaasa | collected...
TAGAGGATAACCAGCAGATATCAATCAGCTTACACGCAAAATCAGCCCTAAAACCCCATGCACATTTCACCCTGTTTTTTGCCCAAAAACAGCCAAAATCGCCCCCTTTTCGCCCAATTTCGACACCCCGCCAAACCTTCCGTCCGGGTCCTCAGATCTGGATTTTCAAACCTCGGAGACGACGAACTCCGATTCGGCATCCTGACCCCGGATCCCTGATCCCTGACCCCTGTCTTGCATACAATTACCCCCACCCAGCGCATACTACCTATGCGATCCCTGCGGCCAGGCACCTGATCCCTGACCCCTGACCCCTGATCCCTGCCCTACCCCCCACCCCCCCTCCCCGTCAATTGCACCGATTATGGTGCAGTCAAACAATAACAACCCCATAATCATAGAGTTACAGACACATATCTATTACTAACCAGTAAACAACCCCGCCGATTCCGACGTTTTTCGACGAAAAATGAGCCTTTTTTCGCCCCAAAAGGCAGGCTAAACGCACTTTTGCGCGCGCCCGCAATCGAGCCTTCGAAGCCTCTGATCTGGAAATTTTAGAGATGATTTTCTAGCGGCTGGAACCAGCCTTAGGAGCCTGCAACCCAAGCTCGCGCATCGCGATCTGCAAATCCGCCCACGCTTCCTTCTTCTGCCTCGGATCGCGCAGCAAATACGCCGGATGGTAGGTCACAATCAGTTGCATCCCGCGAAACGGATGAACCCGCCCGCGCAGCCCAGCAAGCGGCTGTCTGTGCCCCAGCAGATACGTCGCCGCCGTCGCGCCCAGCGCCACCAGCACCTGCGGCCGCACAACATCGATCTGCCTGAACAGAAACGGCGAGCAAGTATTCGCCTCTTCCGGCTCAGGCGTCCGATTCCCAGGCGGCCTGCACTTCACCACGTTCGCAATGTAGACCTCTTCGCGCTTCAGTCCCATCGCCGCAATCATGTTGTTCAGCAATTGCCCCGCGCGCCCCACAAACGGCAGCCCCTGCGCATCCTCATCCGCGCCCGGCCCTTCACCAACAAACATCAACCGCGCATTCGCGTCGCCATCGCCAAACACCAGCTTGTTACGCCCCGTGTGCAGCGCGCACCGCGTACAGTCGCCCATCTCGTCGCGAATCATCTGGAGCGCCGCAGCGCGATCAGCCGCCGGCACGGCGGCTGCAACTTCAGGAGCGGCAGGGAAAGGCTTGCGAGGTGGAATGGGCTGATCCTCCAGGAATGTTTCTGTCTGCAACCGCTGCGACTCGTCCTGCTCAGCCTCAGCTACCAGCGCCGCAACCGGCTCCTCAACCGCAACCGCCGCCTCGGCATTTAAATCGACAGGCCGCCGATAGAACTCAGTAAGCCCCAGGTCGCGATAAAAACGAACCCGTTCCACCAAAGCATCGCGGGTTGCCGAATCGAGCTGTCTCGCCAATGCGCCTACTCCACAATCAGTTGCCGCCGACCCTGCGGAGCGGCCTCGCTCAACACCCGGTCCTGCCGCAATTTCCGGTCTTCGTCCCCATCCAGTTCCACCACCAGCGACCGTGGGCGTCGCAACGCAACAATCTCATCCAGAATCCGATCGGCGAGCTGCCGCTTTGGCATCTCCTCAAGCTCAATCGACTTGGTCGCAGTCAGAAACGTGGCCGCGTTCGTATCCGCCTCAATCCCCACGCCGTCCGCCGTCACGTCGTTCACCACAATCGCATCCGCGCCCTTGCGCAGCAGTTTCGCCCGGCCATTCTCCATCCGGTTCTCGGTTTCGGCCGCAAATCCAACGATCAGTTGCCCTGCCCGTCGCCGCCGCACCACCTCGGCCAGAATATCCTCGGTCGGAGCCAGTTCCAGCGTCATGGGCCCGGTCCGCTTCAGCTTCTGCTCGCTCACCACCACAGGCCGGTAATCCGCCACCGCAGCCGCTTTCACCACCAGCGTAGCCTCGGCCATCCGCTCCAGCACCGCCGCCCGCATCTCGTCGGCCGTCGTGACCTTCACCATCTCGCAATTCGCTGGAGGGTACAGAGCCGTCGGCCCACTGATCAGAATCACCCTCGCCCCGCGGCTCTGCGCCGCCTCGGCCAGCGCATAGCCCATCTTCCCGCTCGATCGGTTGCCCAGGAACCGCACCGGGTCCAGCGCCTCGCGCGTCCCCCCGGCCGTCACCATCACAACCTCCCCAGCCAGATCGTGCCGCCGTCCCAGTGCTCCAAGCACCGCGTCCGCGATCGCATCCGGCTCCGCCATCCGGCCCAATCCCACCATGCCGCAAGCCAGCTCACCCGTCCCCGGCTCCACAACCCGGACACCCCGCTGCCGCAATATCTCCAGGTTTGCCTGCGTCGCCGGATGGTTCCACATGTTCACGTTCATTGCCGGAGCAACCAGTACCGGCGCCGTCGTAGCCAGGTACATCGTAGTCAGGAAGTCGTCAGCAATCCCGTGGGCAAACTTGGCCAGAATGTTAGCCGTCGCCGGGGCCACCACCAGCGCCTCGGCCCATTGCGCCTCGCCGATGTGCTCAATCCCACCCTGCTCACCGCCAGCCCCTTCCCCCACCCCATCGTCCCACAACCCACGAATCACCCCATGCCCAGTCAGCGCTGCGAACGTAAGCGGCTGCACAAATTTGCACGCCGCTGCGGTCATCACCACGTGCACTTCCAGTGCCTGCCGTTGCAGTGAACGCACCAGCTCCGCAGCCTTGTACGCAGCAATCCCACCCGACACGCCCACCGTCACTCTCATGGCTTGATTGTAGATCAGATGTCAGTTTTTAGTGATCTGCAGTAGCGGCCTTACAATGAACCGGAGGTTCTTGCAACTCCACGGATGCACGGTAGCCCCCAAAAGACAACACTTCCCCACAGCACAAAGATCCCCACTCACGAAGACAAGCGGAAAGGAACAATCTAGCTTAGAAGAATCGGAACCGCCGGGCCCTCCACTAGGGGCTTCACCACATCAACCTCGGTCTTGACATACGCAATCTTACCGGCGTCGATCTCGTCCTGGGCAATACGGCAAGCCTTGGTAGACTGGCTGTTAATCAAAGCGTGGGAGCCACTCTGCAACTGGCGAGCGCGACGCGCAGCGACTAGAACCTTGCGGTAGTTCGAATCGAAGCTGGTCTCAATCGTCATCGAATTCCTCCTCGAAGTTCAGTTCCTGCTGGCGAGAGTCGCCAATGATGCCGAACGCCTCTAGCACAGGCTTCAGCCGCTCCTGCGTGTTCGCTTGCAGGCACGCTGCTGCGACCTCTAACACCCGCCGTGAGCGGTAGGCAATCGCCTCGCCATTGCGGTAAAACCGCTCAGCCAATACGATCGCTTCCAGTTGCGCTACCGCCCGATCCAGAATGTCGTTGACAAGAATATAGCTGTACTCGCGAAAATTCTCAATCTCTTTGCTCGCCTCGCTCAACCTGCCGTAGAGCTCCGCCTCGTTCACCACGCCCTCGGCGCGGCTGCGGTTCCGCAACCGCGTACGAAGCACTTTCGGATTTGGCGGCAGAACAAAAATGCTCACGGCCTCAGGCATTTTGGCGCGCACCTGCGCCGCCCCCTGCACATCGATGTCGAGCAGCAAATCGTGCCCTGCAACGCGCGCCTCTTCGAGCGATGCACGCGCCGTCCCGTAGAAGTTCCCGAAAACTTCTGCATGTTCGAGAAACATATCAGCCCCCACCATACGTTCAAACTCCTCGCGGGTGGTGAAGTGGTACTCCCGTCCGTCTTCCTCTGAGCCACGCGGAGCGCGCGTAGTCCATGAGATCGCAAAACCCACGCCGCTAAGTTGCTTGCGTAATTCGCTCACAAGCGTACTCTTACCTGAGCCCGAAGGCGCCGAAATAATAAAAAGAATTCCTGCCACGATTCGATCTTTCTTCAGGCCGCATCTTCCGGCCGCTGTAACTGGTTATTACTCCACATTCTGAATCTGTTCGCGAGCTTTCTCGATCTCTGCCTTCATGGCAAGCCCAAGTTCCGTAATACGTGTGCCGTTCCCACCCACACCACCAGTCTTTGAAAGTAGCGTGTTTGCTTCGCGGTTCATTTCCTGAAGCAGGAAGTCCAGCTTTTTCCCTACCTCGCCGCCACCGGCCAGCAGTTCGCGAAAATGCCCGATGTGCGTCGTCATGCGCGTCAACTCTTCTGCAATATCGCTCCGCTCCACCAGCACGGCCACTTCTTCAAGCAGCCGCTGCCTGTTAAATTCCGTTCCTGTCGCCGCCAGCAGCCGCTGAGTCAGCTTCTCCTGGTGGCGCTCCTCAATTTCCGGACGCAACTCGGCAATACTCTCGGTTGCCTCAGCAAGCCGGTCAAGTGTGCCCAGCAGAATCCCTTCCAGAGCCTCACCCTCGCGCGCCCGCATTGTCTTCAGTCCATCCAGCAACTGCCCTACCTGCTGCCTTACGCTCTCCGCCAATGCGGCCAGGTCGTCTTCTCCCCTGCTCTCCGCCTGTAAAGCGCCCGGCATACGCAGCGCGACGTTCAAGTCCGGGTCTCCCTTCAGCCCGTGCTCCTTCTGTGCCGCGACGAAAGAAGCAATGTAGCCCGAAACCAGCTCGCGATTGTAACCTGCAATCTGCTGCGCGGACCGATCTACGGAAAGCACAAGATCCACGTGGCCGCGCACAAGATTATCCTTCAAAACCTTGCGCAGCTCCATCTCCAGCGCATCCATGCCGGACGGGAGACGCAACTGGACATCCAAAAAGCGGTGATTGACGCTCTTCACAGTCAGCGTATAGCTAAGCTGGCTTTCCTCGCGAACGGGTACGCGCACTTGAACCCGCGCAAACCCGGTCATCGAATAAATCGACATGATTACGTACTCCCATGTCCGGCAGCGGCCGTCGGCTCGCACCCTGGCAAGTAGTGCATCAGCACCTCCGGGACCGGCGGCTCGGTCTCCGGCTGATCGATGAACTGCAATTGATAAAGCCTTTGATAGATCGGGGAGGTGTTCAACAACTCCTCATGCGCGCCAATCGCCGTAATGCGCCCATCCTCAAGCACCGCTATCCTATTTGCACGGCGTACGGTCGAAAGCCGATGCGCAATCACCATCACCGTACGCCCATGCATCAAGTTGGCCAGTGCTTTCTGCACCAGCGACTCGCTCTCCGAATCCAGCGCCGAGGTAGCCTCGTCCAGAATCAGAATCGGCGAGTCCTTCAAGATGGCCCGCGCAATCGCCAGCCGCTGGCGTTCGCCCCCCGAAAGCCGAAAACCCTTCTCCCCTATCACCGTATCGTAGCCCTGCGGCATGCGCATGATGAAGTCATGGGCCAGCGCATTGCGCGCCGCCTCCTCCACAACGGCAATCTTCACATCCGGCTGTCCGTACGCAATGTTGTTGCGCACTGTATCGTTAAATAGAATCGTCTCCTGCGTTACCTGCGCAACCTGCCGCCGAAGCGACGCCAGCGTCAGATAGCGAATGTCATTACCGTCAATCTGAATCGAGCCCATACTGACATCGAAGAACCGGGGAATTAGGTTGACCAGCGTCGACTTTCCTGCGCCGCTCGGGCCCACTAGTGCCAGCACCTCGCCGGCCCGTACCTCAAGATCTATGTCGTGCAGTATCTGGTACTCGCCTTCTTCGGTCGAATAGGAAAAGCCCACGTTCTGAAAATGAATCGATCTCTGAAACTGTTTCAACGTGACTGCGTGAGGCCGTTCCTTCACGTCGTCTTCCGTATCAAAGTAGGCAAAGATTGACGATGAGGCACCCATCGCCTGCTGGAAGCTATTGTAGAAATACGCAAACTTACGCACCGGATCGTAGAGCTTGAACAGCAGAATGATAAACGCGCCGAAAAGCCCCATGGTCATCTTGCCGTGGAGAATCTGCTCGCGTCCAATGAACAAAAACATGGCAATAGCCACCGCGCCAATCGAATCCATCAAAGGGGAACTGATGGACTGAATGCGCACATTGCGCAGATTGGCACGAAACAACCGCCGGGCAGCGGTCTTGAAGCGCAGGATCTCCCACAACTCAGTGTTGAACGCCTTCACGATTCGATTGCCGGTGACGGTCTCATGCAGTATGTTCTGAATCTCTGCCAGCTTGTCCTGCCCGGTACGGGTGCGCGTTCGAACCTCCCTGCCAATCTTGCGCGCGGAAGTGATCACCACGGGAATAAATAGGACCAGAGCCCAGCTCAATTCCCCGCCCAGCCGGATGACGAGAACCAGCCCGACTACAAAGGTGAAGAACTGCTGAAGAAACTCGCCAATGACAGAACTAACCGCGCTCTGCACCTTGTCAACGTCGTTGATGAGCGTCGAAAGAATCGTTCCAGTGGCGTGTTTGTGAAAAAAGCTGGATGAACGACGCAGCGTCGCTTCGTAGAGATGATTCCGCAGGTCGGTGATCGTTCCGAACCCGGCGTAGTTCACTAGGTAGGTTCCGAGATAATCGCAAAGCCCCTTGGCAAGCGTGGAAATCACGAGCGCAATGGCAACTACGTTCCACGCGTTGTGCTGATGCATGAAATGAGGAATAAGGAGCCTGAGATCGAAATGCCACTGGCTGTTGGGAAGGCCAAGAACAATAGGTCCCTCCGGCGCGTCGGGCCTCAATACTTGGTCGAAGATTGGCTGCAGAAGCAGAACACGAAAAGTATCAAGAATCCCGACTGCCGCCAGCAGCAGCACACCCGGCAGCCACTGCAGTGTATAAGGAAGCCCGTAGCGCACAAGGCGCAAAAACTTTTTCATGAGGGTTGGCCCATCCACCCTGCGCCGAATTCCCGAGATCGTCCCGGATGAGTGCAAAACTCCATCCAAACATTGTAGCCGGGCCTAACCAATTACAGTATCCCGTAATGAGTCAGTTTGAAGCGTACAGGCCTTAGCCGGCGCATAAACCTGGCAGTAAGAGTAGGAGCCTCACCCCTAAGGAAAGACTGAATACGGAGGACATGCGGTCATAACACAGCCTAATATGCCTTCAGACCTACAATCGCCTTCAAGATTGTCTCCGGCTGCGGCAATATCGCATCCTCAAGCACTGGCTGGTACGCCACAAAGGTGTCCATCGATCCCACCCGCTTCACCGGCGCATCCAGATCTTCAAAGAGCTCGTCAGCGATGCGCGCCGCAATCTCTGCGCCGTAGCCCCAACTCAGCATATCTTCATGAGCCACAATCACTCGGCTCGTCTTCCGCACCGAAGTTGCAATCGCCTCCCAGTCGTATGGATTCAATGTCCGCAGGTCGAGAATCTCGACATCGATCCCGTGTTCGCGCTGCGCCCGCTCCGCTGCCTGCATCGCCCGCGGCACCACTGCGCCGTAGGTCACAAGAGTAATGTGCGTGCCCGGCCTCGCAATCTTCGCCTTGCCGAACGGAATCGCAAACTCAGGCCCCGGATAAGGCGCGCGACCGTAAGTTTCACGGTACAGCCGCTTGTGCTCCAGGAACAGCACCGGATCGTCGCAGCGAATCGCCGTGCGCAACAACCCGTTCGCATCCAGCGCATTCGAGGGAAACACCACCCGTAGCCCCGGAATATGCGTAAAAATGCTCTCGCCGCTCTGCGAGTGGTAAATGGAACCGCCTGTCAGATACCCGCCAATAGGAACGCGAATCACGGCAGGCGATGCCCATCCACCATCGGACCGCCAGCGCATTAGCGCCAGCTCATTGCGTATCTGGTGCATGGCTGGCCAAATGTAGTCGAAGAACTGAATTTCCACCACCGGCTTCATGCCGCGCACTGCATAACCCACCGCCCTGCCAACAATGTTGGCCTCAGCCAGCGGCGAATTGAACACCCGCTCCGAGCCAAACTCAGTCTGAAGGCCGGCCGTAATTTTGAAAACGCCCCCTTTTCCCTTGACCTCGGCCAGCGCCTGTTCCCGGCTCGCGTCGGCCACATCCTCACCGTAAACCACAATCCGCGGATCGCGGCGCATCTCATCGTGGAGGCATGCGTTGATCAGGTCCGCCATGGTGCGCGGATCGCTGCCCTTGGCACTCCCAGCCTTGCCTCCTCCAGTTCCACCCGGTGCGTCTGCAAGTTCGCGTTCGAACGCCGAACCCGTTGGGTCAAGATCCTCGGAGTAGACATGTTTGGTGATTCCCTGCACAGTAGGCAGCGGCGCTTGGAGCGCACGCTCCGCAGCCTCTGCCGCCAAATGGTCTTGCGCATGCTCCAGTTCGTTGATCTCAGCTTCCGTCAGAATTCCTTCGCGCAGAAGGCGCATCTGCATCTTTGCGATCGGATCGCGCAATGCATCGGCCTCGCGCTCTGCCGCCGAGCGGTAAAGCTTGTCGTCGTCCGAGAGCGAATGGGAATGCGTACGCACGCAATGGCCGTGCACAAACGCTGGCCCAAGCCCCGCCCGGCAATGCGCAGCGGCCGCCTGGAAGACCCGCAGGCAAGCCTCCGCATCAGTGCCGTCCACCTCTGCAAAGTAGAAGTTGGGGAAATTCGCAACCAGCTTGGAAATATTTCCGCCCGGCGTATTCACCTCGACAGGAACGCTGATCGCGTAGCCGTTGTCTTCCACGCAGAAAATCACCGGCAGCTTCTGATTTGAGGCAGTGTTCATTGCCTCCCAAAACTCGCCCTCCGAGGTCGATCCCTCGCCAACGCACGTCAGAACTACCTCGTCGCCCTGGAAGGTCACCTCGCGAAACGCGCGGTAGTCGCCGACAGCGCCCGAGGACGCGGGCTTCGCCGCCGCATCGGGATGCCTGCCAAAGTAGCGCCCGGCCTCAGCGCAGCCCACGGCATGAAGAAGCTGCGTCGCCGTAGCGGAAGACGTGCTCACAATGTGGAGTGCGCGGCTGCTCCAGTGCGTCGGCATCTGCCGCCCCCCGCTCGATGGATCGGTGGCCGCGCCAACAGCCTGAAGCATCATCGCTTCGGGCGTTAACCCAAGCGTCAGGCACAAAGCGCGGTCACGATAGTAAGGGAAGAACCAGTCGTAGCCCGCCCGTAGCGCCAAGCCTGCGCCTACCTGCAGCGCCTCGTGCCCAGCTGCAGAAAGTTGAAAAAAGGTCTTCTGCTGCCGCTTCAGCAAAATCTCGCGATCGTCCAGACGGCGAGATAGATACATCAACCGATAGATCTCGACCAACTGCTGACCGCTCAAGCTGCCAGAAGCTTCAGCCAATTCGGGTATGCGAGCACCGGAAACTGCCAATCCCATCCTTGTCACTCCCAGTTTTCGTGATGCAGAGAAAGCCTCGTCTGATTGTAACAACCCGGCGCCTTCAATTTCCTACCCATCCGGTCCAGCCCGAGCCTGCCCTACCCGTCAGAATCCTTCCAAACCCAACCCTCCGCAAACGCTCATTGGCGAGAATAAGGAGGAAGAAGCACCGGGCCTGGATACACAGGCACTCCATTCAACGAAGTTCTCATCTTATCCCTTACTTGGTGCGCAAGCTTTTCAATCTCGGCAAGCGTCCGCAACTGTTCCGGGGTAAGCACACTGGGATTCGTCCGGATAATCTCAGCATTCAACTCAGTCACCAGTTTGAGAAGCTTTCCCGTGTCCTCTACTATCGCCTTGTGTTGCGCAACACCAAATTGGCGTAACCGCCTCGCTTCGAATCCTGGGTCTCCCACGTCGCCGGCCATGCTCCCGTCAATATTCACCTGCGGCGTTTGCATTCGGCGGTTCGTGGACTGCCCGCCGCTGGAGGCGCTTTGGCCTCGGCACGGCACTGCCACAAGCAGCGCCAGCCAAAGCGCCTGCGTCGCGACAGTTCCGCTCCGTACCGCCCACGACCGGATGGATCCCGACCTTGGCGCATCCACTGCGGATTTCCTCGCGGCCGCGTTCATTTCATCCTCATCCTGTGCGGAAGTTGTTCGATCGCGCGCGCCCTGCGAACTACCGTCACCGACAGCGTGTCCTTGGTCGTCTCATCCATTTCCGTCTTCAGGCTTACAGGCAAATTCAACAGGCTCGCGACCTGTTCGGCAATCAGATTCTTCCGTTCGTCAATGGCAGAAGCTTGAGCGTCCTGTTTCGTCTGCGATTCCGGTGCCGGCCCGTGTGCGCTCACGCCTTGCATCGACTTTACAGTAGTTTGCAGCTCCCTCTCGGCCAGCGACCACGCTAGTCCCCGGTCTTCGTGCAGCCCGGACGGGGCAGGCAGTGCGATGACAAACGGGCACATGAACAGACTGACCCGCAATGCCTTCATCCGCAACTCGCAGAATTGCTCAGTTGTACCGATGGGATACGCTTCCACAGAAAACCTCCACATCGTGCCATGAGCGTGCCGAAAGCAGCCAAAGGGTCCGGCTATTCATCCGCACAGTCTAGTCTAGAAGAATGAGATTTGGCATGTGCATCTTTCCATTTTTGCTTGCGTCAACATCCGCACTGTTTGCTCAGGGCAATTTCATGGGTCGTGTATTCGATGAATGGACGATCGACACCCAGGAATTCATCCACGTCAAGCTGCCCCATCTGATCGTCATTGCCGCCATCGCCTTTCTGCTCAACTGGTTGCTGCGGTCCATCACCCTGCGCATGACCCGAGTGGCAGAGCGCCATGCAGCCGGACCGAGCCGCATCGCCCAGGTCAAGACCCTGGCCGGAGTTATCCGAACCACAGGCCTCGCCATCATCGGCCTGATTGTGGGAATGCAAGTGCTCGGCGCCGTAGGCATCAACATCGGCCCCGTTCTGGCTTCAGCCGGCGTCGCCGGAGTAGCCATAGGCTTGGCCGCGCAGAACATAGTCAAGGACGTGCTCAACGGCATCCTCATTCTCATCGAGGACCAGTTCAGTGTTGGAGACACGGTGCGCATCGCCGGCATTTCCGGAGTAGTGGAAGCCATGACTCTACGCAAAACCACTGTTCGCGATGGCGACGGCACCCTCTATGTCATCCCCAACTCGCAGATCACCACCGTCGCCAACCTCAGCGTCGGATACTCGGTCGCAACGGTCAACGTCAGTGTAGACTTCTCCGCTAATCCCGACGAAGTCGTCAAACTGCTGACGACAATCGCCACAGACGTGCGCAACAGCCAAGAGTTTCGCCAACTATTTATCGCCGATCCGCAGATTCTTGGCGTCGATTCCATCAAAGGATCTGAACTGATCTTCCCTGTTGTATTCAAGACTCTGGCCACAAAACAGTACGGCCCCATCCGCGAGTTCCGACGCCGTGTCCGCCTCGCTCTTGAAGAACATCACCTGTTGCCCGGCCACCCCTACAGAGTCTCCAACGCCTTTGGAGAAGAGGCCGAAAACGAAGCCCACAAGCCAATCTCCGCGAAGACGCCAGACTCTGATCCCACCCTAATCAAGACAGCGGAGAGCAATCCCTTGAGCGGTAATTAGTTAGTACGCAGTTTGTCGGTCCACAAGAGCCGAATGCCTATCGGCGCATTTGGAGTCCCTCGAAGTAACCTTCAGCCAGCCAATTCGCTCTTGCGGCCACAGGAAAAATAAATATGCCAAAACTGGTTTTTCTAGACTAGACTGTGCGCACGAGTGGCCGTAACCCGCCGTGGCATGCCAAGAACCGCCGGGCGCGTGATGGAGGTCATCCATGAAAATGCGTCGCATGGAGAATATGAGGCGGGTTTGCCTGCTACGAACCAAGGGGTTACGGGTCTGCCTGTTTCTCGCGGTCCTTGCCTTCGCGATGGCATCGCGCCCCGGAGAGTGGACGAGCTTCGCTCAATCGCCAGAATCGCCGACTGGAGCGCAGCCGGCTGAAGGAAACGCCGCTAGCGGAACAAAAGTACAGGAAGCTTCGCCGGATAAGCCGGCAAAGCAGGAGGTCAACAACGCCGCCGTTGACCCACAGAAAAAGCAACTTGCTGACGACAGCGCCAATCTCTTAAGACTGGCGAACAGCCTCAAGGCTGCGGTAGACAAGACCACACAGGACACACTGTCAATAGTGGTCGTTCGCCAAGCCGAAGAGATTGAGAAACTCGCCCACAAGATGAGAAAAAAATGAAATCTGCAGAGATGAAGCTCATTGAGGATGAATTGCAGCTTCAATGCGTGCGAGCTTCAGCCGCAAGGCCGAGGCATGGCGTGGTCCCGGTGCTTTGTCTTGTCCTGTTCGTGGCACTGCCGTGCGGGCTTGCTATGGCACAGTCATCGTCGGAGGACACCGGAACCGGACGATTGTCCAGCAACCCACTGCGATATGAGAAATCGAATGTCGACCCCAGTAAGAACGAAGACGCGCCCGATCCAGTCGAACAGCAAAGGCGATTGCAACAGCTTAACGCCGCAATGCACAAATCGATTGTTTCAGACACGGACAAGTTGCTGCGGCTGGTAAAGGAGCTGACTGCCGAAATCGCGAGCACAAACCCCGCTTCGCTCACTCCCGATCAGCTTCACAAGGTTGCCGCAATTGAGAAACTTGCGCGCAGTGTGAAAGACGATATGAGGACATCAATGCAGGGAACCGCGCCCCTGATGGACGCTCAGCCTGATATAACGCGAATCTCCCGCTGAAAGCGCCGCTCCTCTTACAAGTTGCCGAGCGCATCTCTTTGTTCTCGTCGCCAAGGTCGAAATTCTGGGGCTAGCCGTAATACTGTTCACTTAGATAAATTTGTGGCATTCTGTATGCGGCAAGAACAGGAGGCCACAGGTGGCGCGTACGGTTGCGGAACTCCCTCCGGGTGCCCGGATCACGGACTACATCAGCCT
>Ga0307377_10006141_pt1 | contig 12663 bp, 8 predicted proteins | sample TR3MG_FD_202535 | JGI IMG/M metagenome (GOLD analysis project Ga0307377, IMG submission 202535) | Soil microbial communities from Risofladan, Vaasa, Finland - TR-3 | ecosystem: Environmental > Terrestrial > Soil > Coastal area > Acid sulfate soil | place: Finland: Risofladan, Vaasa | collected...
GCGCCTGTCTTCGCATTTTCATCGAGACAAACTAAGCCAACTCCCGCCTTTTCTGGTGCACCAGTGCTCACGGCATCATTCCTCATATAAACCTACCTTATAAATCAATATCTTGTAGGCGGGGAGTACGTTTGTTTTTCTGTTTATTTTGACGAGGAGTACGTCATCTGTGACGCTTGTGAGCTCGATTCCTGTCATTACTGCTACACGCGCCCTGCTGAGTTGGTTAGCCAGGGTCACAGATCGGAATGAAGACGCCCAGATGCCTCCAGTTTCATCCCAGTACCAGAGGTCTGAGGAACGCTGTACGATGAGTTCGCCCTCCACCGCAGCGATATCCATCTTGTAGTCGACGTCGATTTTGTAGGTGGTGGGTGACGGGTCAGCTAAACCCTCGACCTGGTAGACTGCACACACGTTGGGTGGGTCGTTGACTTCGAGCACGCAAGCGTAGCGACTCTGTCCAGCTTCCAGTCCGGGGGGAGTGACCAGCACCTTCTGCACAATGTCGGGGTCTATACTGTCTACGCCTACATTGTTGGTACCAAAGTCCCAGCTTGACCAGTTGCGGAAGGTGCCACTGTCTTTTTTGAACGTGCGCCAACTGAAATAATCGAAGTCCATCCGTAGCTCTGAACTATTGTCTGTACCGAAAATAACGTTCACTACTGGAGCGAACGCTACCAGGAAGTTCCAATAATTCGACTGTAGCAGTGGCGTGTTCGAGTAGTCGACAAACACTTCAACCTGCCCGTACGTTGACGGGTTTTGATCTCGGTCGATTCGAATCCTGAAATGCATGTCCTTTCCGATGTAATCCAAAGGTGCCAGCGATTCGTAATTTCCAGGTACTAATGGGTCGAGCGCATAAGCGATAGCCCCAATGTGGAATACACCTCCCAGCTTGGTCAGCACAAAACGAATGTTTTTAACGTTGTCGATCCAGTTGAGCAACACACCTATTAATACATCTGATGCCGCTGAGGGGTTCGTGAGAGTCACACGTATTTCGGCTTCTGTGACGTAGTCTGCTCGCGTACTGCTGGTGTCTGTCAGGGTGCGCAAGTAAGCCTTGTGGTCCACTACGCTGGTGTCGTCAATACGGAGGTAGTTGTTACCTGTGATGGAAGCAGGCTGCGTACCCGACGTAATCCAACTCAGCGGCCCCACAACAGCATCTGGGAGCACCCCGTCGTAGGGGTCAAAGATTTTCGGGCCAACTACGTACTCCACCTCGAGCCACAGCTGGCTTACTTCAATGCGCCCACCTGCAGCAACGGCCACTGTGCTAACACCAGCGCCCAACGCTCCTACATCTGCCAGCGTGAACCGTACTGAGCTCGTCCAGTCCTCCCGTACGCGGATTGACCCTTCCTGCCACGATAGCCCAGCTATGTTCACCGTTGCCCCTACAGTGTGCTGTACAGCGTTCTGTGTGATAATGAAGTCCACCTGGTTGGTGCCGGGTACCACAGCACGTACACGGTAGTGCAGTGTGACTCCCATGACTCGACCTGTTGCAGGTGCTCCCCCGGCACCACAGTGAAAGTCAGAAACCTCTGCAACAGCTTCAGAGAAAACGAAGCTGCTATCGTCAGAGTTATACAGGACTGCTTCCCAGGAGGAAGGAGCGTTACTAACACCCCAGTTGTCGACAGTTCCTGGAGCGCTTGTTGGTATGATAATGCGTGGCATGAAATGCTTCCGCTAGTTTTCTTCGTTCTTTTTAAACACCCACAGTAGTTGGTGCAGAGTCAAAGCGAGTGCCGCTGCGTCCTCTCGTAAGAAAGTCAGTGTGACGTTGTCCTGTGCTCTTACACGTTCGCTCTCCAATTCACTTACCCGTTGGTGCAACATCGTTGCAAAGCTCTGAACTTCCTCTATCAGCTGTGTTTTGTTCTTCACATCTGTTGTGGATAGCTTGATCGCTGAGTCTTCGTTGCTGTTGGTCATCACGCTCACGTTGCTAAACAAGCTCATCGAAGTAGGGGTTATCAAGCAGCCCAGGAGTGTCTCCTCCAAAAATTGGGTGGTTAGGTGTGTTGACGCTCGTGACCGTTTCTGCACAAGCCATTGTAGTGAATTTTACAGTGTCGGGTCCGTTCATGCAGCAGTTTGTGTCTTCTTCTGGTTTGCCTACAAGTGGATAGGTATCCAGGCACCTGCTGAAATCGAACATCTTTTTGGTTGACGTTCCTACCCAGTAGTTGGTTAACAGGTCAACATCATAGATAGAATCGAAGGGAGGGGTAGGCGGAAGTGGAATTGGCTCGGTGTCCAGTGTGTCTCCACTGTCGAAGAAGTGCGTACTACCGATACCAGGGTGCTCTACTATCTGGTCGAATGGTGTTGCCCAGGAACAAATAGGAACGTCGGCCTTGAACAGCATAGTACATGTGACTACCAGCTGGTCCATGCAGCCAAGGTTTTCCAGAAGAGCTCGGGCTGTACAGGCGTCGGATAGTGTATCAAACTCGTGTGCGGCGAACTCGTCAGTATTATCTGGACCTACAGTGACAACGTCTTCGCCAAACGTAGCGAAGCTGTAGTACCCAGCTACGTTGCTGACAAGTTTGCTGAACGTCACCCAACGAGCCACGCACGGGTTAGGGAGCCAGACGTGTCCCTCGAAGCCGTACACGTCTTCTGGAGAGGTGACTGGTTGGTACAGGTCGGGCTGCCACAACTCTGGGTTGCGTGTTTCCTTGAATACCGGTGTAGAGGAAATGAAACCTGAGAGATAGCTTTCTACTGCGCTTTCCCTACCAGCGGACACGAACAGGCTCAGCGCCATCGATTTTACTGCTAGGATGCGTAGCGATCGAATAGCTGGCAGGTATTTCCGCCAGGGCAGTTGATATTCTACGATGAAGGATGACCAGCGCGAGCTCAGCAGGTTGAAGTATTTTTCAACCTGCTTGGCAGCGTACTCATACATTTGCCGCGACGTCGTATCCATTATGGACGTCATGTAGGTGGCGGCGATAGCAAGATGAACAGGTTCGTCTACCCCATTGTCTGCAGTGAGGTAGTTAATAGTGGGGGGCTCGAACAGGTTGATGTACACCGGTTGTACATTTGATTTTGGAATAATTGTTCCGATAAACTGGTCGTTAATGGTTATCCTGACGGGGGTGTTAGTGTTAGTTGTAAGCGTAAACTGTGTAGGTTTACTAGTCCTTGGCACACGGATGTCTGCTGTTAAATAGAAAGACCCAGCGGGTGTCTCACCAGACATGCTGTCTGTAATAAGCGCCCACGGAAGGAGTCTTGGGTAAAAGTCCATCATGCTGTCACCTACTGCACTACGAAGTTGAAGCCAGGCGACAGAACTGGGTACTCTGTTCTTCCATCGAGCTCAATCACAGACAAATCCTGAACTCCCTCATCCAGCCTAAGAAACTGCAGCACGTTGAACGTGCTTATCCCTGGTACGCTGGCTAACACCTGCTGCTGGTAGTCTGCGGGGTCAAGTATGGTAACTAATAACCTGCGTGTTGCGGAAGGTGACGCTGGATCGTTTAAGTATGCCTCGGTAAAGTCCAGCACTGCCGCCTGCACTTCTCCTTGATCGTCTGCGGATGTTGCAGTCATCCGCGCACTGATGAATATTGGGACAGAAAATGCTAGGCGTACCAGCACATCATTCCCAAATGGTCTTTGGCCTCCTTGTAGCGCTGCGTTGGCTCGAACGATTCCATCATAGTTGAAATACTGTATCTCTACGGTTTGCCCTGGTTGAAGTGGGTTTATTAGTGTGACGCGATCATCAGCGCGAGGAGACCCTCGAAACGCTCGTGCTGAATCTGGAAGGAACTGGAACGTCGTCCGCGCTCCGTCAACCATTACATACTGCACGGACTGCACAGGCGGCTTTTCTATCAGAATTGAAAGCTCACCGCCCAATGCTGTGAACGTCTGCAACTCGGGGCCTAGCGTGTCCGTTATGACGTATATATCGTACGCAGTGCGCCCATTTACGTACGCCTGGCGTTCAAAGGTATCAAAGTCAGCTGAGCTCACCATACCAATGTCGGTGGCGCCGACGTCATACTCGTAGACCGTCGTGAGTAGTCGTCCAGCGAGGTCGGAATCGAGCGCCTGCAAGTTGTTCCATATGAGGTTTCTAAACGAAGTTCTATCGATGGGATCGAGCCCACCAAAAGCAGCCTCGTCATTAGTCACTCCGTCAAAGTCGGTTACCCCACTTAGGATTGAGGTGATGGTGCCTGGAGGCAGGTTGAAGTCGTCGCCAATAGATATCGCTTCTACCTCCACTCGTAGTTCGTATCTCCGCTCTGTGGGGTTGTAGTAGATAGCGGCGCTGTCTCCGCTCATGATGGCGTCAGCAATGGTAATAAACGTGTAGCGTTCATCGTCGGTACCAACAAGAGCGCCTTCAGGAACCGGGTAAGACTGCCCCACTTCTGGGCGGCTTTCCCTGTAAAAAGTGACGATCGCGTCAGCCAAACTACCCACATTTGGGTCGAGTGCGTAGTTGTTTCCCAGGGCTTCAATGTCGTCTTCATCTATCTCGTCAGCATTTTCAAGCTGGTACACTGTCCCCAGATACGCCGCCTGCTGCTCAGTTCTGGATAACTCGATAGCTGTAGCGTAGTTGAGTACAGCTATCGGGCCCTTGGAAACATCAATGGTGGGGTCTACGTCATCGAACGTGTTGTTCAGCGCTTCGATGATTTCGTCTACACCTCTTGGAGAAGTCGCCATCTGATCACATCCTTAAAGATACGTCACGTTGCTCTCAGGCGTGGTGATGAAGTTCAACAGGTCCTCTACTTCTAGTGAAGAGGGCAGCTGCTGGCTTAACTGTATCGAGAAGCCAAGCGGTACGTTCTCTTCGCTCTCGGTGATTGCACGTAGAAAAAATCCGTAGGTAGAGTTGCCAAGGCTTCTTACCCACAACTCTCTAACCTCTTCAATTTTTTCGTCCAGGTCCACATAGTTGTCGTCTTCTTGCAAATCAATGAGGCGATCTATTGCGTCTTCGACCACTGACCGGATGCGCTCCTCCGCAGAGATTGCATCGAGACTTGAGGGGTCTCCGCCAATCAAGAACAGTTCGCTGCCGTTGTACCACTGGTCTTCTTCCGGATCCCAACTGTTAAGCAAAGACTCAGCCATGTCCTGCGCACACTTTTCAATGCCGGTTACAATCAAGAACCGACCAGCTGGAGCTACCATCAAGTCGCCGTTATCACATTTTAATGTGTTGCTCAAAGCGGCCTCTCTTTACGGGTATGATACGAAAGCCCGTATCCAAGATCGAAGTTCCTTCTTTACTTCAAACTGCTCAGCTTTCTTATGCTGATTTTCCATGTACCCATTAAACATTCGATGAAACTTTTCGTTTCGCTCGATATCAACAAGCCTTCCCATAGACCGTGTCATCGCGCTAAGTACAGGCTCCATACCCGCTTGAACTGCTAGTGAAGCACCGTCTAAACTGCCCGAGAAACCGGTCAAAAAGGTGTTGAATTTACCCGTAACCACCAAAAGTTCGGCGGAGGTTAACTCACTGTACTGCACCTGCTGCGCCGTCACCTCTTCCAAGAGCGCGTTGTAGTCCTGCGTCCGCTTGGTTGGTTCAGCTGCTGTAAGCTGCTTGAGGTAATCTACCGCCTTCTTTTTAGTAGCGGAGGACATGAGTATCAAAGCGTCCTCTGTGTCAGATGGTATAGTCAGAGAAGCCCCTTCAATCGAACTGTAGTACGATGGAAGCACCTTCCGCTTGTTGGCTGTGAGCTTCTTCAGTTGTGCATCGGTAAGTGGCACGTATTCACCATCCTAAATGTTGTATATGTTTCCATAAAATAACCTCAAAATTATTTCTATATAAACCCAACAATAGCGTCGGTAAGTGAACCCATCGACACAGGTGCACAGCTTTCTTGCGCTAGCAGTGACTCGTTTGCGTTGAGCGCGAGCTCTGAAGAGTCCTCTCCAAGTAGCTGCTTAATCGACGTGTCAAACTCGTTAACAACGTCCATCTTTGACTCCACGCTCTTGGTCAGGTCCTCCATGATTTCACGGATACCTCGAGTGATGGCTTGAGTGGTTGTCTCCGAAGCCGCCTTTATATCTCCGGTGAAGTCCTCCACGGATTCTGTTATTTCCGTTGTGTCTGGTACTTTGGGAAACACGTTGGACTGCGGAAGCTTATCGTACACAGTACTAAGCTCCTCGGAATCGTTTATTGTTTCCTGCACATCTTCAGGAGGGCAGTCCTCGTTTGGATCTTTTCCATCTTTGCAAGGGTTGGTGAGACCACCTAAATCAACTCCTAGTATGTCGTCAAGCATCGACATAACCATGCACAACGGCTTCTCCATTATTTTTGTCATTGATTCAAAAGCGGAGGTGATCACCTCGTCCAGACTAGCGCTGAGCTCCCGAAGAATATCCCCCAGAACCGACATGGGTATCGGAATACCACCAGTAAGAGATGAGGCTCCTCCAGGAGATGGGATCGCTCCAGGAGATGGGATCCCTCCGGATTCGCCCGTGAGTGCCCCTGTAGCTGCAGATGATGTTCCCAGCAAACATTGCGTTAGGTCGTTATTAATAAGGTTGTCCGCTAATGAGAGGATGTTCTGCAGCTTGTTTAGCACCCCTTTAACTGCACCCATAAGACCGCCAATCAATCGGTCGAATGTTTTTGTAGCAGTCTTCACCACTGAAGAAATAGCACCAAATGCAGATTCCACCTTACTAGCTACATCCGGTAGGTCGGGTGATGGGATATTAGGGAGGTCAAGATTTGCAGCAGCTTTGCTCGGGTCGAGATAGTTTGGTACTTTCGTTATTTTGTCCGTCACCGTATTTACTAGTTCAGATACTGGTGCTGTCAGACTTGTTCTCATGTTTTTAATCTGACGCGCACACCCCTTACCTCTAGTGGCCATCTCTTTGGACAGATTTTCATCATCTCCAGTAGCGGAAAGATCGATAGCTTGCGCGGCTAAAAGAGGCTTCTTGACCTTCGAGCGCATGCCATTGGTTAGCACCTCCCGGTTGTTTCTAAGTAGCGTCGAGAGCTTGGCCTGTTTTTTTGATGGGTCGTTGGCAGATGGCACCGATATACCGTCCACGTCCTTGCCTAGTAGCTCCTCTATTTCGTCGTCCGTGAGATTCAGTTTTGAAAATAAATTTGGGTCTTCTATGGTCGCCACCACCGGTATCGGAACGTTACCGGGGTAGTCGTCGTTCTCCCCTAGCGTAGGCGTGGCTCCATCCAGAATGTCCGTAATGAGTACGTCGGGGTATCCCCATACACGCAGCTTGTTATAGCTGGATACTGTAGACTTGGCGCTCTCTATCCAGAATATGTAACCGTTTAATTGCGAGACGTCACCGTTTGCGTATGTTCCTGCAACGGAACCTAGCAACTCGTTGTACGCTCGGAAGACTTCTCTGATTACTGAAACCGAAACGATCTCACCACACACAGTCTCGTAGTCCTGAAACGCTACGTTCTGTGTTATGGCAAGGTGCGGAAGCGACAGAGTTTTGCTCATCGTTTCCATGAGCTCTTTGGTTTTTTTCAGGTCGTTACCCAGAATGTTGTACAGCTGCCTGATGCCGATGAGGTTCGTTCCTTCTACCAGAAACAACTTCTTGTTGATGATGACGATTTCATCGTCCTGTGACTCCAGGTAGGCTGCTGCGTCAGCCTCAGTTTCGATCACCGGTACTTCGATGGACTTCATCAAATCTTGATACGTGGTCTGCCCAAACTGCTTAGCGATGGTGTTGGACGCTTCTTCAGCGTCTTTGACTGGAGTACCATGCCCCCCGCTCAATGAAGTGAATTCCACAATTTCAGGAAGGTCGGTGCCTGCACCAACGAGCTCAGCGGTCACCAGGTCTGTTACGTCGCTGTTCGTGAGCCACTCGGTAAGCGTGGCTGACATATTGTAGGTGGGATCGACGGTCCCATCGGTAGCCACTGCCAGCGACAAGATGACAGTTTTGTCTACAACGAGGGAGCTCGGCGCTCTCGCACGCATGTCAACAAAGCCATCAAGTCCTGTTTCAGTGACACCGCCGTACGGGTCTGCTAGTACAAGGCTAATGTCGCTGACGATGTTAACGACGCGGTACGCTCTAGGCACGTTGAGTGAGTCCACAATCCTAAGTGAGTCCTGCTCTTTGAGCTCCGTGGTAAACGAGGTACCCACCCCAGCGACGTTGGGCACACCGTTGGACACGCTAAGCGCCCCCGTAAGCGTGATGTTTGGATACTCGGGCCCTTCATAGATGTAAGTGATTTTTATGTCGTTACCGGGACGCCCTGGCTCCTTGGCTTTCCATAGCACCTGATTATTAATTGTAGTACCTAACGTCGCTTCAGCGTACCCTTTTTCCGTACCACTAATTTTGTCGAGCTCAGCGCTTAGCGCTGCAATAGCAGCTTTACCTTCGTCCTCTATCTCTTTGAGGGTGTTGTTGACTTCTCTTAGGGCGTCACCGATGGCGTCGTCGTTAATCGCACAGCCAAAATATGCAGAAGGTGCCATGCTGTATCCTACCCGCTGGCAATTACTTGCTTGCTTGGAATCTGTTGAACGGTTGCTAGCGCACTACTAGCAGCTGCATTGGCAGCTTGCGCGGCCACCCCCACAGGATTAGGCGGAGCGAATGCTCCTGAGAGTGCGCTAGACAGTCCCTGTATCGCTCCTATGAGTATGTTGAAAGTCGTTACAGTTTGTGTAGCTAACGCTAACGGAATCGATGGCGACGTCCCACAATGAACCAGTGGTGCCTTCAGATGCGCCTTGGGGCCTTCCACTGTAAAAAGTGAAGACGCGTTGAACTTGGTAGTAGGCGACGTTGTGGTCAACGACGTTGCATAGTTGTACGACCCTGTCTTGAGGAAAGTGGCTTTGACGTCTTTAGCAGTAATTCGAAGGACGTTCTTCTTTCCCAGGTCCACCTTGGTCTCTGTTGCTGTTGAGGTGTTCGCTAGCAGGATGTTTAGGTCTTCATCGATCTGGTGCGTCAACTCCCCCACAGTCTTATGATAAACCTTCTTCTGGTAGCGCAGGCTTCTATTTGTGCTGCTCTGCAGGACAGGGGAGCTAAACTCGTCGTAGACGTCACCTTCCTGCAACTCGATGATAGGAAGCCCTGCCTTGGTGTTTAACCATCGACTGTGCTCCACCGCGAAGTCTGTGTTGGGTAGCGTTACGTATTGTTGGAAGGTGTTTCGGAAGACAGGATCTGGCCGCTTTACTACTCCAAACCGTTCTTCGTTAGCCAGTGTGTACGGTGGACTCGTGTGCAGCTTTCGCACGTAGGTAGGTGCTATACTCCTGAGCTCGAGCTTGCTTTGCAGAAGCTCGTGTCTAATAGTACCCCCTCGAGTTTCCAGGTCTCCGCTTTCACCTAAGTAGATGTAAGCGCGCCCGTTGGACATAAGCTCCATCTCACCGCTAATGATGTCTCGGTAGAGTAGCTGCTCCTGCTGGTACGACGCCACGTCTAACGCACCACTCGTGGAGTAGTAGCCAAAGATTTCGTTCATTACCTCGTCGCCACGTTGCTGGGTAAATATTTCCGTGCCTGCTTCAGGCATTACACGAATCCAGCTGTTCGCTCCCATGTAGGGATGGCGTACACGGACGCGGGAAATACCTGGGTCCAAGGCCATCTGTACGTCAAGAGCTTCAAGAGATGGAAGAACGTTCTTCACCACAGCGCGAACAGGCAGACGTATCCTCTGCCCCGCTTCCGCGTGGCGCCGCGCTTCTGTTTGTGCTAGGTCACTCGCTGGCATAAACTATCCCCTATATTTCACAAAGTTCGCCGTAGCACCTTTCAGGTACCCCGACGGGGCTTTTGCTATTTTCGCTTGGAGCGCCTTTATCTTGCTGTCCATTACTCTTTTAGAAATTTTTGCGTTGACTCTTACGAACTTAGCAGATCTCCTGTTTACCCTACTTCCTACCGGTGTGGCTAAGACTATAGTCCGCGCACTATGTACCGCAAATATTTTTTCCTGCACGTTGTTTATACACTTCTTCTGTCTTGCCTGTACTGTGGCTAAAGGTTTCCCAACTAGCGAAATGTTTTTATACACGCCAGTCATAGTGGAGTTGCGACCCTTCGTACACTTCCCCCGCTCATTGCTTAGACGTTCAAGAGCTTTTGTTGCCGCCCCTTGGCAAAACGACCTGTACGCTTGTTGGTATTTTTCACTCGTGACAGCCTTGCCCATATTCATAATGTGCAAGACTTTTTGGTAGCGCGCCTCTCGGCTCTGCAGCCTTTTGTCATCAATCAACTGGGAAACGGTAAAGAAATATCCAGCGTGAGCCCGGAACCACCCGTTACCTTTTCTTCCGCCGAGTTCTGGTACTAAATTTCTGTATGTGCGCCTGTTTTGGTAATACTTTACAACATCTTGGATCGTGACCGTTTTGCCCTTGGCTCCTAGCCTTCCTTTAATTCTTTTGCTTTGCCAGTACTTAGCTGCGGCTTCGTTTACACTCTTCAACTCATTGCGAGGATCTCGTCCTTCGTAATTGAAGAACTCTGCACGCGCTCTTAGCTGTGCGTCTAGGAACTCTTTGTTGGCAGCAATAGTCACGCGTAGTTGATCTTCACTACTATAGTTATTCCCTACTCTATTACGCACTCGCATGGTAAGGTGCAAGTGGGCACCTCCACATCCAGTGTCGCCCGCGTAGCCAACCACGCTATTCGCGGCCAGCAGAAAAGGACTTGACCGTGCTGGTGTTTGAAGGCCCTTTCCTCCAAGTATGGCCATTGCATCTTTGCCGTCTTTATCCTTCTTTCCAGTAGGAAGTCTTATAATGTCGCTTAAGTGTACGTATGTAAGCTGCACCAATAATCTGCCGCTGCTCATTTTAGGTACCCTAGTGTACCCCTCAATTTTTAAGGATAATCCACTGGAACTTCCATGTGTTATCTTTATGCCAGATTTTGTCCCGCCAAGTGCTCTGTATATGGCGTATGGCTGCGACCATATCCTTATGTACGTATTTTTAGTTGTCGTTTCAATACTCTTAACAACGGGCTTCACGGCAAACTTTAGGAGTGCCTCTTGCGAGCGCTCGCTTTTGGCACCGCCGACTTTTGCCCAGACAGTCTGTCCTGGGTAGAACCTCCATGCGCCAACCTCCAATTTTGCCTCAGCTTTCAGCACGTCTATGGGAGTCTTACAGGGGGTACCATTCTGAGTAGGTATGTCCCAACCTGTGTGGTCGATATCCCCACCACCACTTCCTTTTTTCAATAGGTTCGGGTCTTTGTACGTGGCCTTCCCCCCTCCGCTATTCCAGTAGCGTAGGTAGCCAAATCCATTGAATCCGCTATTATAGTTGTTTCCAGGTGTCTGTGCCCAAATTGGATTCATGAGATTTAGGCCGTTGCTTCCCCTCGCCTTGGTAGCTTGCGTAAGTGTTACACTAGTGGGTGCGGTAGGAGATGACTGCAACGACTCCCTAAGTCCTCCTGATGCAAGGTCAACAGCATCTGTCGTCGGCAGCGACGGGCGGCTTAACCTCATCGGAGTAGAATAAGCAACTCCCCACTGTGTAGCAACAGCGGTTGAGAACGCACTAGACTGCTTAGCTACCGCAGATAGGTTACCTGTACAGCCGGTCCCAGTATTGTCTCGTAGCGTAGCTTTATCCTCGTTCAGTGTGCCCTCTTTAGGTGACTTACGCGGAGGGATCCCCGTGAAGAAACTCATGTAGCTAACAGGCTGTCGTGGACCGCCAGCAACAAATCTAAATGTGCCGTCACGGAACAACCAGCGTGTGTACCCCAGGTTCATCTCGGTTGAGCATGCTCCCATGGGAGGGTTCATTGTGTGGGTGACCGACCGAACCAACCCAATACGCTGCCGTGGAACAAACCAAATGGGCCTGTTGGGTACAACGTAAGGTCGGAAAGGCATGTCCACTTGTAGCGTGTGCGCTCTGCCAAGCTGCCGTTGGATATGGAAATATGCATAGATGTTTAATTGATCTTCTGCCTGCTGCGAAGTAGTACTTCCAACCTGCTTACCTTTTTTATTTTGCTGTACGTCTCCCACACCACCGAGCCCAGGTATCTTGAGATTTATGTTTTCTACACGTACCCCAAGACGCCGCGCCAAAATAGGCGCCATGATTACTACCGTCTTGAAGAAGTTACTAACCAGTTGGCTACCTTTTGTCGATTCGTTCTTTTTGTCTACGTGCTGCCCGGTGACTACCCATGCTGTCGGGATATCCTGCGCTTCCTCAGCAATGGTTGCGTTGGTCCAATCCTTGTTCAATGTGTACGCCTGCTCCACAACTTTTCCAAAATCTGCAGGCATAGAGTTGTAATGGGGCATTTCGAAAATAAGATCACCAATACCACTTACCCAGTATTGGTAGTCGACTACTGAGCAGATGTCATCCAAAAGCTTCTTTCTGGTCTCGTAGGCCACGTTTAACGAGTTAATGGTGGTAGTACCTGTATTCATCTGTATGAGCGTGGACGCTCCTGTACCAGTGCGCGGTTTGAGCAGGTGGTAAAACACGTTAAAAGGAGAAAAGGCACTTCTGAAATCTGTTATCGTTCCTCTCCCAATAACAGACACTTCTGGCCAGGTCATTGGTCGTCCTACCACACCAAACAACACAGTTC
>Ga0307377_10006142_pt1 | contig 12663 bp, 8 predicted proteins | sample TR3MG_FD_202535 | JGI IMG/M metagenome (GOLD analysis project Ga0307377, IMG submission 202535) | Soil microbial communities from Risofladan, Vaasa, Finland - TR-3 | ecosystem: Environmental > Terrestrial > Soil > Coastal area > Acid sulfate soil | place: Finland: Risofladan, Vaasa | collected...
ATCATGGTGGCCACGTCTACGAGCTGAGCTGTTGCAGTCGCGGCCACCATGATCTCGAATGTGAGGTCCCCGCCGCTTAACATGAGCGGTGCCGTTCCTTGGCCGACCGGGAAGATCCAGCGCTTGTTAGGTAAGTTGAGGCCGCTGAGCTGTTGAGCCGGATAGACGTCCGACCCTCCAGTGGTCACCCGGGCAATGGCCTCGGCGGTCACGCCCGTGGCTGAGACGCACCGAACAACTACCAGGGTGATGACCGTGCCAGGTCCGGCTGGTGCAGTGTAGACGCTCTTCGAGCCAGAGCTCGCGAGGCTGACGCCAGTAGTAGTCTTCAGAAGAGATGGAGCATCGTATGTCAACGCGTAGGGGCGGCCTACACGCTTGGCCAGCCGCTTTGGAACCGGAGGAGGCGGTAGAACCGACAACTGTTCATCGACGACCGGTCCGCCAAAAGTCGACGGCAATGTAGCGAGAGTTCCTGTGACGACCGGTCCACCAAAAGTCGACGGCAATGCAGCGAGAATTTCTGAGACGACCGGTCCTGCGAACGAGCTTGGTGTCGTCGCGAGTGCTTCGCTGATTACTGGACCGGCGTTAGGCACGGTTAAATCTCGACGTGTGGCATCAACGCATGAACTTGCTGGTTCGCTACGCCATCACTAACGGCAGCCCACTCAATGGAGTAGATGGTCGTCCCGTCAAAAGTGAAGTTCGTGATCTTGTTGCCCGAAACCATGGGTGTAGTTCCTGGGCCGCTCACCTTCACGGGGTTGCTGATGGTGGCAAGATTGTCCGGCTGCGCTTGCGTTGTTCCCCAATAGAGGCCCACTGTCTCGTCAGTTGGTGTCGGTGCGCCGCCCGTCTCGTCGATCTGATACCCCCTCAGGAAGATCCGGGTGCCGCCGATGATGGGTACGCGAGCTTGAACCTCTTCGATGTGATATGCGGGAAGAAGCGTCGTAGAACCATCATAGAAGTACTCGCCACCCCCTCCTGGATTATGCGAGAGCCCGATCCCACGGTTCCCACCTGATCCGAGGGGTGTCATAGGCGTGGCAACACCATTCCACTGATAGCGAGCCCATGACCCGTTGTTCGTGAGCACCCAGACGTAGGTCACGGGGACGAGTGGGTTGGTGTCGGAATCAACCTCAATCGCGAAGCGGATGTCGCCGCCCGCGCTCGGACCAGCAGGGGCCTTGAGGGCTCCGGGCAGGACCGCCGTGCTGATGTCCACCTCAGTCAGCGTCGTCAACGGGATCTGGACCGTATACCAGCCCGTGCCGCCGGGATTGATCGCACCCGCTCCTGCCCCCGCCTGCCAGGAATGAACGATCAGGCTGTCGCTCGCCTCGTCGTAGTACATCGACAGCCAGGGAGTGGTCGCAATAGGCAGACCGGCCTGGCTCCTCGGCATGGCGCCGTTCGTAGTCCCATTGAGGAGGAGGGAAAACGCGCCTCCGATGTATTCGTAGATGTCCGCATACCCGTTGCCGATGTTCGAGAAGAGGAGGAACAGCCTGTTCTTGGCCCGCGTGAACGAGTACGGGTGCGGTCCCCCGCTCCCGCCCAAGGTCTGCTGCGTAGACGCGAGGGTCGAGAAGTCGAGCGTGAAGGCAACGTTGCGGTAACCGATGAACAGGGTGTTGTTGTAGACGATCCCTGCGTCCATCCCTCCAGCGACAGCCGGAGCGATGAGGCCCGTGTAGATCGAAGCCGACCAGGCCCCTCCGGGAGTATCGAGGTGTCGATAGTAGGCTCCGTTGCCACCACCACGGGCCATCACGACGGCACGAAGGGTGCCGGTCGGTCCGCGCCCGAGGTAGATCCCGCTCACGTCCTCCGCGTTGGTCCCAATCGGCCCGGCAGACACCACGTCCCAGTTGCCCGTCCCCGAGTTGTAGCGGCGGATCTCGTTCCCAGCCGAGCAGTAGAACTCGGCCCCGAACTGGATAGCCATGTTCGTCTTGCCGTTGAACGCACCCAGGAAGCTCATCGCGTTCGGCGTGTAGGGCGTGCCGAAGGCCACGAACGACCCGTTGTTGTTGCGGTAGACCTGGACCTGCGTCGCCGCACTGTCGTTGGTGTATCGGACTGCTAGTGACTGGGGCATCAGATCACTCCCGTGGTCGCGGACTTATCGTAGTGATGCATTAGATCAGGTATCCGTAGAGTCTGATGTCGGCAAGTTGGGTCGTAGCGGTCGCGGGGCTGGTAACCCTGAATGAGGTGGTGCCGCCGCCGGCCGTCACGACCATCGTTCCGACCGGAAGTGGCCACATCCACACCTTGTCAGCAGCATCAAGACCGAGCAGCGGTTGGTTCGACAGTAGGACCTTGGTGTTGTTCTCGATCCGAGCTGAGGCGACTACGGTCACGGCCGTTGCCGATACACACGTCACCGTCACGTAGGAGACAACTGACTGGCGGCCGCCGGGAGTCACGAAAAGGGAGCCCGCGCCGGCAGAGGTTAGGTCTACTCCCAGCGACTCTCCGAGCAGGCGGACGGATCCATCTGTTTGCCCGTAGGGCCTTCCCGCTTGCTTGCCCAGCGTTTGTGTTAGATCGGCCGCCACCAATGGAAGGTCAGCCGTCGTGCCTTGAAATATAGGTCCGATGCCAAACGACCTAAGCACCGCAGCAGTGCCCTGGAACGTGGGCCCAATGCCCGCCGCTCGCAACGTCTGTGCTACTCCTTGGAAGACCGGTCCGACCCCGAAACCTCGCGGAAACTCAAAGTCGAACAGCACAGTCTTGTTGCTGGTAGAGGCAACCCCGCCTAGCGCCTCTGTGAAGAACTGAACCTTATTTGCGAGCGTGGACGTACTAGCAGCAAAGTCATTTGCGAGCGTCTGGACTTTGTTGCTGACGGTCATCGACTAGAACACATCCAGCATGAGTTCGATTTGGTTGCCTGCTCCAGAAAACCCATCGGCGACCGCATCCCACGTAGCACGGAACTTCGAGGCGCCGACCACAATGCCTTGCAACAGATTAGCGCTGATAGTGGGCGCAGCGTCGCCGCCGGAGACCACCGTCGGGGCGTCAGTGTGAAGTGTCGCCACAGTCCAGTCAGTTCCTCCTATCGAGTAGTAGAGTCTGCCTTGCTTGTTGGAGGGCGAACTTGCGTCGAGTGGTGTGTGCGCCTGGAAGTCGAAGGTGACCTTGCCGGGGAGAACCACAGGATTCTCAAGCGTGACGTCAAAATCACCTTCAGTGTAGATGTGCTCTCCAGTCATGTTAGGTCCAGACGGAATCTGAACCTCAATAGTCACGTCGGAGTTCACCGGAGCCATCAAGGTCGCGTTACCCTGCCACTCCCAGAACGTTGATTGCTCTACGACGTTGGCATTGCGATATCTCCAAAGAAATACCTCCGGAGTGCTTGGCGTGCCTGATGTCTGCACGTAACCCATGACTGTAGTGTGCTCGTCGAACAGGTTTGCGAACGCGCCGCCAGTCAGCCAGTCCGCCGGAATCACAGAAGTTGTGATGTCGTTCTCCTGCCACGAAGAACCTGGTGTCGTGCCGTTGGGAATGAACTCGAAACAACGCATCTGCCCAGGTCCGTTACCCGTCGCCGCTGTCCCCTTCTCGCAGACGATTACATAGATTCGATCCGCCTCCTCGAACGCGAAACAAGGAGTGCAGCGCGCGGAAGCCTGTACGGTGACCATTGTGCCGGGCGCACCACCACCACTGAAGGTCACGTCGTTGAACCCGCCGCCAACGAGTTCCTTGAACTGCATCGGGGCGCGGATTGCCGACTGCGTAGGGCTAAACACCAGGAGACGTCCCTTGAAGTTAAGGAAACTCCCACCAACAGGAATCAACGCGGTCCCGACAATTGTCTCCTTGGTCCACGAGTTTCCGACTAGATCGTAGCTCACGAGAGCATCGGGACTCGCAGAGGGACCAAACGCATAGATCTTGCTCTGATAGACGAATGTCTTGTGGAAAAAGAACCCGGCCGCAGTCGTGAGATTTGCTCCGGCATTCCAGGTGGTTCCGTCGTTGGTCCACGCCGTGCGAGAAATAGTGGAGACGGATGTGCGCCAGAAGAGGTAAAGCCTGAGTTCTCCGCTGACATTGACGACCTGGAACCCACTGACTGTGTTGTCGTCCAGGTTGTTTGGGGCGTTGGTTAGCGTGAAAACTGAGGACCAGGTCTTGGAACCGAACACGAACCTATAGACGCTCGGAGTACCTCCATTGTGATAGGCGTAGAGATCACCTAGGAACTCGACAATACGATTGTGGCGAGGAGGGCCGTCGATTCCTGTGTCGAAGGCTGTGGCGGTAAATCCAGTTGCCGCCCCAAGCTGTGTCGTCTCCAGCGTAGTGCCGGTGAGCACACGAAGAGCCTGCACTGCTCCGCTGTATCCCGCACGCCATGCCATCAGAGGTTGAATTGCCATTGGTTACCCCTACCTGAGGTCGATTGCCCAATTGGAGGCATCACCCGACGAGATGCCACTCAGTGTGAGGGAAACATCGATCGTCCGCAGAGTGCTTCGGTTGTCTCCTGTAATGGGCCCAAACGTGGTTCCGCCGCCGGCCAGGGTGGCGAGTGTGTCAGGCGGTCCCTGACCAACGCTGAAGTAGACGCGTCCCGTAAGACCCGATACCACTCCCGGAGTTCGATAGCTGAGTCTGTAGGCGCCAGCGATGGCTGTCTCCGCTTCGATCTCTCCGTAGGTTGCAGCGCCTTGGCTGATGGACTCGCCACCACCCTGTTTTTGCTCTGGTAGGGTGAACGCGATGGAGACCGAGGCCCCTGGTCCTGGTCCCATCTCGACGCCGAACCCATTCCACTGGTAGATTGCGTGGCCGGTTCCCGGAGCAGGCCCCTGCGTGACGATGAGGTAGAAAACCGGGTTCGCCGGGTCGGTGTCGCTGTCCACGAAGATGGACCAGAGATCATCGCGTGCTGCTAACACAAAGCCACGAGCGTTGGGGCGAAGACCCGCGATCATCGTAGTGTCATTCTGCGTCCATGTGAACGACGACCCAGCAGGAACCCCTCGCCAGACGGTAGATCCAACCTGACCGTCGACGTTGGCCTCGTCCTTCTCGGTGTAGCCGACCGCATAGAGGTTGGTGTTATCGGTCCAAAGGCACCACTTGCAGCTTTGTTGGGTGTCGTTGTGTCCGGTCGTGGCTCCGATGTACGAGTTAAATGTCCAGCCACCTCCAGTGAACTCATATAGTGCCAGCCTGCCGAGGGCTCCCGCTACGTCTTGTGCGACAAGCCACAATTTGTCAAAGGCGACACAGAAGTCCGGCATGTTCGCGTTCGTGAAAATGCCTATATTCGATATACCGGAGTGGGTTGCAGCCACAGGGTCAAGCTCGTGCAACATGCTGCCAGTTGCTTCATACCAGTAGATCCGGTTGCGAAACACTACGGACGATGATGTCATACGCCCGAAGCCAGGCGAGAAGTTTACCTCCGTCCACGAACCAGACTGCCCGGTGTTCGACTTGGCCGAACAGATCGAGGGTGCGCCGCTGCGGCAGAACCCCATTACCAAAGCGATGTCGTTGCCGTCCTTCACGATGTGCAAGAAGTACTCGGGGTTGGTGAAGGTGGCCGTGAGGCTGTGTGTGAACACCACACCCCACACCCCTGCTCCACCTTCGTTTTCACGACGCACCTCAGCAAGAGTAGTCGAGAGCGTCAGGCAGTAGCGTTCACCCTTGAACGTCTTGGCGAAATTACCATGGTTTCCCCTGTGGGAGGTGACCTCCGTGAACACCCGATTAGTGCCGCCAAAATCGGACCCGATCTGCGCGGGCGTAATCCCGCCCTGAAGCTCATGCATCTGGAGCGGAAGACTGCCGAAGGCGTTCAGCGCCAACAGATTTGGGATGGGCATCGGTTACTCCACCTCAACCGTGAGAACGGTGAGCCAGTCTTCGTGTGGCCGTCTGATCTTCCAACCGACCTGGACGTCTGAGGCTGGGTGCGCTCCGTGGTCCGTGTTGCATACGCAGGCATCGTTCGAGAACACTCTGACAATGCCGGGATTCGGCGGATCGCTCGGGTCTTCAAAGGTGATTGTCGTCGTCATCGCCTACCCCCGGTATCCGAAGAGTTCGACCTGGACAGTCTGGGAAACCGATGCGCCGGTCGCGGGCGCATCGATACCTAGTTTAACGACCTCGCCGCTTTGTGCGATGACTCCTGCTCCACCAACAGCGAATCTGAAGACATCGTTGGCAGCCAGCAATCCGGTGAGCTGCTGACTCGGAAAGATGTCGTCCTCTCCTGCGGCGATCCCGATCCCCACAGAGGCCGGAACAGCTACGTTGGCGGCGGCCGTACAGAGGATTACGACCTCTGTGATCACGATGGTGATCCCAGTCGTTACAAGCATCAGATGGGGCGAACCGGCAGCGGTTGTGTCGATTCCTGCAAACGTGACCAGACGCGTGATGCCGTTAGACCGCTCGAAGTGTGGTCTGCCAGATACCTTGCGTAGAACACCAAGAACCGGAGTCAGTGGACTGATACCGATCGGAGCACCGCGTAAATCAAAGAGAATGCCACTGCCGCGCGGCAACGGTATCGCAGGTCTCGTGTCGGTGTAAACACCGCTGGACGTGGGAGCGTCCAGGTAACCGATGACATCGAAAAGTGTACTACTGCTAGCTGTCACTGGATATCAAGCATCACCGAATGGCGTTGACCTTCGATTAGGCCGTCAGCCGTAGCGTCGTGGTCTATCGAAAAGGTAGTGGCCCCATTCGTCGGAGTAATGTTCAGAGCCGTGTTGGCAGCGACTGAAGGGGTGGACACGAAGATCCCAGTCAGACTCGTTCCGTCGAAGGCTACAAGCTTCCCGTCGTCTGCACCGTCGGCATAGGGCGCAATCAGCGGGGTTGTGGACGATAGCGTCGCGTGCGTGGCGAAATCCGGGAACCCGACCGTCGCTGTGTTCAAAGCAAAGGTCCAATTGGCTCCGTCGTACTCGACGATGTCGCCCACCGCGATAGCTAGTGCTCCTGGAGTCAGACTCGAATCTCCGTCCACCGCGCTGACAACGTATGCGGCACCCGTAGCGGGAGAGAGCGCCTCCAGCGCGACCTCACCCAGGTTGCCTACTAGGTTGGCTGTGATCGGGGTATCCGTAATGGCGACAGCGGTGATAGTGGCCTCGAAGTCCGGGGCTTCGCCGACAGGGCTGAAGAACAGCTTGAGGTCCACGTCAGCACCGACACCGTATGTCCGAAAGAACCGACGACGCGCTCCTCCTAATTGCTCAATCGGCAGACCGTCGAATTGCGGGCGAGCCAGCCCCTTGGCAGGGACACGCTCCATGCCGCCGTCTGTTCCGTGGGGGACACCAAAATTGACGGCAGAGATTCCAGCACCTAGCGACGTCGGGGCCTGATCCAACAACAACGAAGTCGCAGTAGCGAAGGCTGTGCTGTCGTCTCCAGTAATGACGTTCGTGTTGTCGAATGTACCGACTACGTTGGTGAGTTCGAGGAAGCCGCCGCCTACGTTAGTGACAACGCCCTCCGCGCCAGACGTAGCCTGCACGACTCTTTCGTTGACCAGGAAAGGACCGCCAGTAACCGCACCGTGCGTAATACGCCGGAAGTTGAAACGGAAAAGGTCCCATGAGCCAGAGTTGTGCGACCCACTGCGATACCATAAATAGATCGCCTGGTCGCCGACAAGTGGACTAGGGTCCACAGACTTGTAGCTAACAAAAGCTCCTGCACCGGATGGGAACGTAGTGTAGAACGACGAAAGGGAGACTACCGACGGAGTTCCGCCTGGGAGAACATCCGAGATCCTATGCACCGTTGGGTCGATGTTTAGTGATGGTGCCATGCAGATAAGGTCGTCACCGTCCGAGAACATGGTGTAGCCGTTTCCATCATTCAAGGCGAGGTGGTTTGGGGCTCCTTCTGTCATGACCAAAATCTGCGCCCACGTAACGCCGCCAAACCGATAAAGCCCCGTATTTCCACCGGGGGTGGCGTCCGTAAACGCGAATAACACATTCTGGTGCACAACTAGGCTAGTTGCGGCTGCGTTGAAGTTGATGCCTGCAAGATATTGCGACGACCCCGTGTTGAGCGCGAAGTCGTACTGGCGGAGCTGAGGTCCGTTTGAGTCAGCTTGGGCCCATGCGATAGAATTTCGGAAGACCACGGACGGACCTGTGAAGCTACTTTCGCTACAGAAAACAGCCGTCTGCGCACCGTTCCACGTCACTCCATCAGTGGTGCTGTGCACTGCCATTAAATTGCCGCCAGGAGGCGTGAGGGTCGCCGACAGGAACGCCAGTGTAGGCACCCCCAATGGATACAGCAAGTGCAGGCCCGAGTGGTTGATCTGGGAAATTCCTTGTCCGGTGTAAACAACGCCCCAGTTACCTGCGCCTCCCTGGTCGCGTTCATACACGCGACTCCCGTGCAACAGGAACCTCTTCCCAAATGCTTCAATCAGTCTGTTCGCGTGGTTGTTTGTGCCAGTTGCGGAAGGAGCCTCAAGGTTACCGACCAGGACGTCGTTGCCGTCTTGCGTCGGATCCAACGTGGTCCCATTCAGGAGCTTGTGGACCTGGACGTTTCCAGAGCCCTTGAACTTGGCGACCATTAGAGTCGGGATTGGATTAGCCATGGTCTATCATGCCCTCTAGGCGATTACCACTCGTCCGCCGAAGCGGAGCTGGACTGCGGCGAGCTCACCCTCTGTTCCGGTGTATCCGGTTGGGTCTTTGATGTATCCGATCTGGTAGGACACGGCTCCGATAGTTGTTGGCTCTACATTGGTGGCAATTCCGTCTACGCCGCCCGTCTCAGACAGGAATACCGGCTCACCGGCCCCGAGCGTGAGGCCGCCGGCAAAGCGAACCGGCGCGGCTCCGTCGGTCACGACCTTCCCAGTTCCCAGAGTTCCGACCGTCTTGACGACGCCAATGAAGTCAGAGGTGGTGTCGGAATCCGCATCAGTGAGACCGGCGGTGTCCGTGCTGATGATCCGAACACAGTCTCCAACCGTAAGGGCGGAGGTGTTGTAGTCCACCAGAACCTGGTCTGACTCAACGACGCCCGTGACGACGTTGACCCAAGTGAGCGGTGCGGCGGTGCCCGTAGCGGTCTGGAACACACCCGTCGTGTCGGACCGCAGCCCCGCGACGCGCAGCCCAACGATGGTTCCCTGAACGGTCGCGTCATCGACCAGGGCAGTCCCGGAGAAGGCCTCGACCGGTGTAGCGTCAATCGTAATGGACGAGACGGTGGTCGACAGGACCTCGTAAAGCCCAGCGTTGGAGGCGTTAGCCGGGTTCTGGATCAGGACAAAGTCAGCCGCAGCGAGCACCGCAGAAGGGTCACCTGCGACAACGGTGATCACGTCAGAGGCGATGTCGGAGATCGAGAAGCTGGTGGCCGCCGGATCGATGTTGAGCACGAGTCCAGCGGTTTGGGCCGCGTCCGACGTGTATTCGCTGTTCAGCAGGATGAAGTTGTCGGCGGTCTGCACCTCGGAATTGACGGTCGTGGTCGTCCCGTTGACCGTCAGGTTTCCATCGATGACCGCGTCTCGCGCTACGAACAGATCTCTCGGGCGGTTGGCCGCCGATGCGCCAATGTCGAAGGCGTTGTCGGTTACGGCCAGCAGATAACCGGCGTTCGTGACCTGCCAGCGACCTACTCCAGCCGTGTCAATCTGAACCCGACCGTGTGTACCGCCGCCGGCGGCTACGCCGCCGCGAATGAACGCGTGCGCGCCGTGGTTGTTGTTGGAGACACCATCGCCGCCCTTGAAGACGCCATCGGCGGCCAGACTGACCTGCGTGGCGCTGGCGTCGCCGCCGCTGAACGTGCCGGTTCCGGACAGGCCGCCAACTGCGTCAGTGATGCCGCCCCGCGCGAGCAGGGCTCCGGCCGTGGTTCCCGGGCCGCCCTCAACGGTGACAGCACCACCAGTGGTGCTCGGCCCAGCGCCTCCGACCACCGCGACCGCGCCACCGCCTGCAGCACCAGATCCACCCCTGACCTCGGCCAGGCCTCCGACGCCGGAGGCCCCGCCGGCACCGCCCCGAAACCGACTGGCACCGCCTGCGCCTGTGGTGAGTCCCGTTCCACTAATGAAGTCGAGGCTCGCACCAGCGATTCCACCGGTGATCGAGTCGATGCCGCGAATGGTGGTGACCGCACCTTCCAGCCCGATGTTCAGTTGTGGGGCGGCCGGGTCCCAATGAAGGAGACTCGTACCGTCGCTCGCAGCGATCTCGCCAACAGCGTTTGCAACAACGGTCGTTCCGACGTTCAGCCAGTTCGTGACTGCCACACCCACGCCCACGGTCATCTGAGTCGCGAGCACCTGTTGGATGTTGCCAGTGGCGCCTGCCGGCGCGGCCCGGAACTGAATGGTGCTCGGAGTAGCATTGCCGGTTCCTGGGCCGGCAACGATGATCAGGTCGGAGCCCGCCTCATCGGTCTGGGTCGTGCTGATCCTTGACGAGGAGAGGATGACCGCCTGTGCGGTGATGGCCGCCTCACCCTTGCCGAAGTAGAAGCCAGCAATGGGGTTAGAGTCGCCGCCGAACACGAACTGGTTGATCGCAGTGGTGGTCGCGCCAGCGCCCCAGGCGTGGGCGTTGGCGAAGTTGGACGTCGAACCTCGACCCCAAGCTGTGGCATCGATGCCGCCGGCGTCCGCGCTGTAGCCCACCGCCTGCGCTCCAGCTGCCGTCGCCGACCCTGCAGCTCCAACGACGACCGTCTCGATCGCGGTGATTGAACCGCTGGCGCCGATCAGGACCGAGTCGTCGCCGGAGCTGACAGCAGCAGCACCTCCGGCGATCGACCGCAGACCGGTGGCTGAGGCGGCCCAACCGGCGGCCACACTGCTCTGCGTAGCGACTGCGCTGGAACCGGCGGCCACACTGTCCAGGCCAGCTGACGAGCCGGCACCCAGAGCTAGGCCGAAGTCGCCCGTCGTAGCGGCTGCCGCGCCAACTGCGGTCGAGCTGGCGAACGGCGTCGAGGCGGAGCTGCCCAAGGCCAACGACGAGGCGCCGGCCGCAAGAGAGCTCAGACCAAAACGCTCGCTAAGCCCGCCGGCCCCAGGAGAGCTGATGGCGCCGTTTACGACCAGAAGCCCGGTCGCGAACCCACCCGCAGAGGCGTCGATGGTGAACTTGACCGTTCCGCTCGGCGAGGCTTGACCGGCGCTAACCTGATCGGCGGCGGTGACTAGACGGACAAGGGATCCGGTATCTAACCACCCTGACTCAGCCCCCGGCCCAGGTGGGCCCTCAGGCCCGGTAACGATCGTGAAACCGGTGGTCGGCTGACCAACTGTCTCGATGATCTGACCGTTGCCCAGCAGTCGAACTATGGACGGGTTGTTCGACAGCTCCGTGAAAGTGGAACCCGGTGCGTAACTCGTTGACTCAAAACCGTCGACCTCCTCCACGACGACCGGAAGTGGGGAGATGACGAGGTATGTCGTAAGCACTGCTTGCATAATGGCCCCAGCACGTGATGCTTGCTGTCCAGTATACACCGCACGTATCACTGGCGTTGATGCGGTTAGAGCATCAGTATACACCAGCGATTTACCGCGACGCCGGTGTCAGTTCGATCAGGAAATCGGCCCAGGAAGGTCAAATCTTCTATCCCTAAGGAAGAATCTCGGTTTCAGCGTAGAGGTTCCAAGTGTGGGTAATGGTATCGGAGTTCCTCTTACGAATCGAAACGGTGTTCCTGGTCGTGGTGAAAGTGCCGCATCTCTTACGAATCGAAACGGTGTTCCTGGTCGTGGTAAAAGTGCCGCATCTCGTACGAATCGAAACGGTGTTCCTGGTCTTGAAGATAGCGCAGCGTCCCTGACAAAACGGAATGGGGTGCCTGCTGTCATTGCTTACACGAAGTCCGGAATGATAAGTCCGACATCACCCTCACCGATGTCAACCCCGGCTGCCCCGGTATCTAAGACCACACTATAGAGTGTGACTCCATTGTCTGGCTCAAAATCAATGATCGTGTTCCCTGATTGAGAGGGAGTTCCCGAGCCTCCACTAACGACAACGAATGCTGAAATAGGCACGACAGTTGACGGAGTTCCCTCACTATCAGTTCCATAAAAGGTCAAGGTTCCAGCGGCTGCAACTCCGCGTCCTCGGAAAAAGATCTTGGTGCCTCCAGCGACTTCTACAGTTGGGTTAGCAACATCGCCAATCTCTACAGCTGCGATACGTGGAGAGCGCTCTCCACCACCAACTGTGTTGTATGGCAAGGCGAAGTCATCGCTGATTCCTGCCAGTAGGGCTACGGCTTCCATCTCAGCGCCAACACCCTTCCACTCCCAGGTCTCCGTGCCACCACCAGCGACCCAAGTCGTCAGGAATGTTCTTGGTGTGCCTGGATCGGATTGAGTGTCAATGTTGATAGCCCATCGACGTTGGCGGTTCGCGCTGCCACCACCTTCGAGATACTTGTCTGCGCCCTCTACCGCCCCCATGACCGTGGAGGAAATGTCAGATGGTGTAGGAGATCCAGATACAGCGTTTTGAATTCTGAATACTTGAGCCCTAGGCGCCAAATTACTTACTCGCAACCCGGCTTGAATCCAGATCAGATCGCCTGTGGCGAAGTCGGTAAAGAGCGCATTATGTCCGGTGAATGAAATGACAT
>Ga0307377_10006144_pt1 | contig 12661 bp, 13 predicted proteins | sample TR3MG_FD_202535 | JGI IMG/M metagenome (GOLD analysis project Ga0307377, IMG submission 202535) | Soil microbial communities from Risofladan, Vaasa, Finland - TR-3 | ecosystem: Environmental > Terrestrial > Soil > Coastal area > Acid sulfate soil | place: Finland: Risofladan, Vaasa | collected...
AGGTTCAAGGGGCAAGATAAAAGGTTCAAGGGGCAAGATTCAAGAGGCAAGTTAAAGACAATAACAACGGGGTTGCCTTGTACCTTTCCTCTTGCATCTGGCTCGGTTCATTTAATACGGGCGCGGACGGTACGGATCAATCCGTGAAGCATTTTCGAAATTTCTTCGCATTCGTCTATCCAGCCTTTCCCGATTTCATTTTTGATATAGCCAATTTCCATCCCAATGTAAATCTGGGTTCTCAGCTCTCCGGCCGAACCTTTTGCATAGTTCAAAAAATTCGCAAGTTCCTTGTCCGAGTTTCTTTCATGTCCTTCGGCGATGTTCGAAGGTATCGAAAGTCCAGCTCGCGTGATTTGATCCCGAAAGCCAAAGTCTTTCAAGTCAGCCATTGCCTTGTACAAATCTGCGCTCAAGCGAGCTGACCTCTTCCATACATCCAGTTCTTCAAATCTTGCCATACGAATTCAGATGCAAGATACAAGATTCAAGATTCAAGATGCAAGGTAAAAGCAGAAACAACCGGGGTTTCCTTGCATCTTGCACCTTGTACCTTGAATCTGGTTTTAACCTTGCACCTTGCATCTTGTCCCTTGTACCTGTTTCATTCGTGGTAATCGTAGGCCGTAAAGCCGTGCTTCTTCACCAGTTCGTCTCGCTCTGCTGACTTGAGGTCTTCGCGCACCATCTCGGATACCAGTTCGTGGAAGGTGATTTTCGGCGACCAGCCGAGTTTCTGTTTGGCCTTGCTCGGGTCGCCCAGCAGGGTCTCGACTTCAGTGGGACGGAAGTAGCGCGGATCGACCTGCACGATGGCTTTAGGCGCAAGGTTCAAGGCGGAAGGTTCAAGGAAACCGATCTCATCTATGCCGGTGCCTTCCCAGCGGATGTTCATGCCGAGCTCTTCGGCGGCGGCATTGACGAAATCTCGCACGCTGTATTGCACACCCGTGGCAATCACGAAGTCTTCCGGATGATCCTGTTGCAACATCAGCCATTGCATCTCGACGTAGTCCTTTGCGTGTCCCCAGTCGCGCAATGCATCGAGATTGCCGAGGTACAGGCAATCCTGCAATCCGAGCTTGATGCGCGCCAATGCGCGGGTGATCTTGCGCGTGACGAAGGTTTCGCCGCGCACCGGCGATTCGTGGTTGAACAGGATGCCGTTGCAGGCATACATGCCGTAGGCCTCGCGGTAATTGACGGTGATCCAGTAGCCGTAAAGCTTGGCCACCGCATACGGGCTGCGCGGATAGAACGGGGTGGTTTCCTTCTGCGGCGTCTCCTGCACCAGGCCGTACAGTTCGGAAGTGGAAGCCTGGTAGAAGCGGGTCTTCTTTTCCAGACCGAGGATGCGGATCGCTTCGAGGATGCGCAGCGTGCCGATGCCGTCGGCATTGGCGGTGTACTCGGGGGTCTCGAACGAGACCGCCACATGGCTCATCGCCGCGAGGTTGTAGATCTCGTCCGGTTGCACCTGCTGGATGATGCGGATCAGGTTGGTGGAGTCGGTCAGGTCGCCGTAGTGCAGAATGAAGCTGGCTTTCTTGACGTGCGGGTCCTGGTAGAGATGGTCGATGCGGTCGGTGTTGAACAGCGACGAGCGGCGCTTCACGCCGTGCACGATATAACCCTTTTTAAGCAGAAACTCTGCGAGGTAGGCGCCGTCCTGACCGGTGATGCCGGTGATCAATGCAACCTTGGGTTGTTGCGAATGGGGGGTTGCGGACTTGCTCATGTGTTGTCTTTCGATAAATTTATAAATTCAAGATTCAAATACAGGTTCAAGAGGCAAGATACAAGGGGCAAGTAAAACCACGGTAGCTTTTGCTTTTCCCTTGCACTTTGCCTCTTTCATCCTGTACCTGTTAATGAAGTGCCTGATTGACCTTGTCCAGGTCGGCTATGTCCAGCGTACCCACTGCCTGCTTGAGTCGCAGTTCGCTCATCAGGTAATCGTATTGGGCCTGGTACAAATCACGGCGGGTGGAAAAAAGCTGCTGCTGCGCATTCAGCACGTCGAGGTTGGTGCGCACGCCGACTTGCTGTCCCAGCTTGGTTGCATCCAACAAGCTCTGGCTGGAAGTGAGCGCCTGTTTCAGTGCCTGCACCTGGGCAATGCCGCTGACCACGCCCAGGTAAGCCTGGCGGGTTTGCTGCTCGGCGTTGCGGCGCGCATTTTCCAGTTCCTGTCCGGCACGCTCGCGATTGGCTTCCGCTTCGCGCCACTTGGAATTCACCGCGCCGCCCTCAAACAGCGGCATGTTCAGCTGCACGCCTATGGTCTTGCTGGTGGTGTCGGTGCCGATGCCGAAGCTGCCGCCATTGGCGTTGTTCTTTGAATAGTTGGCCACCAGATCCACGGTCGGATAGTTTCCGCCGCGATTGCGCGCCACCTCCTTGTCGGCAATCTCGGCGTTCGCCTGTGCAACGGCCAGCTGCAAATTGCTCAACTGCGCTTCATCCACCCATTTTTTCATGTCGGCGGGTTGCGGCACTTCAGGCTTGAATTCCTTGCCGAGCGGGTCGAGTTCGCCCGGCACGGTGTTGATCAGCTGCTGCAACGCGCCACGTTTGACTTCCAGGTTATTCTTTGCGGCGATTTCCTGCGCGCCGGTCTGGTCATAACGTGCCTGGGCTTCAAGGGTGTCGGTGATGGTGGCGCTGCCCACCTCGAAGTTGCGCTTGGCCTGCTCGCGCTGTTCGGAAATGGCGTTCATTTGCGCCCCGACCAACCCCACGCTGTCCTGGGCGATCAGTACGTCGAAATAGGCTTGCGCGACGCGCACGATCAGGTTCTGCTCGGCGATCTTCAGCTGCAGGTCGGATTGCATCACCTGCAGCTTGGACTCGCTGTATGCGACCCAGTTTTGCTCGCGGAACAGCGGCTGCACCAGGGTCACGCCGTAACCATTGCTGTTGTAGCGATCCGTGCCGCCGATCAACAGGGGCGGGAACGCCGGGTTGAACTGGGTCGTCAGATCATTGAAGGTCGTGTTCGCATTCAGATTCACCGACGGCATCAGCAGCGAGCGGCCCTGTGCCAATTTTTCCTGTCCGGCCTGCTGGGCGGCACGCGCAGCTGCAAACACCGGATCGTTCGCCTGTGCGGCGCGAAAGGTTTCCAGCAGATCGGCAGCTTGCGCCCAACCGCTAGAGGCCAGCAATGTTGCCAGGAAGATTAATTTTAGTTTCAACGGTGTTTCACCATCCGAGTATTGGTTCTTTTGGAACTTGCCGGCATATCTCTTTTCGCATGAACTCGCAAACCGGATCTAACGTCAGAATATGAACCGTTCGGGTTGCAGCGCGTTTTTCAGCGGCGCGACACAGGCTTCCATGATGTTGACGGTTTCAAAGGTATTCTGGGCGACACGGGTGATCAGCCTGGCTTCCATCACCGGCGCGTCGCCGACGATCGCAAACAGGCGCCCGCCGACATTCAGGCTGTTCTGGAACGAGGCCGGCAAAACCGGGGTCGAACCGGTCAGCACGATCACGTCGTAATTTGCCCCGCCGCCCCAGCCGAGCGCGGCATCGCCGATTTGCAGCGTGACATTGTCGCGATGGTTTGTTTGCAGGTTCTGCTCCGCCATGGCGCTCAATTCCGGCACGATTTCCACCGAAGTGACATGACCGGCCAGCATGGAGAGCAATGCCGTCATATATCCGCTGCCGCTGCCAACCTCCAGCACCTTGTCGGTGCGGCCCAGATGCAGTTCCTGCAGCGTGCGGGCTTCCAGCTTGGGCTGCCACATCGACGCGCCATAGCCCAACGGTATCTCCAAATCCATGAACGCCATTGTGCGCATCTCTTTTGGCACGTAATTCTCGCGGCGCACGTGCTTGAGCAATTCCAGAATCCGGGGGTCCAGCACTTCGCATGGACGAATCTGCTGCTCGATCATATTAAAGCGTGCCTGTTCCATATCCAGCATTCCCCTTCTCCCGATTCGGCCAACATTACTTTGTCATTCAGCGGGGCAGTATAGCAAGCCCGTACGGTGGGCTCAATGTTGCTATATTTCGGACGCCGGGTCCGGCTTGCTTTTAACCGGCCTTTGCTTTACCTTTCGCCCTCAGCTAGGGGTCTTCACCGGCATAAAGCAGCATCGGCGAAGTGAGACACACCCTTTGAACCTGTACGGGTAATGCCGTCGTAGGGAAGCATCTACCTGATGCTTCCGAATTTCCAGGAGCATCACATGAACGCCAACCCAAAATTTTTAGCCACTGCTGCCCACGTCGATGCGGCGGCGGTCCAGCCATTGCCCAATTCGCGCAAGGTGTATGTGCAGGGCAGCCGCCCCGACCTGCGGGTGCCGATGCGCGAGATTTCCCAGTCCGAAACCCCTGCCAGCATGGGCGCCGAGGTCAATCCGCCGATCTATGTCTATGACTGCTCCGGCCCGTATACCGACCCGGCGGTAAAGATCGACATCCGTTCCGGCCTCGCCGCACTGCGCGAAGGCTGGATCGCCGAGCGTGACGACACCGAAACGCTGGAGCATCTCACCTCCGATTACGGGCAGCAGCGCCTCAATGATCCGGAGCTGGCCGAGATGCGCTTCAATTTGCGCCGCGCCCCGCGCAAAGCCAGGGCCGGCAAGAACGTCTCGCAGATGCACTATGCCCGGCAAGGCATCATCACGCCGGAGATGGAATACATCGCAATACGCGAGAACCAGCGCCGCGAGGGACTTTCCGAGATGCTGCTGAAACAGCATCCCGGCGAGAACTTCGGCGCGGCTATGCCGAAACAGATCACACCGGAATTCGTGCGCAGCGAAGTGGCCGCGGGGCGCGCCATCATCCCGGCCAACATCAACCACCCGGAAGCCGAGCCGATGATCATCGGCCGCAATTTCCTGGTGAAGATCAATGCCAACATCGGCAACTCCGCACTCGGTTCCAGCATCCAGGAAGAAGTGGAGAAGATGACCTGGGCGATCCGCTGGGGCGGCGACACGGTGATGGACCTGTCCACCGGCAAGAACATCCACGAGACCCGCGAATGGATCATCCGAAATTCGCCGGTACCGATCGGTACCGTGCCGATCTATCAGGCACTGGAAAAGGTCAACGGCAAGGCCGAAGACCTGACCTGGGAGATCTTCCGCGACACCCTGATCGAGCAGGCCGAGCAGGGCGTGGACTATTTCACCATCCATGCCGGCGTGCTGCTGCGCTATGTGCCGCTGACCGCGAAACGCATGACCGGCATCGTGTCGCGCGGCGGCTCGATCATGGCAAAGTGGTGCCTGGCGCACCACAAGGAAAGCTTCCTCTACACCCATTTCGAGGACATCTGCGAGATCATGAAGGCCTACGACGTCAGCTTCTCGCTCGGCGACGGTCTGCGTCCCGGCTCGATCTACGATGCCAACGACGAAGCGCAACTGGGTGAATTGAAGACGCTGGGCGAACTCACCCAGGTCGCGTGGAAGCACGACGTGCAGGTGATGATCGAAGGCCCCGGCCATGTGCCGATGCACCTGATCAAGGAGAACATGGACCTGCAGCTGAAGTGGTGCCACGAAGCGCCGTTCTACACGCTCGGCCCGCTGACCATGGACATCGCGCCCGGCTACGACCACATCACCTCGGCGATCGGCGCGGCGATGATCGGCTGGTTCGGCACCGCGATGCTGTGCTATGTCACGCCCAAGGAACACCTCGGTCTGCCCGACAAGGACGACGTGAAGGAGGGCATCATCACCTACAAGATCGCCGCGCATGCCGCCGACCTGGCCAAAGGACACCCCGGCGCGCAGATCCGAGACAACGCTTTGTCCAAGGCGCGCTTCGAATTCCGCTGGGACGACCAGTTCAACCTCGGCCTCGACCCGGACAAGGCGCGCGAATTCCACGACGAAACGCTACCCAAGGAATCCGCCAAGGTCGCGCATTTCTGCTCGATGTGCGGTCCGCATTTCTGTTCGATGAAAATATCACAGGACGTGCGCGAATTCGCGGCGAAGGAGGGCCTGGATGAAACCGCCGCGTTGAGCAGGGGCATGGAACAGAAGGCCGAAGAATTCGTGAAACTGGGCAGCCAGCTGTACCGCAAGGCTTGAGCCCGGTAATGGACGGGGGCAAATCGTTTATGGCTAATTCTTGCCCGCCTTGTGTTCACGGGTGGGTGACTGATTCATTTGCGCAGATGTCACGTTCAACCGCTGCATGCAGGGCTGACACCAGGATCATTCGCCCGCAGTTGGTTGCGGCGGCATATATATTTCGGAATCTGATCACATGACACTTACACAAATTTTGGTTCTCGCCGTCATTCAGGGTGCTGCCGAACTGTTGCCGGTATCCAGTTCGGCCCACGTGATCGTGGCTGAAAAACTGATGGGGCTCGATCCGACCACCCCTGAAATGACGCTGCTCCTGGTGACGCTGCACACCGGCACCATGTTTGCGGTTATTTTCTTTTTCTGGGAATCATGGAAGCAGAGCTTCTTTTCTTCCAGAAAGGTATTCTGGGCATCGGCCAAGTTCATCGTCGCGGCCACGATAATGACGGGCATCGTCGGGCTGTCGCTGAAATACCTGATCGAGAAATTTTTCATGCGCGATATAGCGCATGCGCAAATCGAGATGCTTTTTGGAGACATGAATCTTATCTCGGCAGCACTCGCCGCGGCAGGCTTGCTGATTCTGTACGCCGGAATCAGGAACCGCGCTTCAGCCAAAACAGAACAGGCTTTGGGCATGAAGGAATCCTGCTATGTGGGTGCAGTCCAGGGCGTTTGTCTGCCCTTTCGGGGATTCTCGCGTTCGGGCGCGACGATATCGACCGGACTGTTGTTGGGAATTCCAAGAAGGCGAATAGAGGAATTCAGTTTTGCGCTCGCGGTTGTGCTGACGCCGCCGGTCATTGCCCGTGAGGTATGGCGAATACTGCATGACCAGCACGCATCCATGTCCATGGCTGATCTGGCGCATACTTTTATGCCCAGCATCCTGGGCATGGTATTCAGTTTTATTGCCGGATTGCTGGCACTTAAATGGCTGTCCAGCTGGCTGGAGAGCGGTCGCTGGTATCTTTTCGGCATATATTGCCTGTGCGCTTCGGCAATCGTTTTTTTACTTCATCAGAACGGTATCTAGGTAAACCCTGATCAAGTCGCGCATGGCCGCACATTCGTCCTGCTCGCGCCCGGCACCGGCAGGGCGAACCAGCCGCAACCTGGTAAAAATTTTGTCATCCCGCTGTCATAATAACGACACATAATCACAATCGGAGATTCATAACATGGCTAGAATGGTCAATTGCATAAAACTGGGGCATGAAGCCGAAGGGTTGGATCGTCCGCCCTATCCCGGCGCGCTGGGTCAGCGTATATTTGAAAACGTTTCCAAGGAAGCCTGGCAGGGCTGGCTGAAATTCCAGACCATGCAGGTGAACGAAAACCGCCTCAACCTTGCCGATGCGGCGGCACGCAAACTCCTCGCCACGATGATGGAAAAATATTTCTTTGGCGAGGGTGTGCAGATGCCGGACGGGTACGTGCCACCAAAAAATTAAAAGGCTACAGCTTGCCTAAAAAATTTGTCCCGCAGCAATTCCTGAACCGCGAACTCGGCCAGCTGGAATTCAATCGCCGTGTGCTGGCGCAGGCTGAAGACACGACCATCCCGCTGCTGGAGCGGCTGAAGTATCTGTGCATCGTCAGCAGCAATCTCGACGAATTTTTCGAGATCCGAGTGGCGGGCCTGATGGAACAGATCAAGCTCGGCGGTACGGCAGTCAGCACGGATGGCCTGAACGCCCGGCAGACCCTGAAGCTGGTGCGTGATCAGGCACATCTGCTGATCGAACGCCAGTATCAGCTGTTCAACACCGACATCACGCCGTCCCTCGCCAAACAGGGCATCAAGTTTCTGCGCCGCACCCAATGGAACGAAGCGCAACGGGCCTGGGTCAGGGATTTTTTCTTCCGCGAGGTCATGCCGGTCCTGACCCCCATCGGCCTCGACCCGGCCCACCCGTTTCCGCGTGTTCTCAACAAAAGCCTGAATTTTGCCGTGGAACTGCAGGGCAAGGACGCATTCGGGCGCAACTCGGCCCGTGCCATTGTGCAGGCCCCGCGCGTGGTGCCGCGCACGATACTGATGCCGCCGGAAATCAGCGGCTGCGAGCACGGCTTTGTCTTTCTCTCATCCATCCTGCATGCGCATGTCGGCGAATTGTTCAGCGGCATGGAAGTGCTCGGCTGTTTCCAGTTCCGTGTGACGCGCAACAGCGATCTGTTTGTTGACGAGGAAGAAATCAAGAATCTGCGCCTCAGCCTGCAGGGCGAGTTGCCGCAGCGCAACTTTGGCGACGCGGTGAGGCTGGAGATCGCCGACAATTGTTCGCCGCTGATCGCCGACCTGCTGCTCAAGGAATTCAATCTCGCGCCCGAGGATTTATATCGTGTGCATGGCCCGGTCAATCTGGTGCGTCTGATGCGCATTCCCGATCTGGTCGCGCGGGATGATTTGAAATTCACACCCTTCGTCCCCGGCGTGCCCGCCGTGCTGCAAAAAAAGGGCTCGGACATGTTCAAGGTGATACGCAAGAACGATGTGCTGCTGCATCAACCTTACCAATCATTCAAGCCGGTAATCGATTTCATCCAGCAGGCCGCCAGCGACCCGAACGTGGTTGCGATCAAGCAAACCGTGTATCGCACCGGGGTGGATTCCGCCTTGATGGATGCATTGGTTGCCGCTGCGGAAGGCGGCAAGGAAGTCACGGTGGTGGTGGAACTGCTGGCGCGTTTCGACGAAGAGGCCAACATCAATTGGGCGAACCGGCTGGAAGAAGTCGGCGCGCATGTGGTGTACGGCGTGGTCGGCCACAAAACCCACGCCAAGATGCTGATGGTGGTGCGCCGCGAAGACGGCAAGCTGCGCCGCTACGCGCATCTCGGCACCGGCAACTATCACCCGCGCACCGCGCGGCTTTATACCGATTTTGGCCTGTTTACCAGCAACGAGGAGGTCTGTGCCGATGTCAGCGAGGTGTTCAGCCAGCTCACCAGTCTCGGCAAGGTGCGCAAGCTTAACCATTTGTGGCAATCGCCGTTTTCCCTGCACTCCGAAGTGCTGCGTGCGATCCGCAACGAAGCACTGCTTGCGCAATCGGGCAAACGCGCCCACATCATCGCCAAGATGAATGCATTGCTCGAGCCCCAAACCATCACTGCGCTATACGAAGCTTCCCAGGCCGGGGTGAAAATCGACCTGATCGTGCGCGGGGTGTGCGCGCTTCGTCCGGGCGTGAAAGGACTATCGGAAAACATCCGGGTGCGCTCGGTGATCGGGCGTTTTCTCGAACACAGCCGCATCTTTTATTTCCGCAATGATTTGCAGCACAACGTCTACCTCTCCAGCGCGGACTGGATGGACCGGAATTTCTTCCGCCGCATCGAAGTATGCTTTCCAGTGCTCGACAAGAAGCTCAAGAAACGCGTGATCGACGAGGGGCTGAAGATCTATCTGCGGGACAACTCCCAGGCATGGGACATGGACAGCGAAGGGCATTACCAGCTCAAGCCTGCGCGCAGCGGCGGAAAAATATGCGCCCAAAGCGAGTTGCTCAACCAGTTCACCCGTACGCCCGCCGTGGCGAATCCCTGACAATCCGCAACCGGCATCGGCCCGCAGCAAGCTCCGGGTACATGCCCGGCGTATCCCGATCAACCTATCGCTGCCGTTCTGCAAAATCGCCGGCCATCTCCGCATTTGCCGGAAGCCGGCGACGTTTGTTGTCGGCGCGTATATTCACGCGACCGGCCGGCCTTGGGATCAGTGTTTGTGCGGGCGGCCTGTCTTGATTTTTTCCAGGCTGCCCACTGCGTGTTTCAATTGCACGGCATCCAATTCCGCCAGCAGTATTAATCCGGCGCGCAACACCTCGCTCTTCTTGACCTGCATCTTCGCCTTCGCACAGGTCTCCTTGATCTCGGCGATCCTGGCATACTCGTTTGCCGGCATGGTAAAACTATCGCGCACCACTTTTATTTTGTGCTTTTGCTTCTTTGCGGTTTCCCCGGACACGGTTGTGGCGGACAGTTTGGCGGCCGACTTCAAAACCGTTTTTGCCGGGACAGCGCGTTTTTTCACCCGGGATTTTTTCGCTGCAACTTTGCCGACTGTGGCTATCGCTTTTTTGGTTGTCATGGCATCCTCTTCGTATTAAAGTGGAGTTGACAGTGTAGATGGTATCCACCCGCAAATAAAATGTATTTGGGGATCCTGATGGAACTGATATTGTGGCGCCATGCAGATGCGGCAGAAGGTACACCGGACCTGCTGCGAGAACTCACCGCGAAAGGCAGCAAGCAGGCCGCAAAAGTCGCCGTGTTTCTTCATCAACACCTGCCGGACCATCTCCGTATCCTGGTCAGCCCGGCAGCCCGCGCGCAACAAACCGCCTCCGCCCTGACGCACCATTTCACCTTGGCTCCCACCCTTGCACCCGGCGCTTCCGCCGAGGCCGTGCTGCACGCCGCACGCTGGCCGGATGACGGAGGCGCGGTACTGGTGGTTGGCCACCAGCCGACACTGGGCGAGGTTGCGGCACAATTGCTCGGTTGTGCGGATGCCGCGTTGAGCATCAAGAAAGGCGCGGTCTGGTGGTTCAGCCAACGGGAAGGATCCGCGCAGGTCAGCTTGAGAATGGTTATCGCGCCGGATTTGCTGTAGGCCCGCTCCTGCATTGCAGAATTCTTGTCGTTTCCAAAGCAGATTTGCATAGCACCTGGTCAGCAGAAATTATTCGCAATGCTCGCCCGGCTTCAACTCAAGGAAGCGCGGATATTCGGTAGGATGGCCGGCCAGCACCTTTACGCATTCGCCCGCTTTATATTTTCCATAACTCATCACCTCGATGCGCTCGTTGCTGTTCAACGGCTGCACGGTGTAGCGGTTTGCACCGTTGGCGATCTGCGGCGGTTCATCACGACTGTCGCGTCGCTCGCCGATTCTGCTGCCCATGCCCAGCATGATCCCGCCGAAGCTGCCGCCGGAGCCGACTCCAATACCCAGGCCGACACCCACGCGGGTGTCACCGGGCTTGTTCGCTGCCGCCTGCTTGCGCTCCAGCTCGGTGAATTCATGCACATCCACTACCCTTGCCAGCTTGGCGTAGCGCGCATCGTCTTCCAGCCCGGGTGTGCTCTGGCAAGCTGCAAGCAACGCCAGCAGGATCGCGACAAAGTACATTTTCATCCCTGAATTCCCCACTTGGCTTTGGAAAGTTATACCGAGACAGGCGGGCCGATAACACCCGTCCAAAGTTCATTATCGAAATTTGCGGCGCTTGGTATAAGCTATCTTCTGAAGCTCAGCGTCACGACCCCTGCCGTGACCAACAATATCCCCAGCCAATCCCGCATGCTGGGGCGCTCGCTCAGGAAGATCACCGCGAATAACGCGACCAGCACCACACTGAATTTGTCCACCGGTGCGACTTTCGAGGCTTCGCCAATTTGCAGCGCGCGGAAATAACACACCCAGGAAGCACCCGTAGCCAGCCCGGACAGGGTCAGGAACAGCCAGGTTTTCGGGTTGAGCGCAAACGGATCGCTCCATTTTCCGGTATAAAACACAAAACCCGACAGCACCAGCAGGATCACGAAAGTGCGGATCAGCGTCGCGAAATCGGAATTGATTCCCTCCAGTCCGATCTTGGCAAAGATCGCCGTCATCGCGGCAAACACCGCGGAAAGAATTGCCCAGTAGAACCAGCCGTGTCCGGATAACATAGTCGTTCCTATTTTTTGACCTGTTGCACCAGCACCCACGGGCTGACCACCACTGCCCACAGCAACGCATCGCTCTCGTGCCAGACAGCTGCCTGCTCGTCGCTTACCTTGCCGAATTTACCGGCTGCCATCCATTCACTTATCTGCCCTGCGTTGTCCCGGGATATCTCCAGCGCGACTTCAACCAGATCCAGATCGTCGGCGACAACCAGCGCTGCGCCGCTCGCAAAAAAGCGCTGCAGCTCTTTCCAGGCAATTTTCGACGTCTCGCGGTTCAACTTGTCGCGCCCGGTTTCCTGCCGGCTGGCTGCAGCCATGTCCAAACCCGGTCCGGTCACGCTTTCGACCCTTTCAGGTAATTGTCCTTCAGCGCCATGTAATGCTCGGCTGAATATTTCAGGAAAGCCATTTCTTCGGCCGTCAGTGCGCGCACCGCCTTGGCGGGACGGCCCAGATAAAGCATGCCGCTTTCCAGAACCTTGCCGGGCGAGACCAGGCTGCCTGCGCCTATCATCACGCGATCGGGCAGCACCGCATCGTCGAGAATGATGGAACCCATGCCGATCAGGCACTCGTTGCCGATGGTGCAGCCGTGCAGGATCACCGCGTGGCCGACCGTCACGTAATCACCAATGATCAATGGGGAGCCTTCGGGCTGTTCCGGGGTCTTGTGCGAAACATGCCCCATGGTCAGGTCCTGCACATTGCTGCCGCGCCCGACCACGATGCGGTTCACGTCGCCGCGCAGCACGGTGTTGCACCAGACCGAGCTGTCGTCGCCCAGCGTCACGTCGCCGATAACCTGGCAGGAAGGATGAAGGAATACCCGCTGACCGCGGGCAGGGACCGTACCAAGATAAGCTGAGACCGGCATTTCGTTTACCCCGCCAATTTCCATT
>Ga0307377_10006146_pt1 | contig 12650 bp, 18 predicted proteins | sample TR3MG_FD_202535 | JGI IMG/M metagenome (GOLD analysis project Ga0307377, IMG submission 202535) | Soil microbial communities from Risofladan, Vaasa, Finland - TR-3 | ecosystem: Environmental > Terrestrial > Soil > Coastal area > Acid sulfate soil | place: Finland: Risofladan, Vaasa | collected...
GAGGTGACAGTAAACGAGGGTGGCTTCCTGTGCATAAAGAAACCCTGGCCGGGCATGATGCAGACCATCTACGGCGACCCCGAGAAGTTCAAGGAGCTCTATTTTTCCCGCTTCCCGGGCAAATACTTCACAAGCGATGGCTGCCGCATAGACGAGGACGGCTACTACTGGCTGATGGGCCGCATAGACGACGTCATCAACATCTCGGGCCACCGGTTGTGTACCGCCGAGGTCGAGAGCGCCCTGGTGGCCCACGAGAAGGTCTCAGAGGCGGCCGTGGTCGGCATACCAGACGAGATCAAGGGCCAGGGTATCTATGCCTTCGTCACCTTAAACAGCGGCGTCAGCCCAACCGGCCTGCTGACTAACAAGCTCAGGCGCCACGTGCGCAACGTGATCGGGCCCATAGCCACCCCGAAGAAAATACAGTTTACAGAAGCCCTGCCCAAGACCAGAAGCGGCAAGATAATGCGCCGCATACTGGAAAAGATAGCCCGGGGCGACACAGAAAACCTGGGCGACACCAGCACCCTGGCCGACCCGAGCGTGGTCCAGAAGCTGATAGAGGACAGGCATTAATAAGACACTTATGAAACTGGTAGAATTTCTTTTGTCCAAGCGCAGCCATAAGGGACTGAGGAGCGGCCACTTCTTTATAATTGTAGCCCTTATGGCTGTGGGCACCTTCGTCTATTACGTCGACCAGACAGCCCTTGCCGAGGGTGCTTTCTTTAATAACACCTTCTTTACGGGCGTCCATGACCTGCACCGTACCCTGTTCTTTATCCCTATACTCTACGCCTCGACTGTTTTCAGGAACAGGGGCAGCCTGGTCGCTTCGGCGTCATTCATGGCGATAGTGATGCCCAGGGCGGTCATGTTCTCGCCCTACCCGGATCCCTTAATGAGGCCGCTGCTGTTTGTCCTGCTGGCTTTCTTTGTAGGCTACCTGGTTTCGGCACAGCTTGATAACATCGAGCGGCAGCGCAAGTCCCATAAAGAACTGGTGGGCCTGTACAAGGAAGTGGTCGAGACGCACAACAGTCTCAAGGAGAGCCAGCAGCAACTGATCCAGGCTGAGAAGTTGACCTCGCTGGGGCAGCTGGCCGCCTCCATCGCCCACGAGATCAATAACCCCCTCGGCAGTATACTGGTCTACACCCAGCTTTTAATCAGGCAACTCAACGAGGAGCAGTTTGTCAAATCTAAATTCACAGAAAATCTAAAAAGGATAGAGTCGGAGACTGCCTATAGCGGCAAGCTGGTAAAAAACCTGCTCGACTTCGCCCGCCAGTCGCCACCCTCGCTAAGCCTGACTAACCTTAACCAGGTGATCGAAGATGCCTACCCGCTGGTGGAACACTCGGCCGAGCTTAATAAAGTGACCGTGATCAAAAAGTTTGATCTAAAACTGCCCGAGGTAATGGCCGACAAGAACCAGCTCAAGCAGGTCTTCACTAATCTTATGCTTAACGCAGTCCAGGCCATGCCAAAGGGCGGACACCTCGAGATAACCACCTCGGGAAAAAAGAAGAACATCCTTATTGAAGTGAATGACTCGGGCTCCGGTATCAGGAAGGAGCACCTGGATAAGCTGTTTACCCCCTTCTTCACCACCAAGGATGAGGCTATGGGAGTAGGTCTGGGCCTGTCTGTTGCCTACGGCATCGTTAAGCGCCACGGTGGCCAGATAGAGGTAAAAACTAGGGCGGGCAAGGGTACCACGTTTAAGGTTACCTTGCCTGTAAAATAGATAGCTTAAAAGGAGTGTTTTTGCGTTATTCTTTTAATTCTAGATCCAGCCACGTTCCCTCATCGCCCTGGCCACACGTTCTAAGGCCACCACGTAGGCCGCCTGCCTCATATCTACTTTATGCTTCCTGGAGGCGTCCAAGGTCAGACTGTAGGCGTCAATCATCCTCTTCTTAAGGCGCTGGTCCACCCTCTCGTAGCTCCAGCGCTCGAGGCTCCTGTTCTGAACCATCTCGAAGTAGGAGACCACCACCCCGCCGGCGTTACACAGTATGTCCGGTATCACGGTAACGCCTCTTTTGTAGAGGATCCTGTCGGCCTCTGGCGTAGTCGGTCCGTTGGCCAGCTCGGCCACGATCTTTGCCTTCACCCCGGGGACGTTTTCTATAGTGATTACCTCCTCGAGGGCGGCGGTTATCAGGATATCGACGTCAAGCTCAAGCAGTTCACCGTTTGAGATCTCCTGGCTGCCGGACAGGCCTACCACCGAGCCTGTCTCTTTCTTGTGACGTCCGACATCGACCACATTAAGCCCTTTTTCTCTATATACCGCGCCCTGGCTGTCGCCGATGGCCACCACGGTGCAGTCGAAAACCGTCTCGGCCAGAAAGGCGGCCGTATATCCGGCGTTGCCGCAGCCCTGGACGGCCACCCTGGCACTGTTTAAATCAATACCCATGTCCTTGGCCGACTCACGAAGGACGTACATCCCTCCCAGTGCGGTGGCTGTGTCCCGCCCCCGGGAGCCTCCTAAGCTCAGCGGTTTGCCTGTAATTACGCCGAACTCGTTCTTGCCCCTGATCATCGAGTACTGGTCCATCATCCAGCTCATCACCCGGGCGTCTGTATAGACGTCGGGGGCAGGTATGTCCTTATCGGGGCCTAGAAAGGGCCACAGCTTATCTATATAGGCCCGGCTCAGGCGCTCAAGCTCATGCTCAGACATTTTCTTTGGATTGCAGATTATGCCGCCCTTGGCGCCGCCCAGAGGCAGCCCCAGCAGGGCGCATTTCCAGGTCATCCAGGCAGCCAGGGCCCTGATGGTGTCAATGGTCTCGTCCGGGTGGAACCTGATGCCGCCCTTGGTGGGTCCCAGGGCATCGTTATACTGTACCCTGTAAGCCTGAAAAACCTTAAGGGAGCCGTCGTCCAGCCGAAGGGGTAAAGATACGGCGATCTCGCGCATGGGCGTCCTCAGCATCTCAAGGGCCGCCCCTTTAATACCGATCAAGCCGGCACAGATATCTATCTGCTGCAGGCTTCTGTCAAAGATGTTTCCTTTTCTCGCCATTTAGAAGTACCCCTCTATATTACAGTTATTATCAATCTGAAAATGTATACTTCGCCCTGGCCGCCGTCAGGCGGTTCGTGGATAAACCTTATCTCGCTCTGGCCCTTGTTCATGGTTAAAAACGTCCAGGTATAGCTATCTTGCTCTGCGATTAAGACCACCGCTTCATCACCCGGGTGTGATATCTGCCAGCTGTATTCTCCCCCCGGGTCCCCGTAAAGACTTAAGACCAGGCTCTTGTTAATCCCGATCTCGACTTCCTGGGTTACGCTATTACCGGCTTCAAACTGTTCCTGGGTGATACTGATTTCAAGGTCATATGCGTCAGTGCTATTAATAGCGTATAAGATGCATGATACAATAAGTACTACAAATACTGCCGGTATTACCAAATACATCTTCATAGTAAGTAAGGGCAGGGTGCTCCAAGGCGGAATAAGTTATGCCTCAAAGACCGCCTTGCTTGAGGGATTGGTTTGTCCTGTTTCTTACGAACAGACCGCCAGGCACCCTGCCCTCCTATTATCATATTAAGTTGACTAATTGTCAATAGCCGTTGTTATCTAAGCTTCAAACGAGGTACATCTGGTTAACGTCGACCTCGAAGAAGCTGCCGCAGACGGTGCAGTGGAAGACCACCCGGTAGATGGCACCGTCTTCTTTCTCGGTGCGTGAGACAGACGAGCCGTGACCCTCGGGGCACTTGGCCATTATGCTCCTGAGGTAACCCGTCTTGGGGTTTAAGTAGTTAATCTCGCCCTTTGAAAGGGCCGTCTTTACATTGCTTGTTACATCATTTATTACCATATTCCAGTCCACCTTCCTTAACAGGATTAGTTCTTAAAAATAATAAAGCAACCTTTAAAACGATTTATATAGTAACATTCGGTCAACATTTTTTAAAGTCGGACTGGTCCTTGTAGATGCTGGGGCCCAGTTCCTTAAGCCTGGCTACCTTCTCGGTCATCACCCGGGCGAACTTTCGGGCCTCGGAGGCCGATATGTGTTCAAAATCAAACCTCTCAGGCTCAAGCCCCATGTCCTCGAGCATCAGTTTTATGGCCCCTGCCCGTCTCTCGGCGATCTCGGCGCCAGTCTGGTAGTGGCAGTCGGTGAGGTGGCAGCCACAGATGATAATGCCGTCGGCCCCCTTGGTAAGGGCGTCCATCACCACGTTCGGGTGGACCATGCCTGAGCACATCACCCTTATGATACGCACGTTAATGGGGTAGCTGAGCTTCACGGTGCCGGCCAGGTCAGCCGCAGGGTAGGCGCACCAGGTGCAGCAGAGGGCGATCAGCACAGGCTGGTAGCCCTGTGCCTCTCCATTGTCTTTTTTCATTTCTTTTCCTTTTCCACATTGTTCGAATATTTCTGGTCGCAGCCGATGACGATCTCCGGGCCCATGATGCCGTTGAACCTCTCAACGGTCAAGTTGAAATAATTAAAGTGTAACCGCAGCTTCTTTAAAAAAGTAAGGCCGCTGACTGTCTTATCCAGGTCCCGCTGCAAGATGGGCACCGACCGCGGGTATGGTATGTTCATCTCGAGCCGCAGGCGCCTGATGGTCTCCATAAAGACCACCGACCCCCACCACTCGATGCTGCCTCGCTTCATCTTTCCCCGCTCGCCCAGGCCGTCGTAGTAAAGCGTCTTATACTCCACGATTTAAATCTTTATTTAACCTCACTTTACAAGATGTAAAAAATTTTACAAAGATAACCCCTATTATCTTGGCAGGTTTACACCCTTTAAAAGGACTCGTAGAACGTGGGCAACACGCCCGAGGCCCTGGCCTTTTCGCACTCCTCCAGGCTGGCCATCCTGATGCGATGCCTTTCCCTGTAGCCGACGAAATCCTTCATCAGGGAGTGGCTCTTAAAGCAGACGACGCACAACCCGTAGGCGTCTTTTTCATCCGTTTCAAAGCAAGAGTAGTGGGTCAGGTAGCCGCTCTTCAGCCACCTTTTTTGATCCGAAGGGTTGATGATCACCCGCCGGGCCAGGCCGACCCGGCCGTCGAGCACCACAGCCTGTCGGTTAAACTCGTCGGCCCAAATCTTATCCTCGCGCGTACTGGACATTTGCTCCTTATTCACTTCTCCAAACACCATTATCCACCACTATTAATATTTAGTCAATATTAATTGACAGAGGATATTGACTTATTACTAAACTTAATGTACTATTTGTCAACGGAGGGGAAGATGCCAATATACGAGTATTTCTGCAAAGAATGTAAAACTAAATTCGAGTTGCTTCTTCCTGTAAGCATGTCTGATGAGGATGGCCAGTGCCCCCGGTGCCAGACACAATCCAAACGGACAATCACCGCCTTTATAGGCCGCTCAAGGAGCTCGGATTCTCCAGAAACAGCCAGTCTTGCCGGCACAGGCAGCGACTGTGCAGGTTGCACCGCTTCCAGCTGTAAAGGCTGCCAGGTTTAGGTGGACTAACACTCCTCATCCTTATTGCTTGATGCTCCATACTGTATCGCCATCTTTCTTATTTCTTATCAGGCCTATTTCAGATTCAAGCATTTCCACCCATACAGCAGGGGGCTTATAACATCTCAATTCCGCTAGCTCTTTTATTTCTGACCAGCTTATGGGCTCTTCGGTATGCGACAATACATTTTCAACAGCCTTTTTAAAAGCAGGGTATTGCAACTGTTTATCAGCAATACCTGGTTTTTCTATGCTATAGCCTCCAAAAGCAGTCACTATTATGTCCTTATAACCTTTTTATCCAGCCGGGTAATTCTTTACGCCATTTATCTATAGCGGACGCCCATCTGTGGTTTTTGCTTTTAATGTTCACCAGGTTATAGTCGCTTAAAAGCCCGGTTAATGGCCGAACACCTTGATATCCCAGCTTCTCTGATAGAAACTCGGATGGTGTACCGGGGAGAGAGAGTCTTTTAAAATCTACGGAGGCTTCTTTAACCTGGCGTTGCATTTCTCTAAGGAACTCCAGGTAACCCCTGGGGCCGATGGGATCCGAAAGGTCGGTTGCAACATCTTTATCCCACATCACGAAAAGTGACGGGTTAAAGAAATGTAGTATCTTGGAGGCTGTCATGTCATCGCCTATCATGTTGGGCCATTGCAGGTAATGTGCGGCCAATTTAATGTTTCTGATAACAGTATCATTGCCTAAACGACAATTTTCAATATCCTCGCCGACAAGCTTGTCCAGGCGCCGCTTCAGCTTTGACCAGTTGGACAAGTATTTATCCGCCATACCGGACGGCATATATGACACTCCGCATTGCCCCAAAACAACTAACAACCTCCTGAAATCATCTACAGAAGGTGCCGTTCTTAGCTTACCCAGGAACTCGGCATCATTGATAGCTTCCTGATAGCCAGACTTGTAATCTTTGTTTGTCAATGTGGTAAAGATATAGGCACCTGTGGCAAGCTGTTTAAATCTCATTCTACCTTCCATCCAATGTACTGGCCATTACGATACTTCTCCCTGTCTTTAACCATATTATTGTATATATCGGACAAACTTCTGTCAGTTAAAAACTTTTGGATACGGATAGCCAGGTATTTTAGATCAAGGTCGCTGGCCGAGGCCAGCAAGGCTACCCTCTTCCTGTAGATTTCCTTGCCCTTTATGGTTTTTTCGTCGGTCCTCATTTCTTCGAGGCAGACGTTTAAATATTTCTTTATAAAATCACGGGCCATATAATTAATCCTGTAATTCTATTATCGACTATAATTGACATATTGTCAATAAGCGTTCTACTATGCTATGATTAAACTTTAGAATTTTGTTAAAGAATTACCTGTATAAGTAACAACCAGAAAGGTGAATAAACATGTCTAAAGACTTTACGGCCAACCCGGCACCCCTGGGCTTGATGGCCTTCGGCATGACCACGGTGCTACTTAATCTCCATAATGCCGGCTTTTTTGCCCTGGGGACGATGATACTGGCGATGGGGATATGCTACGGTGGATTGGCCCAGGTTATCGCTGGCATCATGGAGTGGAAGAAGGGCAACACATTCGGCACGACAGCATTTTTGTCCTACGGCCTCTTCTGGCTTTCGCTGGTGGCCCTGCTGGTAATGCCCCAGATGGGCTGGGGTACGGCACCCGAGACCTCTGCCATGGTCTGCTATCTGCTCCTTTGGGGAGTGTTCACCGGGTTGATGTTTATCGGCACGCTAAAGATAAACAGGGCCCTCCAGTTCATATTCGCGTCTCTTACCATCTTGTTCTTGCTGCTGGCCATCGCAGATGCCACCGGCAGCGAATTTTTAAAGAAGCTGGCCGGATTTGAGGGCATTGTCTGCGGGCTCTCGGCAATGTACACCGCAATCGCCCAGATTTTAAACGATAGTTATCAAAAGACCGTATTGCCGCTGGGTCCCGTTAATAAGCCTTGACCGGGCTCTATTATCTGTTTAAATTAATTATCAACTGGAGGCATGGCTCTTGATGGCCTTTACTATCGCCTCGGCGTCCCATCCTACCACCTCCTTGGCCACCTCTTTAACCTCATCAGAGACACCCTCCACCACCTCTGTCTTTACCGCCAGTATCGGCTTGGGATACTGAAAGCCACTCTGGGCCACGCGTATTTCGTTTCTCACGTTTCCAATCAGCTCGTATTTGCAGTTGGCCATCAGGAGCACGATGTCGCAACCGTCCATATATGAGTAAACCTGTTGGCATTCATCCGAAGCATACGGGGACTCGACCCATTTATCTTCAGGCACGGCATAAGCCCTGCAGTCGAAATCCTTCCTGCCGCTTAAAAACCCGGCCAGCTGCTTGCTTATGTCATGTTCCATCCAGGCTCTGCTTAAATAAATATTGTATACTCTCATGGCTCCCCCTAATTTTATTTAGGATGAGTATCCAACATTCATTACACTTTGTCAATTAACATTTACTTATAATTGGCTCTCCACCTGGATATAAGGCTTAAGCCAGCTTGCCCCTTAAGGCCACCGCCAGGACGCCCGGACCGCCGTGGACACCCAGCACGGGCCCCAGCCGGGCAACGGTGATTTCAACTCCGGGCAGCAGCGTTTTAATTTTCATGGCCAGTGCCTGGGCTTCCTCCAGCGTGGTGCTGTGAATGACGGCCAGCTCCTTTACCTCCCCCGCTCCTTTGGCATAGTCTATCAGCTTGGCTACGCCTGCGGCACGTTTGCGCACCCGGCCTGAAGGCTCAAACTCGCCATCCTTCATCTTGAGCACCGGCTTGACGTTTAGCAGTGAGCCCATAAGCGCCTTTGCCTTGCCTATGCGGCCTCCCTTGGCTAGGTACTTCAGGCTGTCAAAGATAACCATTATATCCATTTCATTAATTATCTTGTTGACCTCTTCGACTATATGCTTTAGATCCTTGCCTTCCTTGGCCATGATAGCCGCCGCCTTGACTGCCAGTCCCAGGGCCAAGGATACCGTCCTTGAGTCGATGACCTCGATGGGGCAGCCATTTTTAACATACTTGGCTCCCTGGATGGCCGAGTTGCAGGTACCGCTCAGCTTTTCTGAGATGTGGATGGAGACTATACCGGCTGCTTTATTTGATAGCTTCTGGTAACATTTGGTGAAATCCTTGGGCGTAGGCTGGGTGGTGGTCGGGTGCACCGGGTCTTTTAACAGCCTGCCGTAGAACTCGTCCTCGCTGATATCTATCCGATCGCGGAATTTGTCATGTCCAAAAAGGACATATAAGGGAACCACCGTGATACCAAGCTCCTTCACTATTTCCGGTGGCAGGTCGGCGGTGCTGTCTGTGACAACTTTTACTTTCATGGTATTTATTCTCCTTTACTTTTATCTTAGAAAAATAGGTTTATAATGTTTTAAAAGCTCCTCCTTTCCGGCAATAATCATTATCTTTAAAATACTCCGCAGTTGGCCTTGCTGCTTATCACTTAGCGCGGAAATTATATTTTGTGTCGACCTGGCATTTTTGGAATTCTGGTAAGCCTCTTGGCCCTTGTCGGTTAAGGTGATAAATAGAAAATGCCTGTTTTTGGCATCCCTTGACCTCTTTACAAGACCTATTTTCGCCATCCTGACAATAATGCCAGCTACCGTTTGTGGTTCCCTTATGGTCAATCTTGAAATTTCGCCAGCATTGCTGCTGCCGCCGCATATTTCGTTGATAATAAACAGCATCTCTGCCTGCTCCGGTGTTATTCCGTACTTGCTCAGTTCTTTCTCCCTGGCCTTAAAGCAGCAGCGTTGTGCCTTCATATAGAGCAGCCATAAATCGTTTATCCCATTCTTTTCTGAAACCTTGTCCATAGCATCCTCCTGAAAGATTTATACGTTCATTATTAACTAAAGTTGCCATATTGTCAATATGTGTTATAATATATTCGTATCGTAGTGAACAAGGTGAGAAGGAATGATTTTTTTCCCTTATCGTACATTCAGGGCGGGTCCCCTGGAGATAGTAATAGTAGCCCTGATAGTTATCCTTATTTTCGGCATTGGCCGACTGCCGTTGGTTGCCCAGTCGCTGGGCAGGGCACTCAGGTCGATACGCATCTCCGCTCTGGAAGGCCTTTTAAAGGAAGATACTAAGAAAAAAGCCACTAAGGGGAAGAAAAGGCAGAAAAGGTCAAAAAAGAAGACCGTTTAGCCCCCTGCCCCTCTTACAATATTAAATTATCAGTCCAGCGGCAGCGGATGTGACGGTATCGGCGACACGTAGGCCCAGACAAATACGGTATCACTTTCAGGAAAGACAATGTATATCTCATCGCCTATGTAGGCCATGTTGCCTACATCATCGACATACATGTCGGTATCAAGGCCCAAGAAATAAACCGGCAAAATAAAGCCGTCCCTCAAGGCGGTCACCTGAAGAATAAAGGCCAGTTCCGTCAATGATTTATAGGAATACACAATATCGGTATCATCCTGTTCGAGCCAGTCAACCAGCTCCTGTAGGTTGGCGAAGTGCCTCGGGTCTTTCACGATCTTCAATTCTTCGGAAAGGGCCGTGTTGATTTCCTGTTGCACTACAATGGCGTCGTTGGCATCCTCAAGGTCGGCCTCCCTGGCACTCAGGCTCGACCCGAGCGAGGAAACGCTGCCCTCAAGAGAGGATATTTCAGACTCGGCGTCTTTTAAGTTACCGCTCTCCTGGGTGTAGAAGAATCCAAGTACCCCCGCGCCAATCACGGCTAGTGCCAAGCATATAGATAAAAGCATGACCGCTGTTTTATTTGTAGAACCCCTATCTTCTACTTTAGCTTCCTGATCAGCTTTTTTTCTGGCTTCTTCTTTTTCCCTTACTTTTCTCTTTTCTTCCTCGGCTCTTTTTTCTTCCTCGGCTTTCTCTTTGGCGGCTTCTTTTTCTTTTCGCTTGGCTTCGGTGTCACTTTCCTGCGAAGTGGGTTCTTTCCCTTCTTCTATCGGTTCCCCGCAAGATGAGCAGAATTTATCATCTGTGACAACTTTTTTACCACACTTTCTACAATAAGACATTTTTCTACCTCCTTTTTTTATCAGGAATCTATAAATTGTCTGGCAGCGTCAATGGGTATAGCCAGGCCCATGCCTTCAACAGACTCATGGACGTACTTATACGAGTTGATGCCGATAACCTCACCTCTTAAGTTGACCAGCGGGCCGCCGCTGTTGCCCGGGTTTATAGCGGCGTCTGTCTGGATGAATTGAAGGTCAGCTATATCACGCATGGCCGAGACTATGCCCGCTGAAAAGGAAACCTGGCCTTCAAGACCGAGGGCATAGCCTATGGTCACCACTCCCTCGCCAATGTCGAGATCACCCGACACTCCCAGACTTGTCGTTGTTAAGTCCAGGGGAGCGCCAATCAGGGCTACTATGGCCAGGTCCATGCCTTTGTCGGTTTTAATGACGACGCCGTCATATGTCTCGCCATCTATCAGGGTAACTTTAACGATTGTGTAACCCGATACCACGTGCTCGTTGGTGAGCACCCGGCCTGACCGGCTGATTATGAAGCCGGAGCCTGAACCCGTCGTCGTCTCGATCCTGACCACCGACGGCTCAAGCAGATTAACTATTTCGGCGATGCTTAACTCTGCACCGTTATCTGGTTCAGGCGACACCCCTCCGTTTTCTGAATTGCCGTTTGTCTCCTGGGAGCAGCCGCCAAATAATATCAGACAGAAAATTGAAGCAACAATAATTGTATTCCTCAACATGTAACCCCCCTTTTTTAATGTCCTTTTGGTTCGCTCTTCTATTATGGTTTTATCCTCGTCAACGGCTCGCTTTGGTATCTCAGGTTTTCTCTTTTTCTTTAGCTCGCTGATTTTTTCGCTTCCATAGCGTATTGACTTTGCCTAATTCCTTCCAAATTTTAATTATATTAGAGCCTATATATTGTATATTTAGCCACGTAATATTATGACTAGGCTACTTTTAGGGGCGCGTCAATTGAAACTAACCTCCTAAATAATCTGATGGTCCTGTCGTCGAAAATCCTATCACCATAACATACACTAAAGTAAAAGTAACAAAGGCCGATCCAACCAGCACAATGGCTACCATAAGTTTATCAATCAATTTGACCATTCTATTTCCTTTCACTCCCATGTTTATTTACCCTCATTATCCACCCCAGTTTATATTCTGTCAATAATAAGAGCCCGGTCTTTAATCAGACTAGATCCCGGCTCGCTCAACAATCATGGTTTCCTCGTCACTCTTGGCTCGCTCTTGTCGAACGGTTTTCTCTTTTACCTGGCTCGCTCGTATTATATGGTTTTCTCTGCTGTCATGGCTCGCTCTTGAATCCCGGTTTTCTCTTCAACCTTGGCTAAAACACGTATTGTATATTATTTAGATAATTTATCCAGCAAATCTATAACTCTATCTACTGCCTCCTTGGCCCCCTTTTCCACGGCCAGGCCGAGGTACTTCTTGAAGTCGATGAACTTGCCCACGCCCTCCATTACCATTTTAGGTACCTTGGAATCCTTGAGCAGGAAGGCGTTTAATTCAACCGCCTTTTGCTCGGTGATCTCTTTAATGCCCACCCTTTCTGGAAGGCTCTCTTTCAGCTGTTCAATTGTTGCCCAGATGGTCGAATTCTCCATGCTCAGTGTTTCATTGGCCCACTTAAGCTTTTTCACCTCGGACTCATGGCCTTTTTTAAGGGCTGTACTTTCCTTCTTTAGCTCGCCTACCCGATTTTTCAGGTCATCGACCTGGTTCAGGCGGTCGATCAGTAACTGGTAGTTTGACTTCAGCTCCTTGTAGTCGCCGCCGACCACGTCGACCACCTTCTCCACCAGGCCCTCGTAATTTGACCTTTCATGGTCCCTTTCTTGTGATAGCTTGGTTATCTCTCCATCTAGGATGCCTACTTCTTTGGTAAACTGCTCACTCATGGCGGCATAGGTCACCAGCGCCGTTACCTTGGCCACGGCGTCGGCGCGCCCTTTCACGTCATAGGCCCCCAGTATCTTGTCGGTTACGCGGTCCATGCCAGAGAGCATCGCTGGAAAGTCATTGAGCACCTTTTTGACTACCGGGTCAAGGCCTAGCTGATAGTAGAGAGCCTCAGCCTTCCGCCGCTGCTTCAAGTCCATATTAACCAGGCTTAGATTGTCTATTTTCATAAGCTG
>Ga0307377_10006148_pt1 | contig 12648 bp, 13 predicted proteins | sample TR3MG_FD_202535 | JGI IMG/M metagenome (GOLD analysis project Ga0307377, IMG submission 202535) | Soil microbial communities from Risofladan, Vaasa, Finland - TR-3 | ecosystem: Environmental > Terrestrial > Soil > Coastal area > Acid sulfate soil | place: Finland: Risofladan, Vaasa | collected...
TCAGCTTCTTGTAGGCTTCACGAGAATTCATTAACCTGTACCCTGTCTCTGTGCCAGAAGATTTCTTGCGGATAAAACAGCTTATAAGGTTTCCTCTGCGGGTTTGATAGACCTCACCAGACGTAGGAGATGAAGAAGCGGCTTCATGTACTGCCCAACCCGTGTAGCCCTGCTGGTGTGCCAATAATACAGCGCCAGCAGTATCTACTCTGTGCCTCTTCCCGTTCCCCCAAGCCACAACCGTTGGAGAATCAAAGCCAAAAGGCGCACCCGCAAACCACTCCTTGTCAGTCTGAATACCCAGCAGTCTCTTAAAGAAATCCACTTCTCTATCCCCCTATCCCTTCCTTCTCTGGCTAACCAAGCGGACCATATGTCCCATGAGGGCCTTTGTGCCCTACCACTAGAGAAACATAAAAACCTATAACAAACAAAACGCTTCCTAGCAGCATACACAGCCCAAAGAGGTAGCATCCAATAGTAAGATAAGTACACATTACCTTAGCCGTTTCAACCAACAAGTCCACTTCTCTATCCTCCTATTCCCCTATCTCGTTTAGACTGAAAAGCCCCTTAGACTGAAAAGCAGGCTCTCGCATTGTCTTCCCAACTCAGTTACAAGCCACCCAAGCTGGGTAGGATTATCTACACTCCACGGAGTATCATCAAGTGCTTCTTGCAATTTCTGTATCAATCGCAGACTAGCCATAACTTGTTCTGCGCGAACTTCCTTATTTTCCATCCTCTGCCAACCCCCAGTCTGTCTCGATGTCATGAATGTACTGTGCGATCTCTTCGCTGGTAAGATTGGATGTGCTGACATAGACATTGTAGTGCCCTGGCTCCCCCCGGTAGTGCCAAGCCTCCTCGTCATCCGGCAGGGCTATCTGGATGTCGAAGGCTTCTGGCTCTTCCCAAATACGGCTGCCAGGATACGGTATAAGAGGCCCAAGACCAATAGAGGTAGGGCGAGCAGTGTCAAGCCAAGCTCTTGTCTCCGCAACCGTCTCATGTGACTCTCCCGGTAGACCCAAGATCATAAAAGCGCGAACGGCGATCCCTGCATCCTTGCAGGTTTTTACTGCCGTAGTGTTTTGCCGCGTCGTTGTTTTCTTACCCACCGTATCAAGTATAAGCTGGGACCCACTTTCAATGCCGATACTAACCTCCACGCATCCTGCCTTGGACATGGCGAAGGCGAGCTCTTTATCAATTCTATCTGCTCTAACAAAGCATTTCCAAAGAAGATCGTATGGCTCAATAGCCTGACAGAAATTGAGAACCCGGTCCTTCCCAAGTGTAAATGTATCGTCATATATCATTAGTCCCGTGAATCCCAAGTTCACAATCTCGTCTATCTCCGCCATGATGTTGTCTACACGCCTGAACTTGGTGGAGTCATCCCAGGGTGCCTTGCAGCAGAAGGAGCAGCGGAAAGGACAACCGCGAGTGGTAATGAGGCTAGTTGCCTTCCTAGCTCCGTCTGGTATATGATCTCCGTTTCCTCGCCCGACATGGCCTCCCGATCCCTTATTGAGAAAGTAGCTATAATCATGAATTGAACATAGCTCTCGGTCAGGAAAGGGAATCTTATCAATGGGGTATGTGGGAAGTCGTATGATTGCAGGGCTCTCTGGTCGAGCCAGTCTTGGAGTGTCAAGGTATTCTCGCAGGGCTCGTTCGCCTTCTCCCTGGATGATAACGTCCCAGTCAGAAATCTTGATATCCTTCGCAGTAGAGACATAGGGCCCTCCCAATATGTATTGGGCCTGCGGGTTGCGGGGCTTGTGAGTTGCGAGGAACCTACGCACCCACGGCACTTCCGTAATATTGACCGTGATACCGTAGACATCATATCCATCTGGTATGCCATCTCCCTTTAGGCAAGCGTCCCAATACAGAACCTCATGATTCCTTATGGCTGCGGCCAGGTACAGTAACCCTAAAGGCGGAAACACCCCTGGGTCTACTAGGAATTCCGTCCTCGGACGTATCAGGCACACCCTCATCTACTGGCTCCTTTGCTGGTGACTCGTCAGTGAGTTCTCTGTACTCTCCATCTATGACGTTTTGCAACTCTTCAAGGTTCATGTCAGAGTAAGAGTCGGCATCCTTCTGGACATCGCCCAGCTTACTCTTGATCGCCATTAGGACATTGGTCTTGTCTACACCTATCCCCACCACGACCATCATATCTTTGACCTTCATGCCCCTTAGCTCGTCTGGATCCTCGATGCGCCGAAGGATCTCTTCCAGGTACAGGTCGGTCGTGAGTAGGACCTTATCAAAAATGCCCTCGGCGATACGCCTCCGGGCCTCTTCGTAGAGCTGAAGGTTCTCGTCCCTGAGCTTGCGCAACCTTGGCGCAGTAATCCCCAGGGCTCTGGATGTCTTGGCTACATTGCCCTCGTTCTGAGCCAGAAGGGCTATGGCCGTAGATGTTTGCTCCACTACCACCCTAGCTTTCCCTTCTCCTTCCAGTCTGCCACGCCAAGCCTCTCCATCTCTTGGCGGGTCATCTCTATGACATCGGTCATCTCGGGGCAATCTGCGTGCTGTTCATTTAGCCACATGATTTCACCACGCTTCCACTTGAGATTCTCCACCCATTCTATGTTGCGGTGGTGGTAGAGATGTGCCCCAATGATGCGCCCATCGAATGAGATACCGTGCCCGCGCTTGTAGATGTCTATGCCGGAATAGCCATCCTCATGTGCCCCTGCGTGGAGGTAAGGAGTATAGCCCCCCACGTCCTCGAAGATGTCTCTGGGCCAACAGATATTGCCTGAGAAGCACGAGAGCGCATGATTGACGTGCCCTGGCTGGGTAAAGACATCCCCCGGCTTATTGGCCTCAAAGTCCCTGGCGCGATAGTCTTTGCAGATGTTGTGGGTCTGCACAACATTGCCTGTCTTGGGATCCCTGGGCTCTACTTCGGTAAGTAGCTTCTTGGCCAGACGCTCAGAGACGACATCATCAAAGCGAGTGATGATATCCTCCGGCTCGACGTGCATTGGGTAAAGCCAGTTGTAGACACCGAGGACTACGCGGTGAGGATTCTCCACCATGTCTTGGAAGTACAGGGACAGGGCATCGGGGGCTAGGATGATGTCCGAGTCCGCAAAGACCAGGAAGCCGCCCAGAGAAATCAGGTGGCCGATGTTGCGAGGCTGGATGTTAGGGACTTCCTTGTAGCCTCCGTGAGTCTGCCCATCAGCCCAGATATCAAGAATAGGCCTAACCTTTATGTCTTCAAGTTCTTGGTCAAAGCTCAGGGGCTCGAACTTCTCTGTGCGTATGTAGAGCAACCCGCTAAACTTCCCCTCGAAATCCCTAACGAGCTTACCGGCCTCCTTCTCTCCACCGTCATTGACTACTATGACTTCAAAGAGCTGCCGGGGGAAGTGCTGGACAGAAAGGGAGGTAAGAACAAGCTCCAAGTTCTTTAGCCTGCCACCCGTAGTTGGTATTATGACCGAGAAGAAAGGTTCCTTAATTTCCATTCTTTTTTCCCTTCTTGGGTTGCCAGTCGGGGCACCCCCCTTCTCCATGTTGATTCCCCTCACGCCTCTGGCAATGGCCTTGATATCCAGGCTTGGCAAAGTAGTGCAGCCAGAAGCGGCAATCCTTGCATTTATTCATCCCTCTTCTCCTTTGCCGCGAGGGGGAAGTCCACCACGTTGCTGCCCTTGCCTCGGGGTGCGACCTTCTTCATTCCCAGAAGATCGTGCTGCCCGAAGACGCGGTACTCTATCTCTTCATTGGTCTTCGGGTCGGGGATGAGTAACTGCCAGCCTTGAAACTTGTTGAAGAACACCAAGTCACCCGGCAGTATATCCATCATGGCTTCATAGTCCCCAGATGAAGTAAAACGGCCAGGGCCGACGCGAATAACCTCACCGACCTGTACCGCTTCCTGTTTCCCCTGCACCACACTATCTGGGAGGGCTACGCCGAATTCAGTTGTGTCCTTGGGCTTGATATATCTTATGAGAACCCTGTCATCAAATAAATCTACCTCCGTCGGCGATGATATACTATGTTCTGTTCCCATGCGCTTACCTCCTCTGGGGTTGCTAGTCTGTAGAACTTGCCCTTAGTACCACAACACCCTCTAACCGTATTGAGCACGGTTTCCACATCACCATCTTCCACGTTCTCCATGGCCCAATCGTTGACTCCCGAGCGGCGGAAGCGATACACCCTACCAGACGGTCCGGTAACGGGGCGAGGATACCTGGGAGTCCTTACCACAAATCTAACGTATGGCATCACGTCTATTATACTACCCTTCTGTGTGTTTGTCAAGAAAAAAGGGGCAGGAATTACCCTGCCCCTTCTCTAGCATCGCGTGCTTAGGTTAGTGAGGGTGCGCCTCCGGTTCTACCCGGTCCCGGCGACCCAATTCTCGTGCAAGTCGTGGCGATATTCCCATTGAACTGAGCCGTGTAACGCCCTTGGGCGCAGCACGCCTTTACCGTCAATGCCTCCTTGCCCCAGATCTGGAACGAGACTGCTGTGCAGCCAGGCACCAAATCCTGGTATGCCAGTCTAAACTGTACTGGACGGTAGATCAACGGCTCCCCGTTATGAATCATACGGAGAGGATAGACGATGCTGCGGAACAGACCGCCGCAATCGCCGGCTACTGCCGTGCGCTCGAAGTTAGCGTCTCCGATCAGCGGGAGCGTACCAACCTGAGTGTGTATGGCATTGGAGAAGCCGTAACCCGGAGTGATCCGGCCCTGTGGCCCCGGATAACTGATGGCCTGCGAGCCCTGCCAGCCGAGCTGGAAGTACTGCGCGGCTACCATCTGCAATGCCAGCGGGTGACCCCAAACGTGAGTGGGCTTGGCGCACCCTTCGGAGATGAACCTATCGAAGTCATCGGCACTGAACGTACCGGTGGGGCAGCTCGTATTGGTGTGCTCGTCCGAACAGGCGGCGATTTGGGTCTCCAGACCGTTAGGCTCCAACGGGTCGGTGGCACTGTTGCCGCGGATGAGCGTCCAGTCAAGCATATCCAGCACGAGGGAAGCCCCCTTGCGGACCTCTTTCTCCTTGATGTTTGCGATATACTCGCGGTCAAAGGTGGCCTGATTGTAGCCCCCTGGCTCACGCTCACCAGCGGCGAACATGCCCAGAAGTGCACTAATCCCACCCTGTCCAGCGATGGTCTGCGAGTGCTTGATGTCAGAGAGAGTAAGCGTCTTCTTGACACCATAGTTCTTGAGTTCGGTCGTATGGTACGTCCCGGTTTCCGTATACTCCTCGGGGCATTCCCCATCGGGGAACCAGGCATACTGCCCGGCATCATAATAGAGGTCGGTCGTCTCCATCCATAACTCCGCCTTCAGACCGGTGTCCTGTTGCGGGATGTTACGGACAGCCGAGACTTCCTCACAAAGCGCCATGATCTCCAAGGGATCTAGCGGCTGTGGATACTGCATGTTAAAGGTCGGTGGAGTAAGTGGCTGGGTATGCGAGAACACCGGATCGGCAGTCCTCGTAATCAGCTCAGCTTTCGTGATCGGCCTACGGTTGCCGTTCGCGTCCAACCGGAACCCTGTTGCAGACAGCATCATGTTGTCAAGGTCTACAGACATTCATTGTCTCCTTTTCTACATCTATGTACTGTGTAAAGCCCTATAGGATCACTGGGGTCTGGTCGCCCTGCAACCCCACAGACTCCCTAATCATACTCCTGAGCTTGTCCGCCGGGGGCTTTTGTCCGGCCTCTACCCCTGCCCGCGCGGCTGCCAGCGACTCCTCTGGGGAGATGGCAAAGCCCGAAGCAATACCCGAGCTCAGTGCCTTACTCCGTGCCGCGTTTGGCCTACCCTGTTCCTGATGAGCCATAATCACCGCCATCTTATCCGCCAGTGGCTTCACTGCGTCCTCGACCGCTGCCTTCAAATTGGCATTTATGGTCTCAGCAATGTCCTCCGGGGAAGCTGGGGTGGACTTATCAATCTGGGCCTTGAGATGGGCAGCAAGGCTGTGCAAAAGAGCCTGACCAGCCTGAATCTTCTCGCCACGCCCGTAGCCCTCATGAGCAATAAGCTCCTTCAACAGGCCGGCGTGCCGGTCAACTTGGTCAACCTCAGTCGTCTCAGCCTTCACTTCCTCAGTGGTAGACTTCTGCGCCCTTACAGCTTCAAGGATAGCGTCAAGATCCGCGCTAACCTGAGTTTCTTTCTTCGTCATCGCCTTTCGTGCCTCCTTTGGCTCTTCGTCTGTGTCAATGTCGAGGGCGACATCGAATCCATCCGAGCGACCCTCTGTATAGGCCTCTTCCGTACTCTGTGTCCCCTTGCCCTGGCAGGACTTGAGCTCCTTGAGTAGATTCTGCCGGACCGAGGCAGGGACCTTGGTAATCGGTACACCCGTTCTGACCCCACTAATGACCTGTAGGGCAGCACGGATGCGCTCAGGACTAACCTTACCACCTTTCGCCCGATAAGGCAAATGGCGGCATTCCTGGGGTCGCTTACCGTCAGACTTCTCACAGCCCTTGCATGTTTCTATCCATGCGTATGCCGTGTTGGGGAGAGATTTCTTGTAGGCGTTATCCCATATCTCGTCTAGGATTTCGTCGTCCTCAAGACCAGCCTTGCGAAATATGCCGACTAGAAGGGCGTCTTGCTCTCGCGTAAGAGGGGAATCATCCTCTGCCTTGGTCACAAGATTTTCCTCAAGGTCAGCCTTCTCTGTCCGGTCTCGGGCATCAATCTCATCTATGTCTTCAGTGAAATCATCCCCTACAATGGAGAGAGCGTCTTCCTTCTTTGTCGTCATTGATTTTTCCTCGATGTGTGTAAATTCTGTCCTCTCGTTTATGGGTACTCTGGTTAGGGCTATATGATCGAGCACTCCCTTAAGGAATACGATGCGGCCCCCCTCCATGGCCTCTCTGTAAGAATAGAAGCCAAGAGAGAAGCGTACAGGATTGCTCACCGTCTCGCCCGCCTTCAAGCGCCGTAGCTCGTCCCGTACAACCTCGAAGCATCGCTTACTTAGGGGATCGTCGCGGAACCAGCCCTCGGCCTTAAAGACATGGCCCTGGGTCCAGATATCCTCAACGCTACCTCGTACCCCGGCGTCGTCATCCAAGCGACGGTAATGGGCCAGAGATACAAACGGCGGCTCGTAATCCGCTTTCTGCCTCTCGGCATCCAGGCGGTATTTGAAGTCATCGAAGATTGAAAGACTTAGCCGCTCCTTCTGTCTGTCCCAGTCATCGTCACTGACAACACCCTGCCAATACATAGCCCCATCGCGTACTGTCGCCTTCGTGATACGCATGGGGAGGGATTTCTTGCTTTGTTTCTGGCAAATAGCATAAGCCTTGGACTTCCTGTCCTTGTCTCCGGGGTAGAAGTCTTTACTTGCCAGACGCTTCTTTACGCAGTCTTCCAGTGCTTGTGGCATCTTTGCCCCTTATTAGACACCCCCTGGTGCCCCACACTTCGTGCAGCTCAACAATTTGTCCTCTAGCCAATGTCTGGCACCGCAGAATTCGCAGGTCCAGATCTTCTCTTCGGGTAGTACGGCCATCACCCCGCCACACTCCGCCCTCGTCGCTATCCCGAGGCCCCAAATCTGGCGTGGGCTAATGGAAGTGCCAGTTGGCCAGCCATATGAATCACCACTTAAAGAATATGGATCCGGGCTCATGGGCCCTCCTATTCGCTGTAGTTGTACCACCCAAACCAATTCTGCAAACCAAAAGATAGGGCTTGCACGAGAAAACTGGTTACTATACCTGTTATTATACAACCAATCAGAGGATATGTCAAATCGCCAAGTATACTAACCTGCAAAAGGTAAGCCAAGACTGTGTAAACCCAGCAACCAACGCACCAACCGCACTCGTGCATCTCCTCAAGCTTGGGCCAGCGTGCCTCTAAGAAACTCCAGATAGGCCGAAATGGCCCTGATGTCTGGACTGTCCAGATAAGAAGCTTGCCCACGGCAGCGTAAGCGAAATACTCTAGTACCACAGTGGTCTCCCCCTAGGCCTTTCGACCAACCCACCCGCCCTCAATGACCACTATGGTTCTAATTTCCGACCGACGGCAGCGCCCAGATGATTGTGATTCTCTCTCCCTCTATGTCCCCGGTCTGCATTCCGTTAAGGATGAAGGAAGACTTGGACGAGGGCTGGGCAAACATATGCCAAGGCTGCCAGCCAGCCGTGATATACTCGTTCATGAGTCCCTGGACTACCTGAATCAGCCCCTCCACCCCCAGCTGGCCTTCGTGGGGCAGGAAGTAGGTCCCAATCTCGATCCTAGAGATGGACGTTAGCTTTAGCCCCTCAAGGACCTTGGCCAGCTCCCTAACGATGACAGTGATTTCCCTGGGAGTACGACCAGATGTGCTTTGGGCTTCCGCAACCGTCGTTTCGAGCTCGTCTACTACTTTCTTCTTTGGCATTTTGTTCTCCTTTGCTTGGGGTGTTCCCCCTAATCTCCAGAATACAGAAGTATCCCCTCTGTCGTCTGGTACATATTCTCAAGCTCATTCTTGTTGAATGAGATATCACACATACCGTATAGGTGAGCCAGTGGCCATAGGATTTGCCCATAGACTGAATCGTATGGGAAATCAAGGGGGACATCCCCCAGGGCCGCGTTGCCCCTACAGATCATACAGGGCTCCGGACCAAGCATTTTCCAAGACTTGGTTGTAAAGCCCATCGCTCTCAGGGCGTCAAACCGAGCCTTGCCGCGGATGTTACTGAGCTCAAAGGCAGAGGCTCGTTCTGCGCGTGGCTGAATGAGCGCAATCAGCTCAGATTTGAAGCTCACGGCAATATCGTCTGCCAGCCCAAGAACAGCGATGATTTCGGGAGCCCTCTCGTCGCTGTCATTGATTTGTTTTCTGACATCTGCCCTGGAAAGATTGAACATCACGGCGCGGGCCAACGCACGCTTGAGGTAGTACTGGGTGCCTTGGTTTAGATTCTCTATCATGGTGCGGGCAGCAGTGTCCAATTCCCCTAGAACAAGGAAATTGGTCAAGATGGCCTGGTAGTCATCGGGTACGGAAGTGTCTACCTGGCCCTGTAGGTTTAGTTCATCATAGATCTCATTGGCGAACTCCTCTAGCGCGTCCTCGTAGGCCGACTTGAAGCTGGAAGAGGCCATGAGCATGAGGGGGGTATCGTTGATATCCCACCAGTCATACTCCAAGAGCATGTCCTGGATCACTGCGTCCGCCTTCTTCTGACCCCGGATAACAGCCTTGGCCTTGAGTAGGGAATCCTCACCGGCATCCAGCCTGAAGTATTCTTCCAGCCAGCGATTGTAAGAGCCACCGGTGAAGGACTTAGCCTCCTGGACTACATTCACCATGGCGATGCTGGCAGACTTGACCAAGGACTTGAGGGCTTCCTCCGGCACATCGGCTATGCGCTGAAAGGCAGCATTGAGAGAAGACGTTAGCGTGGTCATCTCCACAAAGGCCTTGGGGCGAACACGATTGTACCATTCACTCCTGGGAGAAGTCTTGGACGAAGGTTGTGCTGTGCGCCGGCCTTCTGCTGGTGTTCGCTGCTCTGGCCAGCGAGACTGACCATCAACCACGGTCCTAGGATTCTCCATTGCCATCTCCATGGCTAGTGCCGCCACAGTGTCCTCCGGCAACTTCTCGGTATCAATATAGATCGAGAGGAAGCCTGACTCTTGGAGCTCCCTGCGGACTTCCGTTAGTCCAAGGGCACCCATCCGGGCGTAGATCCCTAGAGCGTTAGCCTCAGCCACGGCAGCTCGCGCTATCCGCTCTGTCTCTTCGATATTTACTTCCTCGAACTTGAAGACGAGGATATTGGGGAGCACGGCGTTCCAGAAGTTCTCCCACACAGCTACGAGTGCGTTGAACTTGTGCCAGGACTTGCGGTCCAGAGTAGCGCCACCCTGGCCCCCGGGAGAGGCATCACGTTCCGTTAGACCGGTGTCCTGAGTGTACATACCAAAACAGGCATGAATGAGCTTGGTGTACCTATCTAGCCCATCATTGACCATAGCGGATTCCGGGGGAGGCCCAAAGGGGATCCACTTGGCGTCCTCTTCATGGTCATAGAGAATAGGAATCTTGAGGGCGTCATTCCCGGTCAGAAGCTCTCGCCACGACTTAGCCCATTCTATGGCTTCCTTCTTGGCCATGTCCTTGAGATCAAGGATACCGGCGGATGGAGTCTCGGTGAGTTGGTTGAGATAGTAGAAATCGCCCTTGGAGATAGCGTCGATGGCAAGATAGCACATCTCAAGAGGAGCCTGCTGCATTTCACTGAGCAAGCCGAATTCGGGGCGAGGGTTGAGCAATATACGCTGTATATCGTCTTTGCCAAAGAGGACATATTTGTCAAAATCGTCTGGGTCTCGCTGGATGATGGGATACCAGTAGTCGCCGGTAGGGGCCAGGGTGCCCCCGTCCAGATTCTCTACCCGGTCTACCTCTCCCTGCCAGGGCCCAGAGATCTTGCGCACAACCTCGCAGTTACCACCCATTGGTATCGTGAGGACATCCCGGTTAGTGCGCATGGTGCCGGTATCAAAGTTCTCACCATTGAACTTGGCAATAACCTCTTCCTCATAGTAGTCTATAAGACCCTCATGTATCGAGCGCTGTGACTTATCCTTGGTGGTGATGTGGTGAGGAAGTGCAACGAGCTGGTCGTTGAGAGATTTGACACATGCCCAGACAGTAGGCGAGGAATAGAGAACTCGTCTCCAGGCAGCAGCAGTCGCCCTCTGACTATACCCTGTAAGCTGGTAGTTCAGATAGGGGCGGCGTACAAGATATGGCGTTTCGCCCTGGAAAGCCAGCGACGGTGCTGCGCCCGGATCTCCCCGGCCCTTGATGATAGCCTTGTTACCGACAATGGTACTCATTTCGCCTTATTATACATCCTAAAACGCATTGTGTCAAGCCAAGCAATCAAAGTGGATCCAACCGTGGTTGCAACCACGTTTTGTCCCGCACCACTATCTCTACAGGGGCCTTATCCGGCCAAGGCCCTACCGCTCCAGTCCTGCGTTGCCCAATCCGGCACCACTCTTCCTCTTGCTCCACCATCAGGTAGTCCCGGCCCAAAGTCTTTGCGGCCATGCCCGTTGTGCATGTGCCAGCGAAGAGGTCGGCTACCAAGTCACCGGGACGGCTCCCGAGGGTGATGAGATAGGCAAAGAGCTTGACCGGCTTCTGCGTCGGATGCATCAGTAGGTTGGTCTCTGTCTTGTGCCCTTTGTGCTGCGCCTTCTGCTGTTCGTCATCCCGGTTGAACTCTAGCCCGCAGGTGTGACAGTGCGTGTTGTGCTCTGCGTGGGCGTCCTTCCTGCTGCTGTGCTCCACGTCGTCACATACCCGGCACAAGAACCACTTTTCACTCTTCGCGGCCTTCGGCACGACCATAAGGGGGAAGGTGCGCTGGACGGATTCGGGAAGGTTGGCTATGGCCCATGCGTCGAGGGAGAAGAATCTGGAGAAGCCCCCAGTCCCCTGCCCAGCGGGGTGACTTCCTCCCTTGCCTGGGAGTCCCCAATAACGGCTACTACTGCTCTTCTTGGCTCCACCCGTGCAGCCATAGCCGCTCCCATCATTCAGGCAATCATCCGAGCACAGCAGGTTGGCGGGGAAGCGGCCAGCGTTGTTTCCAAAGTCGCCAAGCCTTTTGTCATAGCCGCCGCCGTATTTGTCCTTGGACGTTGCCACTGATGCGTTTGCCTTGGCCCTCACAACGTCAAGGTCATCCTGCCTATACGGTATCCTCCCATCATCCAGCCACGTCACACCATGCCCGTTGTCAAGCGCCTGGTCGATGTACGTCCCGTGAGACAACGGCTTCATCGCCACTATCACGACCTCCACGGCGGGCTTGGGCTGGAAGCCAGCGTATGAGCCGTCAAGGGCCTGGGCCTCGGGGGTGGCGGGGGCGGTGACGTACCGCTCGCCCTCCGCGTCCACTTCGGAGCCATACCCAATGTTACTATCTCGATTGGCAGAGTGAACCGATTTCCCCACAACCTCCCTAAACCCCTCCCATGCCTCTTTCATCTCTGCCTTGGTCGGGTTCCTACCTAGCTCTGCCTTGAGCTGGTTGCGACAGGCCCGCTTATCTATCAGCTTGCTCATATTGCCAGATTTGTTGAATCCTTGGGCATACGCCCAGAATATCGGGCTGAACCCTATCTCGAATCCCGCTTCTGCCAACCGCTTGCCCATCTCACTTAGGCAATCCATTCTGGGGATTGACATAACGAAGGCAAAGCCTCCGGGCTTGAGCACCCGCAGGCACTCCTTCCAGATGTCAACGCTGGGCACCGCTCGGTCCCAATCCTTCCCCATAAAGCTGATGCCATAGGGCGGATCGGTGACAATTAGGTCCACCGAGTCATCCTCCAGCCAGGGTAAGGCGTCCTCGCACCGCGCACAGACTATATCCTTCATTATTTCTCTCCTTCTCTGTCTACCTCGTCCCAGATACTCCCCAAGTCCAAGAAGTCCCTTGATCCGCGGGGGGCCCCCGCCCGGCAGGCAAGCTCGCATAGCCATTGGGCCATTACGATGTCTGCTGTGGCCCACAGGGGATGATAGCGCAGCTCCCTCTCCCACTTACAGGAGATACACTGGCATGATGAGGAG
>Ga0307377_10006149_pt1 | contig 12647 bp, 13 predicted proteins | sample TR3MG_FD_202535 | JGI IMG/M metagenome (GOLD analysis project Ga0307377, IMG submission 202535) | Soil microbial communities from Risofladan, Vaasa, Finland - TR-3 | ecosystem: Environmental > Terrestrial > Soil > Coastal area > Acid sulfate soil | place: Finland: Risofladan, Vaasa | collected...
TTTCATCCCAAAATTTGGTACAAACTTTTAACCCACCAACTATTGAATGCTGATCCCAACATATAATATATTGCTGGCCAGCTGCAGTTATCCAAGCTCTAAGATATAATATTCCGGCTGTTGAACCTTCTTCAAGAAAAGGATCAATTAATGATGTATTCCAACCACCATCGCGATTAGTAATGTACATCATCCCATATCTATTAGCTGCAATATTTCGGCCAGTCGTGAAGATATGAGTTCGTCCATAATTATCAAAATAGACTATCAAATACCTTCCATAATTTGTCCAACCAGTAAAAATATCTGAACCAATTTCTCCAAGATGCCAACCACTTCCATCTTGGTAATAATGTCTTAATTTATTTACAGAAGTAATTGCATCACTTGTAAGAAAATAAAAATGAATATACCCATTAATATCATAAATAACACTATGACCATCATTATCAAGAGTAAAAGATAATCTTTCTTTAAACGGAGAGGAAAATATTCTTGTGCCAGCATTATACCCTCCAGCAAGAGTCCAGGTATAATGCCATACATCATACTCATAGCCTGTTGGGTATGGTGGTATAGGGTAAGTCCATGGAAGAAGATAATGAACCACACCAAATCCATCATGGCCAATTAGAAAATTGTATGGTTGTCCATAAGAGTCTTGATGGCCGTATGTATCCCAAGACGATCCATTCCAAAGTGAGTGTGAAATTTCACCATGACCACTTGACCACGGAGCGTGAGCTAATATCACACCATTAGGATTTACATTCGACCGAATCCAAATGACTCCAGCTGTACCTGTTGTATAAAAATTAAATGTCTTATCAACTTGAGGAGGAATAGAAAATTTAAGTTCTATTTTTTCAAATCTATCACCATTAGCCCCATTCGTACTACTGAAACTTAGAATCTTAATCCAGTTACTCAAAGAAGGGTCTAATGGAATAGTCACATCCCACCAGATGAAGATACCTTCGCCATTTGGGGCGTCACCTACATAGACGTTTTCCATAAATTCACCATCGCCCATAGCCGCAAGATCGAATTTACGTTGTTTCAAATTTCCGGCAGCATCTCTAATCTCAAATCGAATATGTGATGGCTTAAGATATCGAGTCCACATCTCTGTTTCACCATCAGGAAAAAGTTTCTCAGTTGGTATAAAATCAGGATCACCAGATTTATCATGAATAACAAGAGTTTTACCTTCCCAGTGATACTCACCTTCATCAACATCCTCTATTTCCCAAAGGTCTGAACCAGAATAATCTTCAAACCCACCAGTGTTCGCTCTTGGATTTAAGTCAAAAAATTCTTTGAAAATACGAACAAGATGGTAGTCTCGATAATAACTGAATGCATCCAATTCTTCAGGACTGTGAAAAACTTGACCATCATTATCAATAATAAAAACACTCATTCTGATTCCTCAAATCTGGACTGTTGGTGGCCCAATTTTTCTAATTAATCTCATGAGGTCAACTTCCTCAGCTCCAGCCCAATGGCGATACCAAATTTGATTATAAAGAAACATATAATAAATGTATGTGTTTCCATCAGCTTCATCTTTCAAAAAGAAACTAAGGGCACCAGAGCCAACCCAATTACGCATTAAAATTAATTGGAAACCACCATAAGGCACAGCCCAAAGACCATATGAATTCCAGGCAGCTGCAAAACCATCATAACTAATACCATCTGCAAAAGTGACACGAAACCAATCATTGTCACTTAGCTTTGACCAAACGACACTCATCCCGGTAATTGGAACACTCGGAATCTCAAGGCTCTGATAATTAGCAAAGACAAATGATTTCCAAAATCTACCATGATCATCAAATTTGCGAGGATCAATGTCTGATCTTGGTGGAGGATCAGGTGTCGGTGGTGGATCATCCGGTGGTGGAGGAACATATATTGGTGGTTCCTCAGGAACATACACATCTGGAATTTCAACTGATGTTGGAATCTGTGTTGTTATAACCTGAGTAAATTGGAAAGTAAGTTCATTTTCCCAATAGGTTGAAGCAATTACAAAATACTTTTCGATCCGTAGTTTGTAATAATCAACCCCAAGTTCAGCATAAAATGAACCCCAACCATACATTCTCAGTTGAATATCCCAATTATCTTCGTCGCCAGTATTTGTATAAATAGCCTGCTTAGTCGGCAACTGTTTTCCATTTTCGTATGTTCCCTGATCCTGCTTGGAAAGAGGGGTCGCAGAAAAATTTATGCGTGAACCCTCATTCCAAGGGCCAGGTAGGTTATTGAATTCATGATCGCAAAGCATACTAACTGCGTCAGGAAAATTCTGTAACCACATATTTAGTGATGCTGGGTAATTGAATTTCATTATGCTGTCGGCATGATCACGTCAAATTGGTTAATGATAAAATCCGTTCCCAAAGCAACGTCAGTTGATGCAACATTCAACTCTGCCCCGGAAAGATTCACAGCACCGTCAAGACGAACAGCAGTTGACGACGCACCAGTTGTGTGAGTCTGATCGTAAAATCTGAACCACGCTGCAGTTCCTGGAGCATCAGGATCACCTTTCCACTCGTCACCAGTCTTTTTACTAAGTGTTCCTGAGACAGCGGAATCTTCAAACTCCAGACCATTCTCACCTGTAGACGTATTATGAGCATTACCATCAAGGGTGATAGTAACGAGTTTCGTAAAACCTGCTTCGGTGAGGTCTGCAGTATTCGGTTGCACGCCTGAGAAAATATCGATCACACCATGTTTCATCAGGTCTTGAAATGAACCACCTTTAGCAGCAGCGACAACAGTTGTTGCAGCACCAGCTTCACCAGTGTCAACGGTATCAGTGGCAAAAGTTAGAGTTAAAGCCGCGACGCCAGTCAGCTTTACAGAAAAATCATTGGCGCCTGTCGTAGCATTGAAAACCTGAATCCAATCACCAACTTCAAAACCATCAGTAATAAAGGAACCAGTTGTTCTGGTGATAGTATCATCACTACCGCCACCATCAACGAAAGTCAAATCTGTTCCAAGTGCAATAGCATGGGTTAAGGCCGCGTTCTCCAAAAGGGCATCTCGCAAGCCTGTGCTAAGTTTTAATGACATTTTCTTCTCCTTTTATTCGAAAGTTAGTACAGCCGAGAGTCCTTTTGGAACGCTTGTCGGCACAGCCAAAACATCTACATAAATTTGGTCACCTTTGGCTACATCATCATATGAAGTATCTACAACACCATCATCCTCAAAATAATCGTCAACATCAAGGGTGACTGGCGTTGAAAGCATATATTCATCTGTTCCTGCTCTACGCCTACGAACTTGTATATTAGTTGTACTTGAACCTGTTCCAGGAGTATGGACACTAACAAGCACATCTGTTAAATTTAACCCTGCCATTTTATCTGGAGCAGTGAATGCGATTTGCCCATCCTGGATTCGAATGTCAATATCCGAACCAAAAGGACTAATCGTTATGAACTTTGCAGGATCATGGGCAGCTATAAAACTATCAAGTTGAGCATGGGTATTCGTACCAATATCACTGAGGTCAGTATGACTTTTTGTGGCCAGATCTGCCAAATCCGACCCTGTCTTATTGACGGCTGCCCATGCAATATCATCTGTGCCGATCAGCGCAACAAGATCATCGAGCAAGTCCGAGACAAGTGCCCGAACATTGCCGCCGGTTCCAAGAGAAGTTCTTAAAATAATGACATAATCTGTCCCGAGTACCGGAGTTACTATTGAGAAATTTGAATGTTTCATACTATTGTTCCCTCAAATTCAATTGTTATAGCTTCATGATTCTTAGTACTTCTACCCTCAAATGGGTCATTCATAATATAGCCGCGCCATTGACGGCTCTCATGATCAAGATATCCGATTTCCCCATTAACTGAACTATAAATTAGATTTTTCAAATCATTCATTTTAGTCGGACTTAACTTTGTCAAAGTTAACAATAACCGACGTCGTTTGGGGGTGCTTATGTAGCTGTACACACGTGCGCTCATTGCAATCCCAAAGTTCGCCTGATGCTCGTCCTGCTGTGCATCCCCGAGATTTGGATTCGGTATAGCGACTGTCAGGGTCGGCGTGACGTATGGATATGTAAAAGTTACCATTAAAAACCCTCAATATAAAGTGGACTACCATCCTCTGCTTCCATAGGATCATTATCCTCAGCATAAATGCGGTAGAAGTCGTCATTATCAAGCGTCTGGTGATAATCAGAATCCCCAGGAACTGGTGTATCCGGTACAGCATCTTGTGGGCAATCTCCTACAATATTGACAATAATATTTGACATAAATTCAAAATGAATGTCGTAGAAACAATCATCACGCACAGTTACAATTTCAGCAACAGGGGTAACAATGTAACCTGTCCGAGACGCACCATAATGATCGTTGGTTGAGACTTCCAGACCGGCCCCAGCTTCCAGAAGTTCGAGGAGATCATCACGTTGCGTTTGAGTTAATCGGACAAAGTCGTATATGAATGTTTCTACGACTGGCCAATCATCATCCTTAAATACCTTGACGACTCCACCAGGAGTTCTTCTTTTGATGCTCTGCGAAGAAAATCTTCTGATGTCCTCAAGTTGAGGATTTGGCAAATCAACACTATAAGTGCTGTATGAAATATTAAAACTCAATTTAACCGAAGCCTTCCTCTGCGGATTTCACGACGCAGACCTTTTCCAATAAGACCCACATTAACATTAGACGCTTGTTGTGGATGCAAATGAATGTCCCCAACACTATAGCTTACAGGTGCACCACCATTCGCAAACCTCTGGATACCTGCGTTCATTGCTGTCAGTGTACTATAAAAGCGTCGAGATGCAGCTGGATTCATCACTGTTTCAGAAGGAGAGATGCGGGCATACTGTGTATCAATCCCATGCCCACCTGATGCTCTATTTGGGGCAAGAGCATTACCTGCCCCGGCTACCAAAGCATTCTGCATTATTAGAGCTTTTTGCCCATTACTCTCGATCTCTCTTCCAAGTTCCTTTTGAAGTTCGATAGCTTCTTGAATCAATTTTAAATATTCACGTTCATTATTAATAACTTTAATTTGTGCAGCTTGAAGAATTTGAACAGATTTTATTTCTTGATCAGCTTTCAATCTGACAATTCGTTCCTCAGTTGCCAAACGCAAATTAGCTTGAGCAAGTTGTAAGGCTTCTGTTGTCAGCCCCTCTGCTCCTAAAGTTTTTGAAAGCTGAACGAGTTTATTAACCTGTGCAACTTGATCTTCTTTTGCAAATAACAGACCACCATATGAATCAGCATCTTTAATTTTTCTTTGCGATTCAGCAATTTGATTTATCAAATCAGCTGCACTGTTTTTTAACTTATTGGCATTTTCTAATTTTTGTTCTTCTTGTATTTTTTCTTGCCGAGCATATTCAGCAAGTTGCCTGCGTTGACGAAGTTGTTCTTCAAAAACTTTAGTAAGAAAAACTTCTCCACTTCCGATTCTTTCTTGAGTGATACCAGCTTGATCAGCATACTGCAAAGCTGACTCAGCAAACTGTTCGGCTAAGCCAGAGTAGTAATCATACTCTTCTTTTTGACCACGAATTGCGGCAATACGAGCAAGTTCCTGTGCCTTAATCAAATTTGCTCGTTGAAACTCAAATCGACGAACATCTCCAGGGTCTTGACCAGTATCTTTTCCTGCTAATCTTCGCTCTACAATAGCAGAATCAATCTTTCCACGAGTTGCCCGAGAAGCTTCAGAAGTATCAATAAGTGCTTCTAATGCTTTAATATTATTTTGGATTACTTTAATTCGATCAGTGATTGATTTTGTAACACCATCACTAACTCTTTTTATATAATCAGCATAGCTCCCAAAAGCTTCTTTTTCTTTTTCAAGCTGTGTTTTTGTGGCGGATGCTCTTGCTGCTAATTCTTGAAATCTAACTCTATTAGCATCTTTAATTGCTTCAATTTGAGCATCACGTTCTTTATTAATAAAATCAATTCGCTGCTTGCTCCATCCAGCTTGATTCTTTTGTGTTAATTCATCAATTTCCTCAGCTGCAGCAACCTGTAATTGTGCCCAATATGCAAGAGCTGTTGCACCTGCAATAACAAGAGCAATAGGCCCACCAAGGCCAGCAAATAATCGTTGAAGAATCTGTGCTTTTAAAATAAATTTAGTTAAAGCTGCTGTTGCAGCAAGTATTCCAGGAACTAAAAGAAGTGTCAAAGTTGTTGCTAAAGTCTTAACAGCAAAAGTGATGTTATCAAATCCACCGATAGCAGTTTCAGTGAATCTCAGTATTCTATCACCAGTAACTGTAAAAAAGTTAGTAATTTTATTGAGTTCAATCTCAAACCGTTTACCAACATTTTCAATAACAAGTTCTGTTGCTTTATTATAAGACTCAGCAGCATCTGTAATTTCAAGAAGGTTCTCTTGGTAGCGTTGAAGTCCTCTACCGCTAAACAACATAGCACCTGTGATTGCCCGAATCCTACCGAATAAGTTACCAAGTTCTGTAGACGATCCTTGTGATGCTTCTTCAATCTTGGCGAGTACACCGGCAAAACCAAAAGTTTGAATAGCTGCTTCACCCGACTCAACACCCCATTCACGAAACAAATTCTTCATGGCGTCTGTCGGTCGGATTAATTTCAACAACACATTTCGAATAAGTGTTGCGGCTTCATTATATTTTAAGCCTTGAATCGTCGAAGATGAAATTGCAGCTTGAAGTTCATTCATCCGAATTCCAAGCTGATTTGCGGGGACAGCAATACGACCAAAGGTTGATGCCATCTCACCTGCGCGCACACGACCAAGTTCAATTGTCTTAAAGAAAGATGCAGCGACAGCTTCTGTTTCCGATATATCTTTATTGAAAGCATTTAATGCAGCAGTAAGCAGATTTACCGAATCAGCAGTACTGGCAACAGTTGTAACAGCAAAACGAGATGCATCTGTCATAAAAACTATGGCTTCTGCACCTTCAGCAATCTGATTCGATATAGCTTGATAAGCACCTTCAACAGTATCAAGAATAGGCAAACCCCAGGCATCTGATACAGCAATAAGTCCCTTACGCCATTCCTCAAATACCAGTGGTTGATTCTGTGAAATTGTTTGTACTTCTGAGATACGTTTCTCAAGTTCAACAGTCGCTTGTATTCCATCACGAATTGCCCGAACAAAGAGTGAAACAGCTTGATGAAAAAGTTGAACAGCAAGGAGTCTGGCAAAACTTTTCCATGAAATTGTTAAGGCTTGGACTTCACTTTTTGCTGCTCTTGCTGAAGTAGCTGCCCCTGTGGCTCCTGCTTTCATTTTACCATAAGCAGCAACTGCAGCATTTGCTTGAGCCTTTAATGCTGCTGAAACTTCTTTAGCAGTCGCGCCCAATCCTTTTTGGGCCTGCATTACTTTAATTATTTGATCACGAACACGACGTTGTGCACCTGTGTATGCGACAATTTCGCCACGGGCTAACTCACCCCACATCTTTTTGATTTGAGCATGTGATACAGAATGAGCTTTCTGTAATTCTTTTAATCTTGAGACCTGAGTCTTATAATCAAAGACTTCTCCAAAGGTAGCACGCTTTTGTGTGAAGGCTGCTTGAGTTTGGCCTTTTTGAACAAAGTCAGAAGTAAGCTTAATTTGTCTGGCTTGAGCAGCAGCTTGTTTCTTCATTTCGGCAGTTGTTCTTGCCGTTGCTCTTGCAGCAGCTTTTTGCTGATTTACCAAATCCTTATAAGATTTGTTAAGTTTCTGTTGCTCAGTCGCCAGCTTAGTTAGGGCAGCAGTTTGCTTATCAATACTCTTCTCAATCTTCTGACTGCCTTTATCAGCTTTTATCTGTGCTTCAACAATAGCACCCCAACCCTTAAGAACTTTAGACATTTCCTTAAGAATCTGAGTAAAATCAGCTGTTCCTTTTACATTTGTATTATCAGCCATGCTTAGCCCTTTTTATATTTAGGTGATAATGCATCACGCATTTCAGCATGAGGGAATCTATCTTGAAAATTTTGATTAATATAGCGTACCATTGCAGCCAAGGCTTTTTCAATTGCTTGCCATTGGGATTCCCATCTTGCCCATTGGTATACTTTTATATCGAACCGAAAAAACATTCTCGGTCGCTTAACTGTTCCAAAATTTATAGAAAAAGCATTCTCACCTACTGCAAGGCCCTCTTCAATATTTCTTTTTCGTTGACGATAGTACCGACCTGTCAAACTTGTATACCCTTGTCGTTCTCCTCTTTTTTGTCTTCCACGAATGATTCCTAAAATCCCTCCACCTGCGGCTTTGGCGAGGGGTTGGAGTGAAGCACCAGACATACCAGTGTCCACTCCAATTTCCTCAGCGGCAACTTTGGCAAATTCTCTAATGGCTCCTTTTATAAGCAGAATCATTTGCTTATGAAGAGTCTTATTAAATTTGCCGTGAGCAGCTTTGATTCCTTGAAGATCAAGCTTTCCGTACTGCACCTTTGCCGCCATATATTGCCTTTATCCACATTCCTTGCTTTTCATCATCCTCGATTTGTCGAATCTGATCATAAGCAATAACGTGTGCTTGAAACCATGGATGCATTTCATCCCATTCTCTAACAACCCCAGGAGGTAATATCCTCCACCGTTCGCATGCTCTCCAGACTGCATACTTTTCAGTTCGATATTTTGGTATTATGAATTTTCTGCTTCCACCTGGGGAGTGGCTAAAAAACTTTTAGTTGCAGCATCAATCTTACCTTGATCGAGACCCTGCACCTGAGAATAAGTTTGGAGAAGCTGTAATCTTTCAGCTTCAGTTAAACCGGCATCCATCAGTTCCTTATTGTAATTTTCCCATGTTTCTGGTTTCTCCATATCCACAGTTTCCCATTCCAGGTCTTCTGTTGCTTCAATGGATTTCAGATACATGTAATGGGTCTTATTCATTGCCCACTGGTCGAGTTCCTCTTTATACTTAGGTGACTCCACATTATAACTTCTTTGCCCGCCCGGCTTTAATACTTCCGGTGGTAGTGGAATTGGACATATTTTATCAAAATCGTCCACTTCTAATACAGCTTGGAATTTAAAAACAAGATCATCGCTATTCTGTCTTGGCAAGACAATGATGGCTTCTGACGGCCCTTCGAGTTTCTTCCCTTTATACTTCATGATTCCTCCAACCCCGTTTATACCCCAACGGGTAGGGTGAATGGGGCGGAACAAGTCCGCCCCGTTTAAGATGATTTCCAAAATCACGGCTATTATTGTGCTGTACGTACAGCCGTGGCCGCTGTCACATTACACTTTCCGGCGCATGAGATTGTCCCCTCACGCAGATCGTGATCGAGGGTTTCATAGCGAAAGTCACTGAACGTAATGACTTCCTGATCCCCGCAGGTCGAAGGGACTGGAGCATAGGTGATTTCTAAATCAACAGCAAAGGGACGACAAGCATCCGAATCCGTTGAGACCCATGCAGCAGCTTCTCCGGTTCCTTTAAGTGCTTCTTCCACCGTCGGGATTGCGCTGCCGGATGAACCAACAATATATTCCCATTGGAAGTCGAAAGACACATCAAGTGGAACCTGATCACCTTCACGAACATCATCGAGATTTCCTCTGTCGAGAATATACTCAATGTTCCGGTTCTCAGAGTAGGTTAAATTGCCTTCACCGATCTTGACCTCAATTTCCTTTAACGTGGCCGCAAGCGAAACCTTGAGGTATGCTGCGATCAAGTTATCGGGGTCGCCATCGCCTGGCAGATTGATATACATGGTACTTGCTCCGAGGGTATCATCATCACCCCATGCCCACTCGTTCTCAACAAGCGCACCCAGGGTTCCCTCGTTAAGCGTGATATCAACGCCACCAAGCTCAACATACACGGGTTTGGTCGGAATCGAAGCGCCACCATAATGAAAAGCGCCTGCTTGAGAACCAGATTCCGTCCAGTCCGATCCACCACCGGCAACAGATACTAATGAGCCGGTAGACCCATCCTTAACCTTGATGGTTGCATATTTGAGGTCAATGGTCGCGAAGACAGGTGTCCAGATTTTTGCAAAGTTGTGCATTTTTGTCTCCTTTAACCAGTTAATTGAATTTGGTAGTGTCCCTCAACAGTGGCTTGCAACAACTGTTTGTCAGGATCAATTTGGCCAAAATGGCTGATTACCAGATACTCCCTGTTTCTACGATCTTGCATAAGATCAAGGCAACCAACCTGTGCTTCACCATCCCCATATTGTAATACAGGAATTGATTTGGCAAATCCTTTCGCAGCTACCCCAACCATCTTATGAATCTTGTGAAAGTCAACATCATCCATCGCAGCCTGTACGAGCAAATTAACTTCAATTTTTGCATCATATAGGTTTGGACTCAGTTGCAAGAAATACGGGCCATCCATCCTAACCTCAAAGAGATCAGTCTTGTAATTTTCCGCATTTCTCTTTTGTCCCTCATAGAAAATTTCATAAGTTCCAAGGTTATCGTCGAAATGGGTAGTAACCGATGCAAATATCCATCTTGGCCAGTTTTCATTCATTGACTTTTCCTACACTTGAAATCGTTGTTACAGTCAGAATATATCCCTTTTTTGTCGCTGTATCATTGATCAACTTCACAGCGTGAATCTTATCATCGAAGATAACTTCATCATCCTCAGCGATTTCGAAATCAGAGGGAACATCCTTTCCATCCAGAATTACAAGCCGTGTTGAAGAACCAAACAGACCGCCATAAGTGAAATTTTTGTTTGCAGCGACAAAGGCAAGATCATAAGCGAAAGAAGATGCTAACTTCTCTGGCAAAGCAATGCCGCGTTTGATCGGGACTTCATAATACTCCCGATATACTTTGCCAGTTCTTAAATCGGTGTTATCGTAGACGATCTTCCGCAGAAGTATCGACGTACCATAATTACGTTTTAACCGATAAAGAATAACGCTTATTTGCCTTAAATTATTCATCAATTCCACTCCTGATTTGAAAAATCAGTTATGACAGCAGGGCGATACCCAGGTCGGTGTTCAGAACCTTGATACCACACAGCATATCGACGGTGACCAAATGACCCTGTTTTACACCATCATAAGTGATCACGACGCGAATAGACAGGCCATTGTAGCTGGCCACGTAAGCCAGAGCGCCGGTTCCGGCTGCCGGAGCGGCCAGAGGACGGGTTACAAGGGCAATTGCTTCGGGATGAAAGCAGAAGCTGTAATTACCCGAAGGCCCGAGACCAACTGCATGTTCATCAGGCGTGGCTGCCCTCAGAGGTACTTCGGGCAGGACAGAGGTTATGGACGCGCCAGGCATAACGGCATAAGCGCTTTCCGAAGTGAATGCGGCAACGGCTGCAGGGTCGTCGAAACTCAGGAGCTGACCATTTTCCGGTGCCACAGTGACGGTCTCAATCACCACAGGTTTGGGCCATCCTGCAACATAGTTAGCAGGAAGATTAACTGCGCCCGGCACATAGATGGTGACCACAGCGGTATCAAGACAGGCGTATTTCAGGCCCGGGGTAATAACAATGGTCTCTGTTCCATCGGTGGCGGACACGATCTTTTGCGGTGTCATATCGCCGGCAACGGTCAACCATCCACCCAGATGGGCGTCATGGCCGGTGGTAAAGGCGGTCACAACCAATGAGGTTGCGCCTGCAGCTGCGGCAGCGGTCAGGGCGGTGGTCGCAACTTCACGATCAGCGCTGATTGATGGAGCATTCTGAGCCATAACCCAGTTTGTTCCATACAGAAAACCCAGGGCGCCTGTCCGAATCATGGAACCATCATCACCAATCCGTTGGGCATCAGTGAATTTGTCGATTTTGGACATCTGACCTTTTGCCTGCGGGGTCAGGAGTCCCCAACGAGCTCCGGGCGGTACGTGCAGAGTGTTGAACTTGGTTTCCACGTCCACCACGATATCTTCGTCAAGGGCGGTGCCCAATTTGCCGACGGAGTTGCCGAGGAAGTTGTAGACCTGGCCCAGTACCATCACGTCCATGGCCTGATTGATGGCTTCAAGTGCGGGCACCAAATACATATCCCGCAGGGACTTGAAAGACTTGGACTCCTCACCATCTTTGATGATGAATGAGGTGTACAAGTGCTGGTTCAAGGGCACGGGAATGTTGTCGGCAACTGCTGCCTGGGTGACAACATCATCATCATAGCCCTTACGATAGGTTGAGAATTTGCGCGGGCGATGTGCATTAACAACATCACCGAACTGTGCGATTTCATCCTCAAAGTCGCGATACACCAAACCGGCTGCAACTGCATTGGCTTCAAGAACCATCAATGCTTCTTGCGCCCATACTTCGGGAATAAGTGCATCAATGTCATTTCCGTCAAAGACGGGTGTCCAGATTTTTCCGTTAAAAGATTTCATAATAAGTAATTCCTCCTACTTAAGTTCCGATTGGGATTGCACCCTCTTTCCGTGCTTTCCGATAGGCAGCAGGGTCTTTTGCAGTTTCGCGAACATCAAGAGCACCTTGAGCGTTTCTGCGAAACTTACCCTGACCGCCTGTTCCATCGGCACCAAAAAGATTTAGGTGTTCAGGCATTTCTGCCATTCGTTTGACAACATCCGCAGGCGGTAGAACAAGTTCGACAATTTTACCCTTTTCGTCCTTGTCTT
>Ga0307377_10006150_pt1 | contig 12646 bp, 11 predicted proteins | sample TR3MG_FD_202535 | JGI IMG/M metagenome (GOLD analysis project Ga0307377, IMG submission 202535) | Soil microbial communities from Risofladan, Vaasa, Finland - TR-3 | ecosystem: Environmental > Terrestrial > Soil > Coastal area > Acid sulfate soil | place: Finland: Risofladan, Vaasa | collected...
TCAAATGCAGGAGTTAGCTTTGTGGTTACAAACGAAGCTCAAATTCCTAACTTCAAGATAAACAGTATTGAGTATCTTGAGGCTAATGTTAATCCTTGTGACAACATTAGGGTTCGTGTAACTACAGGGACACCGATGCTTAGAATAAGCTCACCAGTCTTTATAGATAATGTGAATAATACCGTTGTTGAGTTTGACTACCCTAGAAACACTACGGTATTCGTTGCCGTTGCAGATGCAAACAAGGCAGTTCAGCAAATCGAAACCTTTAAGGATTTCTTAAACAATCCAACAGTAAAGGTAACTACCACTCCCTCAGGAGCTACGGTAACAGTAAGCTCTGCTCAATCGCCAGGCACTAACGTAAATGCCCTTACAGGGTTAACATACTCATTGGATGGCATTAACTATCAAAGTTCTAAGGTATTCTCAGGAATACTTGATGGTAATTTCACGGCCTATGCAAAGGATATTTACGGTTGTGTAAAGACAACTCCATTTACAGTAGAGAGTTTTACACCTGATGTTGGCCGAGGAACTGAGACTGCATACATATCAAATAGTAACTCAATAAGGTTCAAGAAGAATGAGGTTTGGAACAACAATACGATTTTCAGAAATGACACTAACACTTTATCTTATGAAGAGAAAGCGCAGTTATGTGTTCCATTTATACATAAATTCACCGACCAAGATGATATTAAGATTCAACTTAAAACGAACTATGAAACGGTAAGTGTATCTGTTTACAACTGTACAACAAAAACCACAACTAACCCTGTAGTACTTCCAATAACAAGTAACCTTAACAAAGTTGATAAGAGGGATGCTATTGGATATGAATTCCCTGATGGTGAGCGTTACGGATTCTACTTTCAAACTGGAAATATCTATGACCCAAATGAGACTTTACCAATTATTACTGGGTCTTACGCCTTATACGGAGCTATTCCACCTTGGGGTAAGATTGGTAACTACTTTGCAGTTGATGGATTGGCATACGCTAAGATAGTAGATATTATCTATGAAGATTCGTTGTCGGCATATGTTTTAGTTACTGATATTAGTTTTGCAGGAGATCCGGTGAATGTAATTTTACAAGCTAACTACAACGTTTTCAATTGGGAAGCATATGAATTTAATATTGATATGTCTCCATTCTTGAATGAGGAAATTCAGGTTACAATAGATTTAACTGATAGTGATTTTGAGACAGTACAATTTGTATCCGAAAAGATACAAGTATATTCTGACCTATCTGATTTCGTAACTATACGATCAAAGAACACTACAAATAATGACATAGTGTATCAAAGTGGTATCGAGCATACTGCTAGATTAGAATATGATTTGTTCAGTCTTTCAGATGAAAGTGAATTGGAAATTGAGAAAGGTGATGATAGCGTTTATCAACTTAACACATATTCTTATGCTAAGAAAAAATTGAGCTTAACCAGGCTATCTACAGCATTGGCTAGAACAATAAGACAACAACTATCATTGGATACCGTTGTTATTGATGGAATTTCTTGCAAGATAGAAGAGATTGGCGAACCTAGTAGAATAGGTGTGACAAACGTTTATAAAATGGAGGTTACACTATATGAGGTTGAGAATAAATTGGTATCTAACATTGTTGATACAGATGTAGAATTGGATATCGTTGATGTACCAGCTCTTATAATTGGTAATGACGAATTCGTAAAACAGTAATAAATGGCTACAATTAATCAGTTGTATAAATTAGCTCTCGAGAACAGAGAAGCTTTGAATAAGATAAATGACCTAGCTAAGAAGAGTGATGACTTTCTTGATGCCGGAACTCTTCAAGATACTGATGTTCTTAGGGTATCAAGAGGTGGCGAATCACTTAAGACTACAGTACTAGCAGTTAAGGCAGCTAGTGGTGGTGGTGACTTAAATGTAAATGCTAATTGGGATGAAATTAACCCTTTAGAGGATTCATACATATTCAACAAGCCTGAGAACTTATCTGACTTCAATAATGACCTTGCTCCTGTCGATGTGAGTGCTGATGCATATTCACCATTAGATACTGGCATCATTACTGGTGGTCAGGTAACTATCAATGCAGGTAATAATGCTTTGGTTGATATCGCTGCTGGTACTGGAATCATAATGGATTGGAGTGACCCTACTACACCAATTAGATATATGGTTTCTTGGAATGCGTTTATTGGTGAGGCTATGCCAAACATAGGTGAACCATTCACTAATTTTTACATAAGCAATCAGGGTGCTTTAATTAAAGTCTCAGGGATATTATCAACTCCTGACATTAGAAGAAGTAGGATACAATTACAAACTGCAGAACACGCAAACGGATTCTTTATATCAACCGTAACGGGATCGTCAAGACCTGCTTATCAGGTTGTTGATGCATTGCTTGATTATGTTGCATTTGCAGGTGAACTATCGAATGGTAATCAATTCTTGAATGTAGGAACAAACTTAAAAATACAGAAGCTTGTAGGAGAGACTTGTTTTCCGTTCATAAACAGAATAAACAATCCTTTAAATCCAACTATACTGTCAAATCCGGCTATTCCTACAGTTACATTTCAATACATTTATCGTGATGGTGGAGGTGGGTTTTCAATAGGTGCGCCTACTACAGATATTAATCCTGATATTTGGGATGATGGAAGTGGAACTCCGGCAAATAATGGTGCTGGTGATTTCACAAACCAAAGGATTTATCATATACCGTCTGTTGGAGCAACATTCATAACGTTAGGTCAAGCTAGGTACAATGATTTAGCAGAGGCGAAAGCAAGTATATTTACAGAAGCTCCTGACTTATCTCCACTTGTTGGTCAAGCCATCTTCACTACTGTTTTAGTTGTTCAAGACAATACAAACGACCTATCTAATGTCGCTGACGCTGAATTCGTTGATGTTGAGATACTTGGTAGATCAGGTGGTAGTGGTGGTGGTGGTGGTGCAGGTGACATGACAAAAGCAGCTTACGACACACTTAACACTGGTAACTCTGTTGACCTTGCCCAATCTTTGAATGGATTTGATGAAACTGACTTTGTTCTTGAGAGCGAAAGAGAAATTGATTTTGAAAGGAGAATCGAGAAAAAGCCAGGCAATGTCGCTGCGTCATTAGAGATTGGAGACATAGTATCAGGATGGTGGAGTGCCACTCTTTACTTGAAACAAGCCGTTTACAATGGTGGTGATGACACGTTGATTGCTTCTTACACAATTGTCGATAGTATTGAATTTTAATGTATATTTGAATAAATTTAAAAATAGATAAATGAAAAAATTATTTGCATTATTATTACTACTTGCCTCAACCACAATGTTCGGGCAAGTAATTGTACACAATCAACCAGTAAAGTTAAAAGTTCTCACTTTGGGAACTTCTTCTGATAGCCTGGTTGTTGTTGATGGAGCTGGACTTACAAAGTACCTGCCAATTTCCGATATTGAGGTTACGAAACTGCCATGGCTATCATCAACCAATACTGGGGAATACGCTTGGGAAGTTGACGGAAATCGTTTTGTTCATAATTACGGAGGAAACACACTTGCCCCGGCAAATCCATTTTATTCCAATACATTTATCGGAATAAACGCAGGTAATTATACCATAGGTGATGGTTCATCTACAATAGGTGAAGGTATGATTAATGTTGGTGTTGGTGCTTGGGCATTAAACTCCTTAACTACTGGCTCTCAAAACGTAATGATAGGAAATGAGGCAGGTGCTTTAATGACTACATCAGGTCAAAATGTTGGTATCGGTGACGGTGCGTTTTACTACTCTATCACTGGTGTTTCAAACAACATGGGATTAGGTAAGAACGTTTTCCAAAACCTAACATCAGGTGTTTATAATGTTGGGATTGGTAGAAACTCAGGGTTCTATGTTGGGTCAGGTTCTACTGAAATGTCAAGCGGTAGCTATCACACATTGATTGGTGCTGATACAAGACCTTCTGCAAACGGAACAACTAGAGAGATTGTTATCGGTGAAGGTGCTGTAGGCGGTGGTTCTAATACTGCCGTAATTGGTGATGCAAGTATAACTAAGATTAGCGCAGGTGTGGATTACACTGCGGTTGATGCTAGAGATTTAGTGACTAAAGGATATGCTGATGCAACCTATTTAGGTGGTGCGCCAACAAAACTATCATGGTTAAACACTACAAATACAGGTCAGTACGCATGGGAAATTAATTCAAATCCATTCATTCATGACTATACTGGCAACACAGATAGAGCCGCGAACCCTTATTACAGTAACACATTTGTTGGTGAAGACGCAGGTAACTATTCTGTTGGAGATGGGTTAACTGGATTAGGAGTACAAACCGGCCTTGGTAACGTTGGTGTAGGTGCTTGGTCATTGAACGCACTTACCACTGGTGGTTGGAATATAGCAATAGGTACAGAGAATTTAGGAACAAACACTACCGGGTTTAATAACACGGCTATTGGTGGTGGTGGAGTAATGTACTACAACACAACTGGTTCTGACAATACTGCTATTGGAGCTCAAGCGATGATTGATAACATAAGCGGATCAAAGAATGTAGCTATAGGTAAAAACGCATTAGGAAATTTAACTACGGGCACATATAACACTGCCGTTGGAGAAAACGCAGGTTTATCTGCTAGTGTAGGTCAAATTCAGACAAACACAAAAGGTGTGTTCATAGGTAATTATGCAAAGGCATCCGCTAACGGAACAACTAATGAAATTGTTATAGGTGAAGGTGCTATTGGTAGAGGCTCAAATACTGCCATAATTGGAGATAACAATATAACAAAGGTTAGCGCAGGTGCTGACTTCGTTCCTGTTGATGCACAGGATTTAGTCACTAAAGGCTATGCTGACGCTACTTACTCAGGTGGTGGAGGAGTTGAGGTACTTGCGAAAGCGGTAAGCTATGCGCCAGTTCATGCGGATAACGGAAAGCATATTGACTTCTCGGCAGGAACGGTAATAACTTTAGATGACGCAGGGGTAACGGTTAATGACCAATTTACATTCTTTAACAATACTGGAAGTCCAATGAGTTTTGCTTACGGTACTGGTGATGCAGCGATTCAAGGAACGATACCAGATATAGCAGATGGTTCATACGGCTGGGCGACTTTAAAGGCAGCGAATAGTTGGAGTGTTGTTGTAGGCGGAGCAGCAGGTGGTGGAGGAGGTGGAGATGTAACAAAGGTTGGTATTCCTGCTAATGATGAATTAGCTATTTGGACTGGAGACGGAACTTTAGAGGGCGAATCAAATCTAATTTTCGATGGAACAAACTTAACGAACTTAGCAGGAGGAATTTGGGGTGTTACATCAATAGCTAAAAGTGGCTATTCAGGTACGGCTGGACATAGGATATTTAATTCATCAAATGGCAATAGGGCCGACTTTATTTCCCAATCATTTGATACACATTCAATAAGTCCACAAAACACTAACGGTGTGCATACAGAATTAAATTCCTACATGGGCGACTTAGTAATTGGGGCAACAGAAGTAGGAAAAGAGGTAAAATTAGTTAATGACCCTACAACTGGAGACGGAATAGGAAACAGAGGTTATAACGATTTAAGATATATGTTAACTGGCGGAGGTTTAGCTAATGTTGTAGAGGATTTAACACCAACTTTAGGTGGCGCACTTGATGTTGACTTTAAAACAATCAATAATGGAAGAGACCTTTATTTTGATAGTAACTCTGGCGCAAACGATAATGTTTCAATAGGTAATATATATTATAGAACATTTGCAGATACTGAAGTTGCTCGTATTTTTGTTAGGTCGTCAGAAATGAGTTTAGCACACACAACAAATATACACTTTGACGTTGGTACTGGTGGTGGTATAACAAATTATGATTTTACTCCAACAGAAGCTAATTTTGACAGGGCAGTTTTAAGTGATGCGTCTTATGAAATAGGAACACAATCTATAACTGCAAATATTCTATCAAGTCAAATAAATTCAATTAGATATTCGACTTCTGCATCTGCTATTACTCTTACAATACCAGATACACTAACAGAAGTTGGTGGAACGCATATCACATTTGTTCAAGAGGGAGCAGGAGCATTAACGGTAGCGGTATCGGGAACTGCAACTTTAAACGGTGTAACCGCAGGTAGCTTAACTCTTAATGGACAATACTCGGCAGTAGAATTAATACAAAGGGTAGCAAGTTCGGATGACTGGATTGCAATAGGGGATTTTACAATGAATTAAGATGAGAAAGTTACTATACATATTGTTGTTGTTTGGAAGTTTAGTACAAGCACAATTCACACCGAAAATAGGGGTTATAGCAAGTAGTGGAGGGGTTACTGGGCCAGTAAATATTGTAGCAAACGGAACATTTGACGATGGTACTGGTTGGTCGTTAGCGTCAGGTTGGGCGATTAGTGGGGGTACTTTAAACGGTACTGCGACACTAACTTTAGCAACACAAAATTCCCCTGCTATTGCACCTACAAACGGAGTTACATACGATATTAGTTTTGATATTACTGCGCATACAAGCGGAAACCTTAGAATTAGAGTCGGAGGAACTAGTTCGGCAACCATAACTATAAGCGGAACAGGAGCTTATACAAGTTCTGTTGTTAGTGGGGCAACTGGGACTGTTATTGTAGATGATGGCGGAGCAGGTGGGGCATTTACAGGGAGCATAGATAATTTAGTAATAACAGAACAATGAGAAACATACTATTTACATTACTTTTAATTATATCATTTATTGGGTATAGTCAACAACCATTCGTAGCGTTAATAGAAAATTCAGTAACGTATCAACCTACGGGAACACCACAACTATCCAACTTTAGAGTTCTTGAAAGCTCTAAGGACACGATAAGGTTTGATGCAACAACGAGTATTGCTGGATTAACTACAACAGGATTTGAAGTTATTGGTAGGACAGTTTCATCAATAGTTATAGATAGCGATGGACTTGGGGCAAGACTAAAGGTTACACCCTCATTTACATTTTGGGAACAAAGTTGGATAAGATTAGGATCCGGAGACGGAACAGTTAACGACTTTCCTCCTATTCCAATACAAAATCTTTTAGACGAGCCTTCAACTTCAACGGAACGGTGGGTTACTACGTCAGGAAACAATGGAAACGCTGGAACATCCGAGGGAGCAGCTTGGGCAACCATTGACTATGCTATGAATAATGTTTCAGCAGGAACAATTATTCATTGGAAAGCTGGAGATTATGGAGATGCGCCAGTAACAATTGCGGGTTCTGGCGACGGAGGAACTGTATCAGCACCTATAATCGTGGAAGGATATGTAACAACAGAGGGTGACCTAAATGACGTTTCTTTTTACAGTTATGGAGACGGAGCTTTCAATACCGCAGATGCACCAACACTTGACGGAGGGAATGAAACAGATAGCGGAATAGATGCTAATAATGTTGAATACATAATTATTAGAAATGTTCAAATCGAAAACTACTTAAACGGAATTGACACAGGAGGAGCTACTGGCTCAAGCTATTGGAAAATTGAAAATGTTCATGTAAACTCGTCTGGAGCTTACGGAATGAACCTGAATGATGGGCTCAATTCAACAAATAATGTTGGAGGATTTATTACTGTTAAAAACTCAACTATTACAAACGGTCGTTCTGTAGGAATTAGAATATGGGGTCAAGGCAACAATCTTGATAATCTCGAAGTTTATGCTGACGACACAGTACCAACAGACGAATACGATTATTACATTTCTCTCTATGACTGTTACGAATCAATTGTTCAGAACTCTCGTGTTGAAAGAGGAGCAGGTGTTGACCATACAGGGCACGGGATTGGCATTAAATCAGACGACACGGCTTGGGGAGAAGCTAATACAGACAACCTAATCTATAACAACGATATCTATGGAATAAAAGGAGGTGTAGAGTTTAGGCATACGGAGGTTGTTGGGAACTATTCAGTTGGAAATAGATTTTATAAGGTTACAGGGGAGGAATCTGGCGGTGTTCACTTTAGAGATGATTGCTCTTATAACTATTCAATAAATGATTATTTTGAGGGCCTGAATGAGGGGATTAGATTTTATGACCAATCAACAGAGCAGGGAAGCCAACCTGGAGGTGATAATAACAAAGTTATAAATGGACTTTTTGTTGACTGTTCAATCGGTATAGCTTCTCAGATAGCAAGTACAACTGGAACTCAAACGAACTTAAACAACGAGTTTATAAACTGTTCATTTGTAAACGTCACAACTCTTGTTAGCCAAAACTCAACGCTTCCATTCGATAGTACAAATACTTTTGATAACTGTTTATTTGATACGGTTACGAATAGAGGAGGAGGATCATTTACATTTGCAAATAACTTATTTTACGGAGGATTTACAGCAGAAGGAACAGGACAGATAACAACCGATCCAGTATTAAACGGAAGTTACGTTCCAACCGCTACTTTGACGGATATAGACGTTCCAACTTATACAGACATTTATTATGATAGGACAGATAATCTAAGAAATAAAACATTAACAACGGTTGGCGCTATTAAACACGCAAACGAAACACCTTAAATTAAATGAGAAAATTAGTATTATTCGCTATCTTAGGATTGATGTCCTTGATAGCTTTTGCCCAGGTTGACATTAAGCAACCGGGTTATTATCAAGTTAAGATTGGAGACTCTCTAATTAGTCAGCATTCACAACAGTATCAAGCAATTGAGAAGTTGCTTAATCTTCAAATGAATGGGGAGACAACTGCTTATGTTTTGCCTCCGGCAATGGTAGTGACGTATGACGTTAGCACAATACCAATAAACGAAACTGTATGCGACTCTGTGGCCACGAACTATGTTGATGTGGTAGTATTTGATGGAAAAGAGTATAAAGTGTCGGAAATCGAGTCTTTAGTGCCTAAAATCGCAACTGACACCATTGTTGTGACCGAGTGCTTTGAGGATTACAATAAAAAGATATGGCTTTGGGATACTCCCGATGCAGTTTGGATACCATTCAAGGAGATCGGATTGTCTCATGTAGCAGTGGATTCAATGCCTGATTGGAAAAAAATATTGCAAAATAAATACAGATTAGAGAGGACTAAAGATCATTCATTAGCTACTACAGAATACAAAGAATTAGCCATGCCATTTCAGTTTATGGCCAATGACTCTGTAGTAAGTATTACATCAACAGAAATAAGATTAAAATTATTCGGATCAGATGATTGGTATCCTATGCAATATGTTGACGATCAGCTATGGCTTGATGGAACTGTATTCGTTCCAGGTTATCAAGATTTTTATGGATATCCTACTCGTAGACATTCATTGACGTTTGCTGGATTACTACCAAATACAACGTATAACCTACGGATTGAGGGGTTTAGCCGTGATGGATTAGAGAGTGACATTAGGTACTTTATATTAACAACTTTACCATAACTACATTAGGAGTTGTTCGCTAATAGGTTTACATTTACTCAATAAAAGTAAACCTATTAGATGACAATCGAGAAACAATTCATAAAGGAAAGGGTTAAAATCCAAAGTTACCTTTACCATAAAACTGGTAAAAAAAGAGAGTTATCAGAAGACCTATTTCAGGAGCTTTACATTAAAGTAAGGAAGATAGAAGAAAAAGGCAAATACGTAGAGGAAGGTAAATTCCTTAACTTCATAAAAAGGATAGCATCAAACATGGTGATAGATCACCACCGTGGCAAATCAAAACTAAAAGTTATATCTGTAGACTCTTTTGTTAACGATGGCCAAACTCAATCTAATAATGATTTTATATTTGACCTGGCTAAACTCAAGAGAAAAGAGTTGGAAGATGAAGAATATGTTGATACATTCGTAAGTTCAGAAATGAAGGAAAGGCTTGAGGACGCTATCAATCAACTTCCAGAGGCTCAAAGAGAACTAATTAACCAGCGATATTATCGCAATATGAGTTATAAAGAAATCGTTTTAGAAACGGGGGAGAAGCAGGAAAACTTACTCCCTAGAATGTTTCATGCGAAGAAGAATTTGAAAAAGATATTAAGTTATGAGTGATGTAAATAAGGATATAGACGGTAAGCGTTCTCACAAAAGAGTGTGGAGTGGATATCTACTGGGATCCGGCCTGGCTATGGCATGGATTTGGTTTGTTCTATATTGTATTAAAGTATATGCCGACAAAGTGATGTCGATGGAATTCCCATTTGAAATGTGGATTGGTTTAATTGGAGCTGGTATGACGGGCATTGGCCTTGTCCTTGGGGAACGTCATAAAGCCTTGAGGTCATGAGTATAGGAGATAATGAAATAAGAGGAATGATGCAGAATGTAACTCAGAATGCATCAAATATCTCAATAATAATGAATGCTATTGAGGACCAGAAGACTCAAACGGCAAAAATATTGAGTTATCTTGAGAATGACGCATCCACCGGGAGGAAAGGATTGTTTGCAACTCAGCAAGAACACCAGGATAGAATTGAAAGGATTGAAGATGAAAGGGCATCAGAAAAAACAAAACAAAAGGTCTATGTTGGCGTTGCTACATTTATAGGAGGACTTATAGTGTCGTTGGTTAGTGTAGGTTTTAAATTAATATTTGGAAAATGATAAAACACGTAAAATTATTTCTAGCAATCTATATTCCACTATTTGTGTTAGTTGGATATCTACTTAGGAACTCGGCCTGGCTAAGACCAGTTGGATACTTTTTCGCCGGGGTTACACTTATTTTTATAGGTTGGTTGTTTTATCAAATGAAAAAGAAATGATAATACATTTACTTATTTTTTCGGGTCTACTTACGTTTAAACTATGGTGGGATAAACGAGCGAAAGATTCTGGAAGGGTAATCAATCACACCAGGAGTGGTATAATTGACTTTTTGGGGTATGCTATTTCTATTTACTTTTTCTGTGGCCTCGGTATATTTGGAATGATCTCAGTCCTGGCATTAACCCTAGACTTACGTTGGATCCTATTCGACATCGGATTCAACCTACTGAACAATGATAAATGGAATCACACCGGGAACTCTTCGTTCTTAGATGTGTTCCTGGACAAAATAGATGGAGCAAGAGACAACCTATCAAAATACGGAATCATAATAAAAGGAATACTTTTATGTATCTTTTTAATACCAATATTATACGAATATGTATAAGACAAAGAACTTTAAAATAGAAGAGTTGGTTCACCCCCGAATCCTTAACTCTGTAGGAGAGCATATCGCCTGGCGAATGCTTGATAAGGAATGTTTAATGGAATTAGATATCATTCACGCTGCATGGGGTAGTGCTATCTATATAAATTGGGGAGCAAATGACTCAAGAGGATTACGACCACCTAACGATGAAGATGGTGCGTTCTATAGCGTTCATAAACAAGGTAAGGCTTTCGATCTTGTTCCTGCTAACGGTGACGTGTTGGGATTATGGGAACTTGTATTTAATCTTATACAATGCGATAAAATCATTCGTTTCAACACTTTGGAAAGTTTGGTATTCACTCCTACGTGGGTTCATGTAGCTTGTATGAATACTGGTGAGAAACCATTAGTAATAAATCCATGATAGATGAAGAAAATATTGAAAAATTTAGGCATCTTGTTGATTGGGATAATCCTTCTCAGTTCCTGCAAGACATCCAAAGACTTAAAATACATTACAAACACAGAAGTCCTCGCAGATACACTTATCAGGCACGAAGTAGAATCTATTATCCTACCAACAAGGAATTACGTAGTTTTCGAGAATCCATGCAAGGAAAATGTTTTATCTGTTCCCAAACAAATTATATCAAATGAGAATTCTACTATTACTATTGGCCAAAAGGATCAGTCTATTTATGTGCAAGTGGATATTGACTCAATCGTTAATGCTAGACTTGAAGAAACTCGTATTAAGAACGTGGTTCAGAAAATTGAAATTCCAGTTGAGGTCGAAGTTCCAGTTAAAAATAAACTCAATCTATACCTGGTCCTCTACTCAATTGGAGCGACTATCGTTGTATTTAGAAAGCCTCTCTGGATAATCATCAAGAAGTTTATCATTCCTATCTCATAAAGTCCGTCAGGGCATCGCTACCGTGTTGGACGAGCAGCCACCTCTTAATCGGGGTGGTTTGTTTTTGTTCATTGAACACAAAAAAAACCGTAAGAAACGTGTCCTACGGTTTTTAGCAATAACTGTTAATTACCTCCCCAAGTTTTAACAATTCGGGCGTAGTGATATGGTGGTCACCTTTAACTCCCTCTTTAAATTCATTTATACCTCAAATATAGTGTAAAAAAAAATACCCACCAAATAAATGATGGGTAAATTTCAAATTAATCTAAATATTACTATGAAACACAAAACCGAGGTAAATGTAAGGATAATATTTTAGACTACCAAATAAATTAATCCCAATCTTGATAATCGTTTACCTGATACCAATTAGAATCGTTTGCTTTAGCATTCCTCTCCGCATAGTATTGCGAAGACTGTAGAGTAATCATACTTCCGTAGCTTGAGCAGGTTCTAAAGCTAGAATTTCTGTAATACTTTCCGTAAACACCACCTGCCTTAATAACATAGTGATACTCACCGTCAGTTCCGTCCTTTCTTCTGAAAGCGTCATCTGTTATAATTCCACT
>Ga0307377_10006151_pt1 | contig 12645 bp, 11 predicted proteins | sample TR3MG_FD_202535 | JGI IMG/M metagenome (GOLD analysis project Ga0307377, IMG submission 202535) | Soil microbial communities from Risofladan, Vaasa, Finland - TR-3 | ecosystem: Environmental > Terrestrial > Soil > Coastal area > Acid sulfate soil | place: Finland: Risofladan, Vaasa | collected...
ACGTTCATGCGCGCCATGGCCATCATGCCGCCGGGCATGTTCTTGTCGCAGCCGCCGCAGACCAGCACACCGTCCATGGCCTGGCCGTTGACGGCGGTCTCGATGCAGTCGGCGATCACCTCGCGCGAAACCAGGCTGTATTTCATCGCCTCGGTGCCCATGCCGATGCCGTCGGTGACGGTGGGCACGCCGAACACCTGCGGTTTGGCGCCGGCGGCCTCGAGCGCCGCCATGGCGCGATCCACCAGCGGCTGGATACCCGCATTGCAGGGATTCATGGTCGAATGGCCGTTGGCCACGCCGACAATGGGCTTGCTGAAATCGCCGTCGCGAAAACCCACGGCGCGCAGCATGGCTCGGTTAGGCGAGCGGGCCACGCCCTGAGTGATGAGGCTGCTTCTGCGGTTATCCGCCATGATTTTCTCCTTTTGGATGCAAATTGCTAGATTCTCTTCGGGGCCTGAGACGATATCACCGGCTCCGGCTTGAGACAACTGACTATGGCGCCGCCGGCGACCAGGACGAAGCCTGCGGCATGATAAGCGAACAGCCGCTCGCCTATGAACAGGGTAGCGAACACGCTGGAAAACACCGGCATCAGGTGGATCAGGATGCCGGCGCGCACTGCGCCTACGCGCTCCACCCCGTAGCTGAACAGCGCAGTCGAGATCAGGGTGGCGAGCGCGCCGATATAGAGCAGCCCGAGCAGTTCGCGCGGACCCAGGTGCACTTTGCCCGCGTGCAGCCACTGAAACGCGGCGAAAGGCAGGGTCAGCAGCTCGCCCATCAGCGCCATAACGAACACGAACGCGAACAGCGACAGCGACTGCGGCCGGTCCTGCAGGCCCAAAGTGTATATCGCCCACACCAGCATCGCGCCCAGCATAATCACGTCGCCGGCGTTGAACTGCAGATGCAGCAGCGCGCGCAGGTTTCCGTGCGCCAGTATCAGCAGCACGCCGGCGAACGAGGTCGCAAGGCCGAAACCTTCCAGCCGACGCGGCCGGCGCCCGTGCCAGCCCCAGCTGATGAGAATGATCAGCACCGGAATGGTCGAATTGAGCAAGCCCAGATTGATGGCCGTGCTCCGCGCCAGTCCCGTGTAGACCAGCGCGCTCTGCGGCGCGCCCCCGACCAGCGTCAGGAACAGCAAACGCTTCCAGTCGCGCGCTATTGCCCGCACGATCGCACGCCGCTCCGGCCATACCAGCGGAAGCAGCACGACAAGTGCCACCCCCCAGCGCGCCCCCGCCATGGCCACCGGCGGAATCGTTTCCATGAGCGCGCGCGACACGACGCCGATGCTGCCCCACAGGGCAGTGGTGCAAATCAACGCAAGATACGCGGGGATACGGGTGGAGGGGCGGGCGAGAGGCATGCTTCGGTATGGGGGCGACAATGCGTTCGTGAACGCATCTTACGACTAATCGTCTAATACACCTTACAATAGCGCCTGCATTCTAACCTCCCGCAAACATTGAAGCTGAACCTTCGCCATGTTGGTTGCTCCGCAGTTTAATCCTGTCGCGATCTCAATAGGGCCGCTGGCGGTGCGCTGGTACGGCCTGATGTACCTGCTCGGCTTCGGTATCGCCTTTTTCCTCGCCCGCAGTCGGATCAAGGGCGGCATGAGCGGAAAGATCTCTTACGCCGTGTTCGACGACCTGTTTTTTTTCAGCGTCCTCGGTGTGGTGTTCGGCGGACGCCTGGGCTACGTCCTGTTCTACAAGCCGGCATATTATTTTTCGCACCCCCTGGATGTCGTGGCCGTCTGGCATGGCGGCATGTCCTTTCACGGCGGATTTCTGGGAGTGCTCGTCGCGATGCTTTACATCGCGCGCAAATACCAGATCCACTGGCTTGCGATTACCGATTTCATTGCGCCGCTGGTTCCGCCGGCGCTCGGCGCCGGGCGCATCGGCAATTTCATCAACGGCGAATTATGGGGGCGGGTCACCGACGTGCCCTGGGGCATGGTGTTTCGCGGCGCGGGCCCGCTGCCGCGGCATCCGTCGCAGCTGTATGAGTTCGCCCTCGAGGGCGTGCTGTTGTTCATCATCCTGTGGCGCTATTCGGCCAAAGCGCGCCCCCCGGGCGCGGTCTCCGCAATGTTTCTGATCGGCTACGGCGTGCTGCGCTTCATCGCAGAATTCTTCCGCCAACCCGATAATTTTCTCGGCCTGCTGGCGTTCAACCTGTCCATGGGGCAGTGGCTTTCCCTGCCGATGATCATTGCCGGCATCGCGTTGCTCGCCTGGGCCTTGCGAAAGGTGTAGTCTATTTGCAGAGGAGACTGCCATGGACGATGACGAAGCCCTACAGTCGGCGCTGCGACAGCGCATCGGCGAACTGCAGACCGAGCACCGTGACCTTGACGACGCCATTGCGCGCCTGTCGGAAGACCATCTGCCCGACCAGCTCCGCCTGCAGCGGCTGAAAAAGCGCAAACTGCTGCTTAAAGACCAACTCACTTATCTCGAGCGCCAGCTCGACCCGGACGTCCTGGCTTAGCGACGGTCCGACAGCGGGACCGGCTGGGACGCAAACCGTCCCGCCGAACGTCCCTTTATCGCCCCCAAAACTTCAACTGCGCTTGCCCGACAGCGATCCGGGTTTGAGCCCGGTCGCCACCGTGGCATGTTCCAGCCGCAGAAAGCTTGCATAGCCTTCGGGCACGACCGCGAAACCGTAGGACAGCCGGCCCTTCAGGCGCACCGCCTGCGGGCTGAACAGGCCGCTGCCGGGGACAAAGCCGGGCAGGTGCAGGTAGGGCACCGGATCTTCGGCACAGTCCGGGCATACGCCGGCCTCGGCCGACAGCGTAATCTGCCTCGTGTCGGCATGCATCGCGGCGAGATAGCCGCGCACTTCGACCTCTTCGCCCGACAAAGCCTCGGCGCGCTTGCTGAAAGTCATGCGCCGGGTGCCGATGTGATCGAACAGTTCGCGCAAGGAGATGCTCTGCATGGGAAACCCCGTCGCTTCAGCCCAGCGCCCGAGCAATGAGCGAACCGCCCGTTGCGAGCAGCAACAGCGCCACCAGCCGCAGCAGCAGCTCGTGCGAGATGTGCCGGAACAGGCGCGATGCGACGCTGACGCCGACAAACGCCGCGGGCAGCACAGCGAGCGCCGCGAGCAGCACTTCACGCTTCAGCAGCAGGCCGGTGAGCGCAAATGCCACCACGCGCATGCCTATGCTGAACACCGTGGTCAACGTGAGCGTGGCGCGGAACTGCTCCTTGGCGAGCGGCCGGTGCGAAAGATAGATTGCATAGGGCGGACCGCCCGCACCGAACAGGGTGCTGGTAACGCCGCCGACGAATCCGGCGACATACGCCCAGCCGGTGCCTACGATCGCGCCACCCGGCCGGCGCAGTAGGCTGTAGCCGGCGTACAGCACGACGAACACGCCGAGCGCGAGCATCGCGCCGGCGCGCGGCAGATTGACCAGCGCGGTCACGCCGACGACCGTGCCGGCCAGCACCAGCGGCACCATGCGCACGAGCTCGTCCTTTTTCGCGTCCTGCGGGCGCTGCAGGCCGATGCGCAGCGCATTGCCGAGATCCATCAGAGCAAACACCGACAGCGCGAAGGGCAGCGGCACGAAATGGGTCGCCAGCGGAATGGTCACCAGCGCGGCGCCGAAACCGGTGATGCCGTAGACCAGCGAGCCGAGAAAGGCGATCCCCGCGATCAGCAGCAGCATGCCCGCGTCAAGCGGCATCGGCGCCTAACGGCCGGAAGGCGCGCGCAGCGCCCGCGCCAGCACCTGAGCAACGTGCACCGCCCCGCGCGCGGCGACGCCGGGATCCGCATCGCCCTTGAGGCCGTCGTGTATCTGATGGCGGCAGCTGGTGCCGTCGGCGACGAGCAGCGTGTCGGCGCCGGCGCGACGCAACGCCGGCAGCAGCGATGCCTCGGCCATGTTCATCGAAACCTCGTAGTGGTCCGCCTCGTATCCGAAGGCGCCGGCCATGCCGCAGCAGCTCGCCTCGACGGTTTCCACGTTCAATTCCGGCACCAGGCGCAGCACCCGCTCCACCGGCGACATGGCGCCGAACGCCTTCTGGTGGCAATGTCCGTGCAGCAGGGCCTTCTTCTGCGGCAGGGCGTGCAGCCTGAGGTTCAGCCTGCTGGCCTGCTGCTCGGTGTCCAGGAATTCCTCGAACAAGACCGCGCGCGCGGCCAGCGCTTCGCTGTTCGCGCCGGGCAGCATGGACTTGAACTCATCGCGCAGTGTGTACAGGCATGAAGGCTCCAGCCCGATGATGGGCAGGCCTCGTTCGACGTAGGGCTGCAGGGCGGCTAACGTGCGCCGCGCCTCGGCTCTGGCTTCGTCCACCAGCCCGTTGGCGAGAAAAGTGCGGCCGCAGCACAGCGGACGTTCGTCGTCCGCCGCGCGGGCGAGGTGCACGCGATAGCCCGCCGCCTGCAGCACCGCCAGCGCCGCGCGCGCGTTGTCGGGCTCGAAGTAGTTATTGAAGGTGTCGACCAGCAAAACCACTTCGCGCGCCGCTTCCACGGCGCGCGGCGCGGCTACCGGATCGCGATGGAACGCGTCGCCGCGCCACTTGGGCAAGGAACGCTTTGCCGACAGGCCCAGCAGCAATTCGCCCGATGCGGCCAGGCCGGGAATGGCATCGCGCAAATTGGCGAGCCCGTGCAGGCGCGCGGCCCAGGGCGCGTAGCGCGGCAGCCAGGAGACCAACCGGTCTTTGAGCGAAAGTCCATGACGTTTGCGGTAGTGGTACAGAAACTCGATTTTCATTTTAGCCATGTCGACGCCGGTCGGGCATTCGCGCTTGCAACCCTTGCAGCTCACGCACAAATCCATGGCCTCGCGCATCGCCTCCGAGGTGAAGGCGTCGGCGCCCAATTGTCCCGACAGGGCAAGGCGCAGAGTATTGGCTCGGCCTCGAGTAAGGTCGCGCTCGTTGCCGGTGGCGCGGAAAGACGGACACATGACGCCGGCATCGAACTTGCGGCAGTGGCCGTTGTTGTTGCACATCTCCACCGCCGCAACAAAGCCGCGGCTTGACGCGGCGCTCGTCTGGAATCCGCGGCTTGACGCGGCGCTCGTCTGGAATCCGCGGCTTGACGCGGCGCTCGTCTGGATTCCGCGGCTTGACGCGGCGCCCATCTGGAATCCGCGGCTCGATGCGCTAGCTGCGGCGGCGCCGGGAGCGGTGGACTCGGGCGCATTCCACTCGCTCCAATCCAAGGCGGTATCGAGCTGCTGCGCGGCGTAGCCGGGCTTGAAACGGTACAGGCTGCGGTCGTCCTGCTTGGTCCCGCGCACGATTTTGCCCGGATTCATCAGCCCGCGCGGATCGAACAGGTCTTTGATTTCCTCCAGCGCGCGCGTCAACCGTGAACCGATGATGGGCTCGATCCACTCCGTGCGCACCAGGCCATCGCCATGTTCGCCCGAGTAAGCGGCGCCCTTGTAGCTTCTTACCAGCGCGCACGCTTCCTCGGCGATAGCGCGCATCTGCCTCGCGCCGCCTTCCTTCATGTTGAGCACCGGGCGTACGTGCAGCGTGCCGACCGAGGCGTGCGCGTACCAGGTGCCGCGCGTGCCGTGCTTGGCGAACACCTGCGTCAGTTTCTCGGTATATTCGGCGAGGTGCTCCAGCGGCACGGCGCAGTCCTCGATAAAGGACACCGGCTTGCCCTCGCCTTTCATCGACATCATGATATTGAGGCCAGCCTTGCGCACTTCCCATACCTGCTTTTGCAGGCCGGGGTCGGTGATCTCCACCACCCCGCCGGGGAAGCCGAGGTCGGCCATCAATTCCACCAACTGCGCAAGCTTTGCCAGCTGCTCGCCGCGGTCGTCGCCGGCGAATTCGACCAGCAGGATCGCGTCCGGGTCGCCCTTGAGGAAGCGGTTGACGATGGGCTTGAACGCGGCATTGCCGCGCGCGAGTTCAATCATGGTGCGATCCACCAATTCCACCGCCGTGGGCGCGAGCCTGACGATATGCTGCGGCGCCAGCATCGACTGATGGAACGTGGGGAAGTGGCACACCCCCAGAGTTTTGTGCCGCGGCAGCGGTGCAAGGTCGAGATGGATGCGCCGCGTATACGCCAGCGTGCCCTCCGAGCCGACCAGAAGATGCGCAAGGTTGTGCGCGAGCGGCGCGCCTTCGGCACCGGGTTGCACCATGTCGATGTTGTATCCCTGCACCCGGCGCAGCACCTTTGGCCAGCGCGCTTCGATTTCAGCCGCTTCGCGCCGTACCACGGCGTGCACACGCGCTACCAGCGCTTGATAGGCCGGCGGCGCAGCGGCGATCTCGTCGCTCCTGCCGAAGTGGAATTCGGCGCCGTCTGCGAGCAGCGCATCGATGCCGCGCACGTTGTGCACCATGTTGCCGTAGCGTATCGAGCGCGAGCCGCAGGAGTTGTTTCCAGCCATGCCGCCCAGCGTGGCTTGCGCGCTGGTGGAAACATCCACCGGAAACCACAGGCCATGCGGCCGCAGATAGGCATTCAGTTGGTCGAGCACCATGCCCGGCTGCACTACGGCCGTGCGCCCGTGTGCGTCGAAGGCGAGGACACGGTTCAGGTGTTTGGAATTGTCTATCACCAGCGCAGCGCCCACGGTCTGGCCGCACTGCGAGGTGCCGCCGCCGCGCGCCAAAATGGGCACACCTTGGTCTGCGGCGATCTGAATGGCGATGCGCGCATCCTCCTCGGTCTGCGGCACCACCACGCCTACCGGCTCGATCTGGTAGATTGACGCGTCAGTGGAATAACGGCCGCGGCTCGCGGCGTCGAACAAGACCTCGCCGCGGATCTCGCGCCGCAGCCGCGCGGCGAGCGCCGCGTTGCCTGCGCGCGGATGACGCGTGACCGCGACGATATGCTTGGGCGCTCGATCCACGGGTTCCTGAACGCCGATGAGTCGTGCCGCTTACGCGACCGCGGTTTCCGCTTGGCGCATGGCGTCGAGCAATGCCGCGGACCCCTGCGCGCCGGACACTGCCAGCTTACCGTTGAATATGAAGAACGGCACGCCCTGAACGCCGATGGCGCGCGCGCGCTGGTCTTCCTGTTCCACCGCCTGCCGGGATTTCGGATCGGCCAGGCATTGTTCCGCCTTGGCTCGGTCCAAACCGGCGTCGGCGGCGATGGCGAGCAGCTTTTCGATCCTGGTCAGATCGATGCCTTCGAGGAAGTACGCCTTCAGGAAAGCCTCCTTGACCCTGCTTTGCAGGCCGTCGGCCGACTGCCCCGCCGTACCCGCGAGCGCAATCAGGCTATGCGCGGCGACGGTGTTGGGCTGGCGTGCAATCCGGTCGAACGCGAACGCGATGCCGTGTTCGGCGCCTACGCCCGCCACGCGCGCGTAGATGTCCTTGCTGCGCGCGGCCCCGAATTTCTGTTCCAGATAGTCCGGCCGGCTCATGCCCTCCGCGGGCAGCTGCGGATTGAGTTGGAACGGCCGCCAGACGAGGCTGGGCCTGTCCGCCTCGGGGTTTTGCTGCGCGTACAGGACGAGCGCCGCTTCGATCTGCCGCTTGCCTATGTAGCACCAGGGACAGACCACGTCGGAAATGATGTCGATGTTCATGTCGTTCTCCTTGCGCACGCGCGCAATCTTGCCGGTGGGTGTGAAAGGCGACCACGGCTTCCTGGCATACGGCCCTACCTTACTACATTAGTCAGCCGGCCTGCTGCCCCAGCTCGTCCAGCACCACCAGCATCTTGTTGCGCAGGTGGCTGCGCAGCAGCGCCGGCAGCGATGCGCCGTCGCGCCGGATCAAGGCATCGAGGATTTTCTCATGCTCCTCCACCGCGTGGTCCCAGCGCTCGGGCGACAGATTCGCCATGTAGCGGGCGCGGCGCACATGCCCGTTCAAAGAACGGTAGGTGTTGGCGAGCGCGGCATTGCCGGTACTCTCGACCAAGCGCAGGTGAATCTGCTGATTGCAGCGGAAATACGGCGCGAGTTCACCACGCGCATGGTGCGCCAGCATTTCGTAATGCAGAGCCCGAATCTCGGCGATGTCGGCGTCGCTCGCGTTGGCACAGGCAAGCTCGCCGGCGAGCGCCTCGAGCGCGCCCAAGAGCTCGAACATATCCCGCACGGTTGTGACCGTTATCGGCGTAACGATCGCGCCACGGTTGGGCAGCAGCTCGACCAGCCCCTCGGACGCGAGGTATTTGATCGCCTCGCGCACGGGCGTGCGCGAAGTGCGCAATCGCTCGCACAGGACGCGCTCGTTCAATTTCACCCCCGGCGCGAGTTCGCCGTGGATGATCAGATCGCGCAGACGCTCGAGCACTTCTTCCGCCAGCAGGCGTGGCTCGGCCGCAGGTTCGGCGTTTAGGCTCAGCGTAGGATTTGCAGAATTTCGGTTCATTTCAGGTCGTGACGGATATCATTTTGTATGCATAATACGCCGTCTCCTAGTGTATCGCAATTGTAATATACACACATTATTACATATAGTTATAAATGTTGTTGACGGATGGTGAGTGACTATGATTATATTGCATACAAAATACCAAGCTGCAACCTTGAAGCGCGTCAGGTCAAAATTCATTTTAGGAGCATCGCCATGGCTTTCAACAGTGGCCGCCATTTCCTGCAAATTCCGGGACCGACCAACGTGCCCGACCGCATCCTGCGGGCCATCGACTATCCGACCATGGATCATCGCGGGCCGGCCTTCGGCAAGCTCGGCATAGAAATCTTCGAAGGCCTCAAGCATGTGTTTCAGACGCAGCAGCCGGTGGTGATCTATCCTGCATCGGGCACCGGCGCCTGGGAGGCCGCCTTGGTGAACTGTTGCTCTCCCGGGGACAGGTTGTTGATGGTCGAGACGGGGCATTTCGCCAGCCTGTGGCAGAAAATGGCGGGCAAACTCGGTTTGCAGGTGGAACTGATCGCCACCGACTGGCGCCACGGCGCAGACCCGGCGGCGATCGAAGCGAAGTTGAAGGAGGACAAGGGACACGAGATCAAGGCAGTATGCGTGGTGCACAACGAAACCTCCACCGGTGTCGCCAGCCGCATCGCGCTTGTCCGCAAAGCAATCGATGCGGCCGCTCATCCGGCGCTGTTCATGGTGGACACGATTTCCTCGCTCGCATCGATTGACTACCGCCATGACGAATGGGGTGTGGACGTGACCGTGGCCGGATCGCAGAAGGGACTGATGCTGCCGCCGGGTCTGTCTTTCAACGCGGTGAGCGAGAAGGCACGCAAGGCGGCGCAGTCGGCGAAGCTGCCCAAATCCTACTGGTCGTGGGACGAGATGATCGCCGCCAGCAAGTCGGGTTATTTTCCCTATACGCCAGCGACAAATCTGCTCTACGGCCTGCGCGAGGCGATCGAAATGCTGCGCGAAGAAGGCCTGCCACTGGTATTCGTGCGCCACGCGCGCCACGCCGAGGCAACGCGGCGTGCCGTGCGCGCCTGGGGCCTGGAAATCCTCTGCGCCAATGCCGAGGAATACAGCAACACCCTCACCGCGGTGATGCTGCCCGCCGGGCACGACGCCGACGGGCTCAGAAAAATCATACTCGAAGCCTACGACATGTCGCTCGGCACCGGCCTGGGACGACTTGCCGGCAAGGTGTTCCGCATCGGCCACCTCGGCGACTTCAACGACCTCATGCTGGCGGGTACGCTCAGCGGCGTCGAAATGGGCTTGGCCCTGGCCGGCGTGCCGTACAAGAAGGGCGGAGCGCAGGCGGCGGCGGACTATTTGGTTGAGTGCGCCCGCGCCAAGGGTGCGCAACGCATCGCGGCTTGATTGCAGGACCCGCCACCGGGCGGTGGCGGCAAGACTGCCCGCATCCGCAGGGCGGCAATTTTCAAGGGGGAACAAATGAAACTACTAAAACTGGGAAGCATCGCGGTGCTCTGTGCGGCGCCCCTCATTGCCACGGCGCAGGGTATTGTGCTCAAACTCGGGGATGTCGGCGCGCCAGGTTCGCTGCTCAGCGCAGCCGCCGACGAATTTGCGAGTAAAGCCAACGCCAAGCTCGCCGGAAGAGTGAAGATCGAGGTGTATGGATCGAGCCAGCTCGGCGGCGACAAGGAAATGCTGCAAAAGCTCAAACTCGGGACGATCGACATGGTGGAGCCGTCCACCGTGATGTCATCCGTGGCCGACATTTTCGGCGTGTTCGAGATGCCCTATCTGGTCAAGGACCGCGAGCACATGAAACGCATCGAGAAGGAGTTGTTCTGGTCGAAGTTCGAGCCTGCGGTGGAGAAGAAAGGCTACAAGATTCTGGCGGTGTGGGAGAACGGCTATCGCCAGATCACCAACAACAAGCGCCCGATAAACACGCCAGCCGACCTCAAAGGCATCAAACTGCGCGTGCCCAACGGCAAGTGGCGGGTGGAAATGTTCAAGCTGTACGGCGCCAATCCGAGCCCGATGAAATTCTCCGAGGTGTTCACCGCGCTGCAAACCGGGGTCATGGACGGAGAGGAGAATCCTCTGGCGCAGATTTCGAGCGGCAAGTTCTACGAGGTGCAAAAGTACCTGTCCCTGACGGACCACGTTTATACACCTGCGTATCTCGTGGTCAGCACCACGAGATGGGCCAAGCTGCCGGCGGATGTGCGCAAAGTTCTCGAGGACACCGCGAAGCAAACGCAGGCCTTCGTGTACAAGAAAGCAGAGCACGACGATGAGACACTGCTCGCGAAAATGAAAGCGGCGGGCATCAAGGTAAACGTCGCCGACAAGGCGGCATTCGTTGCCGCGTCGAAGCCGATCTATGCGGAATTCGAGAAGGAAGTACCGGGAGCGAAAGAGGTCATCGATCGCGCGATGGCCCTGAGGCAGTAGCAGCGTGAGCCAGACTGTGGCTGCCATCCGCGTCCGCGGGGATGCGGCTGCGGCCACGACCCATACCCGAGCAGAGGAATTCCGATGAATCTTGATGCGATCCGCGGGGGCTACGAGCGCGCCCTCGAGTGGCTAGTTGTGTTGCTCATGGCAGCTTTAGCCGTGGAGGTGACTGTGGGCGTGGTGTTTCGCTTCTCCGGCCACTCGCTCGACTGGTACGACGAAGTCGCCGCCATTCTGCTTGCCTGGCTCACGTTCTACGGTGCGGCGCTCGCTTCGGTCAAGCGAGCGCACATCGGCTGTCCGGAAGTGATGGCGTTGCTGCCAGGCAAGCTCAGGCTCGTTTTCCGGGTGATCGCCGAGACCCTCGTCATCGGCTTTTTCCTGCTCATGGGCTGGATGGGGTACCGCGTGCTGGGCGTGCTCAACACCGACTATATGATCAGCCTGCCGTCGATCCCGGAGAGCTGGGTACAGTCGGTGATGCCGATCAGTTCGGTGCTGATCGTCGCCGCCGAGCTTCTAACGCTACCGGGAATATTGGCCGATTCCCTGGCGGCGCCCGCGATCACCGGAGGAGCGTCGCACTGATGGAAATACTGCTGCTATTCGGCTGCGTGCTGGCGCTGGTGGTGATCGATTTGCCGATCGCGGTCGCGCTCGGCGTCGTCGCAGTCGCGGCCATGGTGTACACCGAGGGCACCGGCTCGCTTCCCAACCTTCCCATCGTGCTATTCAGCGGCGCTACCAACTTTCCGCTCATCGCGATCCCCTTGTTCATCCTCGCCGGCGCCATCATGAATTCTTCCGGCATCTCGCGACGGCTGATCAACTTCGCCTCCGCGCTCCTGGGATTCATTCGCGGAGGGCTCGCCATGGTGGGAATCGGATCTTCGATGTTCTTCGCCGAGCTCTCGGGTTCCGCGGTGGCGGGAATCTCGGCGCTGGGGCCGATCCTCATTCCGTCGATGAAGGCGAAAGGCTATCCGGCGCCGCTCGCGGCCGCCGTGATGTCCTCGGCGGCGACGCTCGCGATCATCATTCCGCCATCGATCCCGATGATCCTGTATGCGGTCATGGCCGAAACTTCGGTGGTGAAGATGTTTGTCGCGGGCATCGTGCCGGGGATACTCGGCGGCCTCGGCCTCATGGGCGCAGCTTACGGATTCGCGCGCCGCTACAACCTTCCAATCGAGGAAAAATTCCGCTGGGCGCGCGTGCGCAGCGCGTTTCGCGAGGCTTCCTGGTCGTTTGCGCTGCCGGTCATCATTCTCGGCGGCATATTCGGCGGCTTCGTTACGGCCACCGAGGGCGCGGCGCTGGCGGTGGTGGCGGCGCTGTTCCTCGGCATTGTGGTCTATCGCGAACTCGACATGAAGCACCTCAAAGCCACCATGATCGACGGCGGGGTGCAGACTGCGGTGGTGATGCTGCTGGTGGCGTGTTCCGCGCTGCTGGGCGGCTATTTGACCGAAATCCAGGCGCCGCAGAATCTTGCGCACGCGGTTTCCAGTCTCACCACCAACAAGATATACGTGCTGATGCTGCTGAACGTGCTGTTCTTGCTGCTCGGCATGTTCCTGCACTCGGCCGCCGCGATTATCCTGGTCGTGCCGGTGGTGATGCCGCTGGTGCACGCTGCCGGCATCGACCCGGTGCATTTCGGGCTTATTGTCACCCTCAACCTCGCCATCGGCCAGCAGACCCCGCCGGTCGCAAGCGTGCTGATGGTGGCCTGCTCCATCGCCAAAGCGAGCGTGTGGGATGTCACCAAGGTCAACATCTATTTCATCGGCGTGCTGTTCGCGCTGCTGATGCTGGTCAC
>Ga0307377_10006152_pt1 | contig 12645 bp, 7 predicted proteins | sample TR3MG_FD_202535 | JGI IMG/M metagenome (GOLD analysis project Ga0307377, IMG submission 202535) | Soil microbial communities from Risofladan, Vaasa, Finland - TR-3 | ecosystem: Environmental > Terrestrial > Soil > Coastal area > Acid sulfate soil | place: Finland: Risofladan, Vaasa | collected...
GGCACGGAGTTGGTGCAAAAACAAGCGGCCAGAAACCTGAGGCCTGCTCTATGCCTTCTTCAGATAGGTGCCCGACAGCCGGTCGTGCCAGCTCAGCCGGTCTTCGTCAAACAGCACCCACGCCACGCCCAGCCCCAGCGGCAACAGGGAGAGCGCCAGCGCGCCCAGGCGGCTCCACCGCTGCGCCCGGCTCACAGGCTGCCCTTCCAGCGTACTCAGCCGGATGCCGGCGTACTTCATGCCCGGCGTGGCCCTGGCCAGCGTAAGGAACAGCGCCATATACGCCATGGCGATGGCCGCCAGCGCAGCCGACGCGCCCATCTCCACGGTGCGCATCGCCGGCAGCTCCGCGACATGCGCAGCAGCCACAGACGCCGCCGCCAGAAACGCCGCCATCACCAGCGCGCCATCCACCACCAGCGCCAGCAGCCGGCGGCTCATTGGCGCCAGCTCCAGTTCAGGCTCGGCTGGCTCGGCAGCCGTGGACGTCACCAGCAGGGGCACGGCTGGCTCCGCATCCAGCTTCATGTTTGACCACTCCGGCTCCTGCCAGGCGGGCGCGGCCTGCGCCTCCGCCAGCGGCTCGGCGCCGATCTCCGCAGGGTCCACTTCAAAGATGCTCAACTGCCCGCCAGGCTCGCCCGTCGCGGCCTCTGCCAGCCGCGGCCGCACCTTGCGCGTGGCCACCAGTTCGCGGGGAAACTCGATCAGGTTGGCGTGGATGGGCTGCGCCGGCTCCACCGGCCGAATCTCTTCGTCCTCCTCAGCCGGCTGCAGAGAGCGCCGCCATGCGTCCGCCTCACCCTCAAGGAAATCAGAACCAACGGCCTGCGCCGCCTCAGGCTCCGAGGCGCGCACGGGAAAATCCGGCTCCCAGCGCACGGCGTAAGAGATGGGCGCGGGCGTCTCCGCAATTCGCGATTCCGCAATGCGCGATTCCACAACTCGCGGCTCCACGACTCGCGACTCCACGACTCGCGATTCCACCACTCGCGATTCCGCGATCCGCAATGCGGGCATCCGTGGCTCGGGCGTCACCGCCACCGGCTGCGGCTCCCATGCGGGCTCCGTCGCGGCAGCGGCAGCCTCTAACCCTGCCAGCACCGACTCAGCGGCAGCCTGCGCCTCCAGCGCTGCCCGCGACGCGGCCTCCGCAGCGCGCACCGCCGCCCGCGCTTCGCCTGCCAGCACCTCGCTGTAGCTGGGCGCGCTGGCAAAGCGCGCGGCCACGCGGGCCGCCGCCTCGGACGCGCGGCTGCCCGCAACGGCATGAACCTGCTCCTGCGGGTCCGCCGCCGTCCCGGAACCATCCTTGCGGCTCCGGTGCGCGGCAATGCGGCGGTTCACTTCCTGCTTCCATGCGGGGGCCAGATTGGCCTGGATCGGCGATGTGCTCAAGGCTTGTGCTTCCCTTCTCAGCGCGACGCCTGTTTGAGTACGGCAGGCTGCCATCGCTGTTACGGTCCGCGCACCCGGCAAAACCGGGGGCATACGGACGCTTCTTGCTCAGGAGGGAGGGAAAGTCGCGCAGAAAAAACAGGCCGCGGCCCGCGGAAATTACCTCCGGGACCGTCGATTCGGCACTACTCGTTTTTTCTGCTGCCAGAGCCGCGGGGTGTGCGTCCCATCTTCAAGGGCCAGCATTTGCTATGCTGAGCCTTGGCCCCAGGATGCAACCTCGCTCTCTAGTATTTATCACGCTGCTGGCTCTCTGTCACCTGCAACTTGGCGCGCAGGCGTTGACCAATGCGTTACCTGGCCCGGCGCAGGCCATCTCGGCTCCGTCGGACTCCGCCCTGCCCGACGACCCCGGCCAGGAGCTGCTGCCCGTGGCCCAGCCGGAACCGGAGCCGGCCACGGGTGTCCCCGTGTCTCTGCACGCGCTGCGCCAGACCTGGAGCCCGGAAGACAAGTCCTGGACCCTCGACGGCAACGTGGTGGTGCAGTACCGCGGCTATACCCTGCACGCCGACAGGGTGGTCTATCGCCAGAGCACCTCCGAGCTGGAAGCAGACGGCCACCTCGAGCTGACCGGCGGACCCAACGACATCCTGATCCATGCCGACCACGGCGAGATGCGCCTGAACATGCACACCGCGCGCTTTTACAACGTCAGCGGCTCGCAGGGCCTGCATGCGCCCATCCGCAACGGCGTCTACACCACCATCAATCCCCTGCTCTTCTCCGGCCGCGTGCTCATCCAGTCCGGCGAGGGCAGATATCGCCTGATTGACGGCTCCATCACCAACTGCCGCCTGCCCCGGCCCGACTGGCGCGTCATCTCTCGCACCATTGCGCTGGAAGACGGCAAGGCCCTCACCAAAAACTCCTGGTTTGAGTTTCTGGGCATGCCCATCTTTTATCTGCCCTACCTCAGCCATCCGGTGAACGACACGGGCCGCACCAGCGGGCTGATGATTCCCGTCATCAGCAACTCCACCATCAAGGGCTTCATTGTGGGCGAGCAGATCTACTGGGCCATCAACCGCAGCATGGACATGGTGGTGGGCACCGAGTACTACGCCAAGCGCGGCTGGGCCCCCAACGGCGATTTCCGCTACCGCGGCGCCGGGCTCGACAACCTCATCGTGCGCTGGAACGCCCTCTTCGACCGTGGCTACGAGCAGGAGAATGTGCAGCCGGGCGGCGCCATCACCATGCAGCACATCAACCAGGGCGGCGTGGACATTGTGGCCAGCGGCCGCAAGGATCTTTCGCCGGAGACGCGCCTGGACGGCACCGTCGAGTACCTCTCCAGCTACATCTACCGCCTCGTCTTCGACGACAACTTCACCCAGGCGGTCAGCTCCCAGGTGGCCAGCGACGTCTCGCTCACCCACGCCCACAACGGACGCATCCCCTCCATCGAGATCGATCGCTTTCAGACCTACGCCAGCACGACGAAGTGCGCATCCTGCACCTGCCCCGCATGCGCTACGACGTGCTCGACCGGCCGCTTGGCAGATCGCCCTTCCGCTGGAGCCTGGGCTCATCGCTGGGCTTTCTCAGCCGCTCCGAGCCGCTCTTCCACGCCCGCAACCTGGGCCGGCTGGACATCTACCCGCGACTCTCGCTGCCGCTGCACGCCGGCGGGTGGAGCGTGGTGCCTGAAGCCGCCCTGCGCGAGACTTCGTACACCATCGGCCAGGACCCCGACCTGACCGGCGCGCGCTCCGGCATCCCCACCATCAGCCACGACCCCATCCATCGCGCGGATGTCGAGGCATCCCTGGACATTCGCCCACCCGCCATCGAGCGCGACTTCACGCTCGGCCCCTGGCATCGCGTGCTGCGCCACGTCATTGAGCCGGAGATCACCTACCACTACGTCACCGGCATCGGCGCCAAGGCTCGCAATGTCATCCTGATCGACACGACGGACATCGCCACCGACACCAGCGAGGCCAGCTTCGGGCTGACCCAGCACTTCTATTTGAAGCCGACCGAACCCCACCCCTGCGCCGCCAACAACACGGACGCCGGCGGCTGCCCGCCCATGCCCCGCGAGTGGGCTAGCTGGACCATCGCACAAAAGTTTTTCTTTGATCCCGACTTCGGCGGCGCGCTCATCCCCGGCCGCCGCAACGTCTTTGACTCCACGCTGGACCTGACCGGCATCGCCTTCCTCACCTCGCCGCGCTACCGCTCACCCATCGTGTCGCGCATGCGCTTTGAGGCCGTCCCCAACCTGCGCGTGCAGTGGGACCTGGACTACGACCCCAAGGCAGGCCGCTTCGACGCCGACAACCTGTACGCGGGCTATAGCCGGGGCCGCACCACCGTTGGCGTGGGCCATGCCCTGCTGAATGCCGTGGATGAAAAAGGCAGCTCCGCCGCGCTCATCAAGAGCCAGCAGCTTGTACCCTTTCTGCAGATCGGCAAGCCAGGCGGCAACGGCCTCAACCTCGCCGCCAACGCCGGATACGACTTTACGCTGGGCCAGTTGCAGTACGCCGGCGTGCAGACCGCCTACAACTGGGACTGCTGCGGCCTGACGCTGGGCTACCGCCGCTTTCAGCTCGGCTCCGTCCGCGACGAGACGCAGTATCTTTACAGCTTCACCATCGCCAACTTCGGCTCCGTCGGCGACATCCGCCGCTCCAACAGCGTCTTCCGCGACCCCTCGCAGCCGCCGCCGTACTGAGGACTACGTGCTTTCCCACCCTTCCGCAAAAGACGCGGAAGGATGGGGCACCCAATTCATCGGCGAGGAAAGGGTGCGCTACCCGCCGTCATCCTCGTCCGGGCTGGATTTTAGAGTAAGCCGCAGCGCCCGGCGGGGTTGAGGTTCGTGCTCTCCCACTCATCCACGATGAAACCGTGGATGAATGGGGCACAAAGGCAACAATCTTAACCCAACGCCCGCTCATCGCAAACAACGCGATGAACGGGGCACAGCCCAAAAAGTTTAGGATCGTAACTTGGAACCGATGGGCGGGCCACCTGCCTGGGCAGACTCCCGGTCCCTCGCAGTCGGGGGACCGGGATGGGAGCCAAACCTACTTCTCCGTCTCCTCTACCAGGCGCACCGGCCCCAGCAGGCCCGAGGGCAGCAGCGGCGCATCGGCCTTGTACGGCTCAAAGTCCGCCTCGGCAATCTTGTGCGCGCCCGGCTGCTGGTCGCCGATCAGCCGGTTTACCCACAGATTCGTGACGGCAATGGCAATCACGTTGCTTCCCGGCTTCAGCGCTTCGCTCAGATCAACGCGGAACGGCGCCTTCCACGCGATGCCCACATCCTTGCCGTTCACGGTCACGCGCGCGATGTCCTTCACGTCGCCCAGGTCCAGCCACACGTGCGCGCCGGGCTTGACCATCTCCGCCGGCACATCGATGGTCTTGGTGTAGGTCGCCGTGCCGGAGAAGTACTTGATCCCCGCATCCGCGTTGTCGCTCCACGAGGTCAGGCTGGCAAACTCCGCACTGGCAGGCGCGCCGCGCTCCGGCTGGAAGCTCACCGTCCATCCGCCGTTCAGCGCCGTCTCCAGCCCGTGCAGTTCGGTTTCTTCCGGGGCGGCCACCGTGCGCTGCGGCTCGGTCGCGCGATCGCGGAAGAGCACAAACACCGTGCCATACGGCTCCAGATGCAACGGCACAGTCGTCCGTCCGTCCGCGATGCGATAGGAGGCCGGCTGTGCCGTGCCCGTCGCCGGGTTCCACAGCTCCGGCGCCTTGCCGTCCACGCGGAAGGTCGCGTCGAGGTTCTCCGCGCGGTCCTTGCGGTTGTCCACAAAGTAGAGGTCGCCCTCGGCCAGCTTGCGGTGCAGGAACATCATCGTCGTGTCCTGCTCAGGCTTGCTGAAATCGAAATCCTTCGCAATCTTCAGCGCGGCCAGCACTTCGTTCGCGCTCATGCCCACGTACACGCTTCCCTTGCCCACGCTGCGCACCGCGCCCGCCCGCGGCGTTCCCTTGCCCCACAGTTGATCCGCAATGCTCTGGAACTCCTGCGGGCTGTCGGCGAGGCTGGGCGAGCCGGTTGGCTTGTTGCCCGCCACCACAGCGCCTTGCAGCACCAGGTCGCGAATCTGCTTGAGCACCGCCAGCGTCATCCGCTGGCTGCGCCCGCCCAGGTAGAGCAGGCGATAGCTGGCCCCGCTCGGCGCGACCAGTTGCCCGTCCTTGAACGAGAGCTTGTGCAGCAGCACATCGCTGTTCACAAAGTCGAAGCCGTAGCCCTGCGGCAGATCCGTCGCCGTCTTCCAGCCGAAGACCGCCGTCAGCGGCCCCTCTTCGCCGTAGAAGTACGCCACATCGCCGTAGAAGCGCCCCTGTTGCAGCAGGTAGGAGCAGCGCGCCAGGTACGTCACCCACGGCCCGGCATCGTCCGCCCATGTCTGGTTGCGGTTGAACCACAGACCGTAGTGGCCCAGCGTCATGCCCGGCGCCATGTGCGCCAGCGGCTGGTGCGACGACTCGTGAATCTCAAACCGGTTCACGCCCAGCGCAAACTCCAGGTCCGCAACCCGCTTCAGCGTGCCCGGTGACCAGCCCCAGGCCGGGCCGCGCGAGGTCATCGACTCCGCGCCCACCAGATTTTGCCCATAGATATGCGCCACACTCGCCGCGCCGCGCAGGTCGGCCAGGTAGCTCGGCACCGGCCCCTCGCTCTCGGGATAGTAGGTCCACATCGCGCCCATGGGCACATCCGTCTTGCTGCGCATCTCCATGTCATCGCCCAGCGACGGGCGATGCATCTCCAGCGCCTCGCCGTAGTACTTCATGCCATGCGCGTGCAGGTCGTCGCTGATCTCGCCGTAGTGGTTTTCCGCGAGCAGTTGTCCAATCGTCCGCCGAAAATCCCACAGGAAGTGGTCGGTATCCGCCGTGCTCTTGATGACCACGCCGGTCAGCGCCGGCAGCCAGGGCCGCGCATCGTAGCCCCGCAGCCGCTGGAACTGCTCCAGCATATCGTTGGTCCAGTTCTGCGGCCCCACCTCGATGCTGTCGGTCAGCAGATACGAGATGCCTTCGCTGCCCATCATCTGCGGACCCACCGTGTTGGCGTACATCTTCAGGTAGCCGTCCAGGTAGTTCTTCACATCGGCGCGGTTGAGCTTGTCCACCTCCAGCCCCGTGGCCTCCGCCGGCGCCGGCCCGTTCTCGTGCCCGGTGAGCGAGTAGCCAAAACGCATCACCATCCACTCGCCCGGGGGCGGCGTCCAGTCCAGCGTGCCGTCCGGCTTCATCTTGCTGGTCAGGTCAATCATCTCAGAGGGCTGCACGATAAATTGCCTCGCCACCGCCGGGTCGCTGATGGCGTAGAAGTTGCGCGCATTGGCAAACCCCGCGCGCTTCTCCCACTCGTTGGTGCGCGCGCCGCTGGCCAGCACCAGTTCCGTGATGCGATGGCCCGGCTTTCGCGCGCCGCCCTGCTCTGTAAACACCACGCGGAAGTACCGCGCTGTTGCCGCGTCGAACGACGCGGTGTTCTCCACCACGCTGCTGAAAGGGATATCCGCGATCTTGTGGAAGTGCTCCCCGTCGTCGCTGGCCTCGATATACGGCGGCATGTCGATGTTCTCGTGGTCAAACACGCTGATCTGGTCGTCCAGCGAGGCCAGCGTCACCGCCTGAATCATCTGCGGGTGCCCGTAGTCAAACTGCACCCACGACGTTTTCTCTGTCGACTGGCTGCCGGACTCGCCGCCCGGCAAATCCAGCGCCACCGTGTTCACATCGCCATCGCTCAGCGCGGGCACATTCGCCTTCGCGCCGCCGCTGGCCGTCACATGGATCCCCAGTTCGGCCTGCGTCATGTCTGCGGTGGGAATCTTGTACGCAATCACGGCCACGTCGCCATAAAACTCCGGGGGGACGGTGATCTTCCCATCCGGCCCGCGCCGCCCCTCCACCTGGAAGTCCTGAAATGTCCCGTCCACCTGCGGAGGATGCGCCAGCTTGCCCACGAACGGCTGGCCGCCGCGCACTCGCGTCGCGCTCCACACCAGCTTCTTCATGCCCTGCGCGGCGGGCACCCACGGGCCGCCGGTCTCGCTCCAGCCGGGCGAGCTGGCGATGGCCACCTCCAGCCCCAGCCCGCGCGCTGTGGTCACGGCATACTTGAAGGCCTGCTTCCACTCCGGCGTCATGTAGATGAGCCGCTGCGGCACCACCTGCGGCGTATTGATCGCGCCCTCAAAGATGGTGACCCCGCCCACCCCAACACGATGCATCCAGTCCAGATCCAGCTTGATGCCCGGCTCGGCGATGTTGCCGTTCATCCAGTGCCACCACACCCGTGGCCGCGCCCCATTCGGCGGATTCAAGAAGCCGCTCATCAGCGCACCGCTTTGCGAAGCCACCGTCTGCGCTGCCGCTCCGCTATACAACCCCAAACCAAGACCTAACAGCACCACAACACTCGCGATGCGAAGCTTCATCTCTGTCCGCCCTTCCTCGTTGATGCACGCCGTATTGCGCTGTGCCAGCCTCTTTTTGATTTGCTCACCGGAAGAATCTGCTCATTGAAACCACAAGCCCCCGGGAAAACTCCGCGACAATCCTCTGGTCGCCCCATCCTCGCCGCGCCTCTGTCTTTGCGCCCAGGATGGCCAAGCACGAACCACCGTGCCCCATTCTTGACGCGCTTTTTGCGTCAAGGGTGGGAGAGCGCGATGTCTACTGCTTCTTCGCCGGGTGCCCCAGGTCTCGATTTTGAGACCTGGGAAAGCACGAACCCTACGGCTTCTTCGCCACCGTGGCCCGTGTCGATCCCGTCGTAATCCCGCCATCCACCAGCAGCGTTTGCCCGGTCACATACCGGCTCGCCTCCGAGGCCAGAAACACCACCGCCCCGTCCAGGTCGTTCGGCTGCCCTGGCCGCTTCATGGGGATGCGTTCGCACAAGTACTCGACCCAGCCCTCGTCTTCGTACATCACCTTGTTCTGCTCGGTCTTGAACCAGCCCGGCGCCAGGCAGTTCACCGTCACGCCGTGCTTGCCCCAATCGTCGGCCAGGCTCATCGTCATCTGCTTGACGCCGCCGCGGCTGGCTCCATAGGGCGTGAGCCCCGCATAGCCAAACACGCTGGTTACTGAGCCTATATTCACGATGCGCCCGTAGCCATGGCCGATCATGCCCCGCGCCACCGCCTGCGCCACAAAGAACGAGCCGCGCAGGTTGGTCTCCAGAATCGTGTTCCAGTCGTCCCAGGTCACGTCCAGCGCGGGCTTGCGAATGTTGCACCCGGCGTTATTCACGAGGATGTGAATCTGCCCAAAGGCCGCCTCGGCCTCGGCGGCAAACCGCTGAATGCTGGCGTGGTCGCGCACGTCGAGATCGAGGCAAACCACCCGCCGCCCCAGCGCCTTGATCTCCGCCTCAAACGGAGCCAGCGTCTCCCGGTTGCGGCTGGTCAGCACCAGGTCCGCGCCGGCACGCGCCAGCGCCCGCGCAAAGTATTGGCCCAGCCCGCGGCTGGTGCCGGTCACCACGGCCACCTGGCCGGTCAAATCAAAAAGGTTCTCGCTCATCGTTGCTCGCTTGCTTGGCTTGTCTCGCTTGATTGTCTTGCTTGTCTGGTTCCGCTTATTTGGTTCCCGGCGTCAGAATCACCTTCATCAGGTTCGGTTCGCGCGCGTGCAGGCGCTCAAACCAGCGCGGGCCTTCTTCCAGCGTGGCCACCGCCGTAATCAGCGGACCCACCTGCATCTTCCCCTGCGCGATCAGTTCCATCGCCTGCGGATACTCGCCCGACGAGGCGCACGAGCCTTGCAAGCGGATCTGCCGCGTCACCACCTTCTGCAGCGGCAGCGTCACCTCCGGCGCAATGTTGCCGATCAGCGTCACCGTGCCGCCCTTGCGCGTGGCGTCAATGGCCGCGGCCACCGTCTCATTGCGCCCCACGGCCTCATAGGCCAGATCCACGCCCTTGCCGCCGGTGCGCCGCAGCACCTCGGCCACCAGTTCCGCGCCCGAGGCATGCAGAATCTCGTCGCCGCCCACCTGCCGCGCCAACTCCAGCCGCGTCTCGTCCACGTCGGCAATCATCACCCGCGCGCAGCCCGCGGCCCGCGCCGCCTGCATGGTCAGCAGCCCGATCATGCCCGCGCCAATCACCAGCGCCGTCTCGCCGCCCTTGGGCTCGGACACGGCCACTCCATGCAATCCTACGGAGACCGCCTCCAGCATGGCCGCCTCTGGAAACGAGATCGACTCCGGCAGGGGATAGAGGATGCGCTCCGGCACCACGACATACTCCGCAAACGCACCATGCCGCCGGTAGTCGCCGCAGGAGACGCCGATCACCTGCCGGTTGTCGCACAGGTTGATCTGGCCCCGCGCGCAGAACTCGCATGCGCCGCAGTAGACCGTCGAGTCAAAGGTGACGCGCTGGCCCACGGCGTAGCCATGCACCGCCGCGCCCACCGCAGCCACCGTGCCCGCGGCCTCATGACCCATCACAATGGGCGGAATGCGCCGCCCGGACGATCCGTCGTAGCCGTGCACGTCGCTGCCGCAGATGCCGCAGGCCTCCACGCGCACAAGCACCTCTTCCGCACCCACCGCGGGCACGGGCATCTCGGCAATCGACAGATGGCTGTACTCAGAAAGCAATAAAGTCTTCATAGCTTGAACCCACTGAATTGTACACAAAACACCGTAGTACAGCAGTTCATCCCAACGCCCGCATAGCGGGCGAAAGATAATAGCCCCAGGCGCAAGCCTGGGGTAATCTGGCCGCCCCGTAAGACAGCCCGCGAAGCGCGGCGAAAGATGGTTGCTCCTGGCGTAAGCCCGTGACTATTACCAAATGTACCGTTCGTCAAACTCCACGTCATGCCTTTGCAACAACGCCACAAACTCATTCTGGTAAGAAACGCGTTGATGATGCCTGACCTGATCCTGGATGTATCGAATCACAGCCACACGATTTGATTCGCTCACACTGAACGCCCCATAGCCGCCTTGCCAGGCAAAAAGACGCCGCTCCGGCCACCTCTCCTTCACCCATCGGGATGAATTCGTTTTGACCACGCGCAGACAATCCGCCACCGCAAGATCTGCCGGCAACCGCGTCAACATGTGAACGTGATCCTCCGTTCCACCTATCGCAATCGGAGTCGCGCGCATCTCTCGCAGGATTCCGCCCAGGTAGGCATGCACATCGGATCGAATGGCGTCTGGGAGAAAGGGTCTACGGCCTGAGGTGGAGAAAACAACATGCGTGAGCAGCGTCGTAAATGTATGGGCCATTCTAGAGCGGTTCTCCAATTTCCGTGGAGTCACGATGATCGTGCAGGGTGGCTTTTTCTTGAGGAAAAAGCCACTTGAAGTCAGTGATTTCCCTCTACGCCCATTGAAGAACCGCTATAACGCCTCTCCGAGGCTACCGTGCTCGGGCCGTTCTCCATGCCCCAGGCTCACGCCGTGGGGCTATCGTCTCTTGCCCGCTGCGCGGGCGGCCTCACACGTCGCACAACTCCACCGCTTGTCGCAGGCTGGTCATGGGATCGCGCACCGGCAGAAACTCGTGCGCCACGTACCCCTTATACCCACTGGCCGCAATGGCTCGCATTACGCCGTCCCATTGTACTTCCTGGGTATCGTCCAGCTCGTGCCGACCCGGCACGCCGCCGGTGTGGAAGTGCCCCATCCATTGCATGTTGGCGCGGATGGTCGCGATCAGGTCTCCCTCCATGATCTGCATATGGTAGATGTCATAGAGCAGCTTGACGTTGGGCGAGTTCACCGCCTCCATCACCTGCACGCCCCACGCCGTGTGGTCGGCCATGTAGTCGGGGTGGTTCACCTTGCTGTTCAGCAGCTCCAGGCAGATGTTCACGCCGTGGTCCTCGGCGATCTTCTTCACGCGGTTCAGCCCCAGGATCGTGTTCTTCGCTCCTTCGTCGTCCGGCATCCCGCGCCGCACGCCGCTGAACGTGATCACGTTGGGCACGCCCGCCCTGGCCGCCAGCGGAATGTTCTTGCGGAACCCCGCCTCGATGGCCGCATGATTCTCCACCCGGTTCAGCGCATCGCGAATCGTGCCCCCGTCCGCGTAGCCCATGGTGCAGATCAGCCCGTACTTGCGCGGCGCGTCGTACTCTTCGGGCTGCAAGAGGTCCACGCCCTTCAACCCCATCTGCGCGGCGGCGGCGCACAGGTCGTCGAGCGCCATCTGCTTGTAACACCACTGGCACACCGACTGGTGAATCCGGCCCTTGCGCGCGGTTGCTTCCTCTGCCTTGGCCACGCCCGCCAGCGGACCCAGCGCCGCCGCGGCCAGACCGCCCTTCAACGCCGCACGGCGGCTCACCTCAAACTCACTCATAACCCCTCGCTCTCCCACGCCTGTCAAAATCTTCCCATCCGTACCCGCACCACCAGCGGCTTCTGGTGGAAGCTCAATCCGCGGTCCACCTCGTCGCCGTTCCACAGCCGCACCGTCTTCCACACGCCGTCCACATAGCTTCCCTCCTCCGCAGTCAGAATCTGCGACCGCATGAAGGGCAGCTTGCCCGGCAGGTGAAACCGCACGCTCGCGTCAAAGCCCGTCACCAGGAACTCGTCCGGGCCCAGTTGCGCCACCAGCGCCACCCCTTGGGCGTCCTTGGTGCCGGGCGCCGGGCGTCCGTCATGCTGCGGAAAGCCGAACGCCACCGTGGCCTGCCAGCCGCCAAAGTCCAGTTCCTGCTCCGCCTGCCCCGGCTCTTCCACGCTGGTCTTCACCTTGCCGTCAAACTCCAGTTGGGCAATCTCGCGGTCCATCGGCCCAATCAACGCGAAGTTCCGCGCATGCGCGCTCCACGGGGCATCGCCCGTGATATTCCAGCCCGACTGATCCACGCCAAAGGGAGAGAAGCAGAGCGCGCCGTGCCCCAGCGCGGCAAAAAAGAACTTGGCGAAGTTGTCTGACCGCCCCGTCTCCGGAATCCACAACGGATTATCAGGCCGGTGATACGTCTGGATCAGAGCCCCGTATTCTTTGGGGTCACTGGTGTAAATATCCGGCGCGATCATGTCGATCGCGGGCGCCAGCGCCTTCCACAGGCCCACATACCTCTGCACCGCGCCGCCGCTTGGGTACTGGATGCCCGGCTCCGCGATCTGCCGCTGCGGCAGCTCCGCCGGCGGGTAGCTCACCCACACGTTGATGTAGTACGGGATGTTGAACTGCTTCTTCCCCGCCGCCGCAATCT
>Ga0307377_10006153_pt1 | contig 12643 bp, 14 predicted proteins | sample TR3MG_FD_202535 | JGI IMG/M metagenome (GOLD analysis project Ga0307377, IMG submission 202535) | Soil microbial communities from Risofladan, Vaasa, Finland - TR-3 | ecosystem: Environmental > Terrestrial > Soil > Coastal area > Acid sulfate soil | place: Finland: Risofladan, Vaasa | collected...
GTTATGTTCTCATCCGTTATGTTTATCTCGTCGTATTCAGCGGTGAGGTTGTTGCACCCGACTTCTAGGTCATCGAATTGCCACCAACAGGTGCTTGTGTTATCTGTCTCGTTGTTGAAAACAGTGAGGTTCACCGGTGTTGATAAATTTAGGAGTTCAAGGTTGGATGCGTTCGATATATAAAAGTTGAATCCTATAAATGAATAGTTGCTCGAGAACGTGATATTGAATAATATATCGACTGATGAAAGGTTAGCAGATGTCGAATAAGTGATAGAGTAATCTCCTTCGCAACCTGAGGAATTGAGTAAAATAAGATAATCTTCCTGTTCGTATTCGCTGATGTTATTTAATGTCTCACAATTATCGATTGAGATAAAATCATAGTCGACAGGGACAACTGGCGGTATCTCGTTTATTTCTAATATTGCATATGTCGATAATGCGATTACAGCGATTATTATGGCTGTAGCAAATATCTTTTCTTCAGTCTTACTTAGTTTACTCATTTAATTTCCTCATTTTTTTGAAATATGTTAATATTTGAATTATTTACGATATATACTTTGTTCTTCATTATATATAAAGGTTTCTATAACATATTTTTGATTGATAGGAGTAAACAATACAATATCGGCTGATGCATAAGGTATATCACAAGGCTATGTTTTCCCAGCCATTCCAATTGTTTAACGTTCAATGATTTCGGTATTCTGAATTGCCGTATTCCATTCGTATACCAAAGTTTTCCGATGGTTATTCCGAATACCATGCACCATAACCACGGGACCACAGGGAAATAATCCAAAGATTGAATCGTTGTCTTGAATCCGATGAGATAGAATAGATAGTTGTTTCCAATGCTGGTATGTGAAATGAAGAATCCAGCGGGAATGAGTAACAAATTGGAAATAACAAGCGTATTTACGCTTAACCGGATGAACGCTATTCCGACGAGCAATGATATTCCGATGCATGTGAGGATGCCGGATATGACAGGCATGTTTGGAAACAGGAATAGCGATATGACAGTAATCGCAAATCCAAGAATGATTAACTTGATACTCCTATATACCGAAACCTTCATCCAATGTTTGTAATCAGTGTTTTTAGAGAATGACAGGTAGAGCGATATACCGGCGATGACGAGAAAAAGCGATGGGACGATTGGCTGAATGACATATGCTGACATATCTATGTTGAAACCAAGATAATCGAGGCACCATAATGTATGAAGGAATAGCATAAGGGTGATTGCGATACCCCTTAAAACGTCAATCTCTCGGTATCGGTTCATAGAAACCTTTAAATATATTCAACAACAGATATATTAATAGTATATGGATTTTTCGACGACGAAAAAAATCTATATACTGGGAGTATCCTCTGTCGTCTCTCTCCGATACTCCCACATGAATTATTTTTATAAAATGAAACACGTTTATTTCTATATTACTGTCTCCGTTATAGAGTTCAATAAGCGACGACGATGATGATGCCGACGAGCAACAGGATAAGCCAGGCGACAACAATGAATGTCACGATACCGACGATGACCGCAGGAAACGCAAAAAGCAATATAATCGAGACTAAGAATAATGATAGTAATACCAGCATCGACCTATGCCTCAGCGAATTATTTTTTGCCATTTATTTTTTCTCCATTTTCTTTAATTGTTGTTTAAAAAATTTTGCATGTTCTTTTTCTTGTTTTGATTGTTTTGCATATCCGAGTCTTTTATAATATTTACTTGTCTTTGTTTCGTCATCGATGATATAATTAAGTTCTGAAATCGTTGCTTTGTTTTTCGGTTCCGACCACTTTTTAGATTTTGTCATAATCTATCTCTTCGCAATCGCGATACTGATGAGGATTATCCCTACGATTATCATGATGAGGAATAGGTAATCGAATACCGGATAAACGATAAGGTATGCCCCGTAGCCGTAGATAATCAATTGAGGGACAAGGTAAGGGATAAGGACGAGGAACGACGGTATGGCGATAAGGATGATTCCGATGATTCCGAGGGTAATCCTTGAACCTGAGCGTTTTCGTTTCATCGTTATACCTCAAGGAATCAATCCTGAAAAGAAATTCACGATGGCATTCCACAGTTCAGTGAACGCATTGATGACCATATCCAGCAATCCTGTGATTTGGAGGACAATGAATATCGCTCCGATGATTACCAGCACGAGGATGATTTTCATTCCGGTGTTCATTTTAATTCATTCTCCTTATTCATCACATTCAAAGAAATGCCCATAATCCTCACTATAACCGCTACCGGTAGTTTTGATACTGTGAGTTTTAACATAGTCTTGCATTTCTTTATTTGATTTGAAACCGACGTATCTGACCACATGCGTCATACGCTTATCGCCTTTCGGTTGAGACCATTTCTTAGTTGTCATTTTTGTTCACCGTGTATGATTATAACTATGTCATTCATAGTATAAATAACTATCTAATGTATTTTCTTGTGTCTTTTCGCATCTGTTTCTCGCGTTTCCGCTTGAAATATTGGGCATTCGGATAACGCCTTGTTTTTCGTTTCGGCATCTGTCGTGACGTTTGCAAGTGCGTTCATCTGTCGTTCGGCAAGGAGCAACCGTCCGTTCTTTCCTTCTGCCTCGTTTTTCGTATTGCGGTAAACGATGTTGCGCCGTGTTTTTTGCGATAAATCCTTTTCCCATCCGGTATGCCGTTTAGGATGGAACCATTTTTCTTTGGTCATATGTCATTACCTCTTTCTTTTCAGGAGCAGATACAGCATCGCGACAAGGGCAATCAATACAACAATCCCTATCGTATACATCATGTAATCGTCACCGGTGACAGGAGGAATGATAATCGATTCTATTCCTGTAGTGAAAGAGAAATTCGTTGTTATTTCGTCAGTCGTGTCGTTCGTGACAATCCTGTAATAGTATGTTGTATTATATTCATCCATATCGTAATCGTAGAAATTAATCCATCCAGACGTTATAAATCCTACTGGTGTTATCGTATGATAATCGACTAACGTCCAGTTTCCAGTGCTATTTGTGTATAGTGAGACGTTCACGACATCGCCGTCGCCGTCATAGACGAACACCCGTATCTGCGGGATGATTGTGATGAATGTATCCTTGAAAGGCAGTTCGCTGTAATTAACGGTGATATTTATCAAATCATTGAGGTTTACCGTCGTCACTTCGTTCCAAACATGTGTTATATAATTATATTTAGTGACAGTCATGTTCGTGAAATTACCCATCAATGTCATCAAATCGTCGACATCGACTGCCGCATATTTCCATATCATATGTATCGAAGTGTTTTCTATTCTCGGCATAGATTCATTGACTACCGGCAGATTGTTCATAGGTTGGACATAATCAGGATTGTAAAACACAAATTCATCCGCCGTCAGTGGAATCGATTCCAATTCGCCATCAGTCGAACTTCTTGTCATCAAACAATAATATCCGGTTTCGTTTGGGAAATCGAAATTCCACGACCACGGTTCCGATTCATCAGTTTCGAATAATTCCCATAAATCAGTTTCGTTAACAGTTATGTTCAAACTAAAGAACGTATGTTTACTGTAATCGAGGAAAAATCCGCGTGAATGCGTCATATCAAGCCACTGTATATGCGGAGAAGTTATTATATCAACGTTAGTATAAGTTCCGGCAGGCGTCATATTATACGGATTACCGACATAATAAAAGTCTACTTGATGGCGTGTTTCACCATATTTATATCCTCTGACAGCAGCCCAATCGTTTGTTGTATAATCGAGTTGCCATTCACCGTTCGATGTTATATCGACATTACTTAATTCAATCCAATTTTCAGCGTCGGAACAATCGTATGAAACGAGTTTACAATATCTCGTTGATGGATGACCGACATCATAATACGCTCTGGCACCGTATGCAAGATTCGGGTTTGTCGATGACCAACACGTTAAAACCTGCGACATTCCTATCCCTAAATCATAAAGAGGACCGACATAAACAGGGTTTCTTAAATTAGTGACATCGTATAATTCAGGTGTGTTGTTCATAAGTGAATTATCATCATTGAATGAAATCATTAGGTGATGTCCGTTATCATAGAAGAATGGATTCCACGGTTCGTTGTTATGTGTCGTGAAACGTTTCAATACCTGTATGTCTGTCGGGTTCGATATATCGAAAATAGTGATATTTCCCGGTTCAGTCATTTTTGTCTGGACGACGATAAGATGCCCTGTCTCGTTGACGAAATAATCGAGGTAGCCAGGACAGACAGAACCACCGACACCGATGTCATACGTGTCAAGTGAAGCGATAGCCGTTGATAAGTTGCACCTAAACGTCTGAAGGGTGTTATGAGTTGTGCTACCGACACATGCCATTGCGATATTTCCATATTCCCTACCGCCATACGACCAATTATTAATCGCTTTTACGTCATGGATATTTGTTGCGGCTATTGAATATAATTGGTGCATATCCCATTGTTTTTCAACATCCCAAATTAACAATTGACTGGTTGCGTATCCAGCGATAAACATCCTTTGGTTCTCTTCGTCGAACCACAGCCTCTGCGGATAAGTGATTGAATGGCTATCAGTGAGATTAAACAATAATTCACCGGTAGGAGCCGATGGATACCATCCACTCGTGTTATCAGGGCTGAATTTGAAATAAAGGCTTACGTTATCGACACCAAAACCACCATCGGCAGTAACAACGATTGATGATTCATTTGTCTCATAATTACCATCGTATACAGCATGCGTATTTGAATCGAAAATTGTGGTGAAATGATACGTGGCATTCGTCCAGTTCGTTCCATCGTTCAGGATGATACGCCACCAGTATTTAGTATTATATCCGTTTCCGACGGTATCGCAATATTGCCTATATGTCCCATTTCCGATGGATAAATTGCTTCCTATCGTCTGCCACGGACCTGTTGAATTTGTCTGGAATGTGATGTTCATCTCCTTTTCGCACATGTGGTGTATCGTGGCAGAAAGGGTGTATTCAGGCAATACAGGTTGCAAAGTCGAGGCATTTACTGGTAAAACCGAATCGATGATTGGTGACTCACATATCTCCAGCGTATAGTTTACCCATAATTTAATCAAATGCTCGTCAGCGCATTCAAAACCATATTCGCTTGATGGAGGTGAATTAAGGTAATCTTTCGCAAACCGCACGACAAACGTCGATAGACCTGTCTTGTTGATTGATGTCGATATATTCTGATTGAACGTCAAATTGAACGATGCAGTCGTGCCGGTCCAATCGTATTTAGAAAACAATGTGGTATATTTTGCCCTGTTGTAATCGTTGATATCGAGCGATGAGCCTACAAGTGCTTTATTCACATATACAAAATCTGTCGGAAAAGCGGCATTCAACGTCGGAAAACGGATGTTCACACCGACGATTGTCGCGTCATCAGGTATCGATGACGTATCATAGAATAATATTGTCCTTTGGCAATTATTAGAGGTCGGTGAGTTGTATATTGAAGCCATATCAACGCTCATAGCGGTTGCAGTCGTGGTTGTAACAGCGGTATTCCATGAACCGTCACCAGAACGCAGGACTCTTCCATTCTGTCCGTTATATTCTGTAAAAGATGTTCTTGTCGCGGCAGAGACAGGAGTGACGATAATCGGTATCATCGCTGAAATCATTAAAAGAACTATCAGGACGTTCAATAGCCTTTTATTTTTACTGATTTTATTTTTCATGATTTTTCACCATTTTTTGTTGAAGAACTATTGCTAATTTATTTTAGATAGATAACTATGAGTATATTAGTTCTTATATTATATAAAGGTTTCTCTCAACTCTCGATTGTAATCGGTTTGCTATCTTCAAAGTTTTTTGAGACTTTGAACCATATCCGTTTCCTGTCCGACAGGTTAAATGCGATATCCTTGTTGACGATGAGGTTCAAATCGTTTAACGTCTGCGTCCGTATTGAATAGCCGAGTCCTATCCTCCGTTTTTGCTGACTGCTTTTCTGCGGGTCGAAATACGTATAACCGCGGCACCGCGTCTTGTCACCGAGTTTGTAATAACCGCATTTGTAAAGCTCGAGGTCACCGGTCTTTTTCAGTTCCCATTCGCCGAGACCTTTTCCTGTCCTGAGTTTTTTGCTTGATATGACACTATCAGTATGGAATGCATGTATTTCAGTATCGTAAAAATCGTCCAATGTCTTGAGGAGCTTTACGCGTATCTTTGCCGTAATCCAGCTCGCATAATATGGTGAAAACATATTGCCGACACGGAACGAATTTCCGCTGATTCCCATATATATTTTATCGTTGATGAAAAAAATCTCGTTTTTAGAAAGGGTATTGATAAGTTCCGGGTCGTTGATTTCCTCGAACGTCTTTTCCTGTATCGTCTGTATGCATTTTCCGTAACTGGCGTTGCATATCGTCTTATACGTGTTCGCCTTTATGTCATCTCCCTGTTTTTTATAAAATTCTTTTTTCTTGTATGCGTTCAGCATGATATCGCGGAGGTCGCACCTGGCATCAGGGTCGAAAATCTCAAAACCGAAATGAACTTTATAGTCGAAACCGAGTTTGGCAAGATATTCAAGTTCAACCTTGTCAATCCAGTAATTCTTGAACTTCCCGACAGGAAACTCCAACTGGTTGCGTTTCGGATTGTAATACGGCAAAGGAGAGATATAAATATCCTCAGGAACCGTGATGTCTACGTTATAGCAACCGTATTCGCAGGTAAAATCCTCATTGAAAACTTTGATGCAACGGGCTTCTTTCGATAACATCTTCATCTCTGACATCTCAGACGCGTATGCGGAGCTTAAATCGTATTCGTGGACGTCTTTCAATTTTCCGCGTTTCATAATCTCAAAACGCCCGCCGTGATAACCGGACAGCCACGATTTCACAATCTCGTCAGAAAGCCGCGGAAGGTTCAATTTCACGTTATGCAGTATGTAATCCTCTGCAATACTGGCGGATGAGATGAATTTTTTCGAATTATAGACGTCATAAATATTCTGGAAAAGCAAATCACCGAGTTTTTGTGTCAATTCGGAATCGCGTATGCAGTATTTTATCAATTCATCACGGTATCTCTTGTCTTTATTAAATCGTTCAAGGGATATTTTTTCACGGTCGACATCACCCTTGTGTTTGCCGAGATATTTAGTCGAGGCTTTGTCAAGGCTTGTATTATAATATTGCAGCAAATCATAATAATTATATGACTTATGCCCCTGTTTTATCCGCAGGAATTTTTTAGGAATATACGATATCCGGTAATACGAGATGTCGTTTTCTATCTCTTTCCTCATCCTATCGAAATCAGACAGGTCCATAAATAAAAAATCTCCTTCGTCTGTCTTCTTAAGGATGATATTATGCTTGAAATATATTTTTAATAATTCTGACTGCGGAAAGAATTTCAGCATTCCCTCTATGTCGTATGTCAGGTTATAAAAAACGTTGACGCAATCCTCGTATTTCCTTTGCGTCATGATATCAAGGATATCACTGAGAGTTTTTGGCGTCTCGTATCCTTTGAATCCGTTCCAGCAATAATATCCGAGCAAAAAAGGCTTGCCTTTGTCCGTCTCAGTGTCAAGGGCATTCACTTTTAGTTTTTCCTTATGAGCCAGTTTCGAATAACAATAACCATATCGTTTCGAATATGATAAATCTGATTTGATAAGTGACGAGAGTTTTGACATACGGATTATCCTTAACGTTGATTTCAAACGTCAACTTCGTTCCCTTGAATGCTCTTCCAGGATAAGCAGGTGAAGTTTTCCGTTCCGGTAATAGAAATAACCGCGTTTATATTCATATGCGAAGAAACGGTAACATTGATACCATGTTGATTTGCGCGATAACATCGGTCTCAGGATACGGTTGAGGACCTGATTGAAATACGAAAGCGGATACCATTTGTCAGTAAACATTTTCTTATAAAGTAAAGACGTTGAAAAGAACATGTCAGGTTCCACATCGTCGATTCTGTAGAAACCACGGCTCGCATAATACGTGAACCGTTTCGCATGAATCCATGCATTTCTTTTCCTGTCATAAAAATATCCGCGTTCATAAGGGTTATAACTGACATGATATCTTTGGACACGTTTGTCGTAACGCTCAATTTTGATTGAACGTTTTTTGCTGAGTTTCCTTCTTTTTTTATGTTTGGCTATCTTTGTCTCGTGCGGAACGTCGATTGCTTTTTTCGTCTTGTAATCGAAAATAGCCTTTTGTTTGTATTTCCTGCCAAGTGAGAAAGCCTTTGATTCATCGGCGACAGCGATATTCTTATCGATATAATAAGTGTTTGTTTTCTTGTGATACCATCCGTCGACGATACCGTTCTTGAATCCGCGAAGCTCATGGCGGACCTGTTTCTTTGTCGTGTTGTTCGTTGTCGATACTATGAACCTTTCTTTTTTAGAAAAATCAAAAGGGACGATTTTGCCATTTTCTATTTTAACACTAAAACCGTCTGGATTTTGTTTCGCTATTTCGAACAGACGGTTAGGCAATGAATTTGCCTTGACCTTATGATGTTTAGCCGAATTTGATTTTTTCTTAGTCATTTTTTCATCGTATTTTACTTTTTCTGAATCGATGGAACAAACGTCATCCGATTCTGAAAAGTCTTAGGCATATGAGATGACAGTCACTTTTCTTAACAGGTTTTTTGCAACATTCGCCGTATATTCGGAACCTGAATGGATTTTCTTTTTGTTGAATACGACCATTTCATCACAGATTTTTGCTATGAAATCATTCCTGACAAGATACCTATCTTTATTATCGAGGTTCTCAATCGGACATATTTTTTGAAAAGGTATCCTGTGTTTTCGGCAGTATCTTTCAGCGTAGAAATCCACGCCACCGGCACCACCGGAAATGACGATAAACTGTCCATGATTATAGTTAGAGAGATACTCACCTAAAAACCTTTCTATATCCCCGTAAGTCCATCCTTCCCTGTTGCCTACGACCGCGATGATTAAATAGCGTTCGGTAGCACTCAAAGTTTCCACCTGTCCCTGAGGTAGTCGAGAGATGCCTGAATCATCTCTATGTCCTGTTGGTGACGTTTGTAGCTCGAGAACATGAATACAATGAAAAGAACGTGTTTGTCTGTCCGTGAGAGCAATGCAAGAGAGAGGTTACGGGCATTCTCATGACGTTTCTTTTCATCTTCCAGGCATTCGATAAACTGTATCGCCTCGTCGCGGTTCAGTTCTTTTTCGTCAATCATAAAATAATGATTTTCCTTAAATTTTATCATTTTTTATTCTTCCTCCGTATTAAATCAATGCCGAAATCTGTCATATTTAGAGAATGTGACGACTTCATCATTTCGACCTCTTTTTTCGTATTAAATCAATGCTGAAGTCTGTTATATTTATAAATTTATATGATTTTATCATTTTGACCTCTTTTTTCGTATTAAGTCAATGCTAAAATCCCATGTGATAGCCCACATCCGGGAGACACCGAAGAAAACCTGTTGTGGTTTACTGTATTGGCGGGCGACACGGTAGCCATATGAATCTTTTTCAATCCAGCTTCCGTTGACGATAGCGGTATTTTTTTCCGACAGGCAAATCTTATCGATGCGGTGGAAATGTCCCATCGCCAGGACGTCGAAATCTGAATCATTCGCTATAAGATAGTCCTTCAGGCTCCGTTCGATAGAATTACGCGTGAAACCGCGGATAGAATCGCCATGTGTCAACAAATATTTATGGTCGTGGATTTTGTAGACAAAGAATTTTGTCGTCGGGACGATTATTTCAACGTCTTTATCATCTTTGAAAACAGCCTCTACCATCTTGAAAAGGAGATATTCATAATTATTCTCTGTCGGCTCATCGCAATCTGAATCCTTTGTGCTTCGTCCATGGTTCCCTACGATACCGATGAACGTTATTTTCGAATATACTTTTTTCATCTCATTTATGAAATATGAGATGTCACGAGCCATTTCGATGACCTGTGCCCCGACACATTTATCGATATGGAAAACCTGACCGTTGAAAATCCGGTCATTCGTCACGTTATCGCCAAGATTAAAGATATACAGGTGGTTGAGGTTATATGAATGTGAAAGAAGTGTCTTGATTTCGATGATTGCATCGCGGAGCGTAATCATTTCCTGTTGACGTTTTTTAGTATCATATGTCGTGATTTCCATTCCACTGTTCTTGTCGAGAATCTTATTGACCATTCCCGCATGGATATCGGACATGAGAAGGACGCTTTTCTCTTCTTGTTTCCCTTTTGTCCTTGAGACAGGCACACGGTGACCTCTAAAAAGGTTTTTACGTATGAGGTCTGAAAACGGTCCAACATTATCTTTTAAGAATGATACATCGATTGTCTGCCTTTTATCCATTATTATTTTTCTTTCAAGCCGCAAACGGTTCCGGCAATGCTCGACGGCGCTGAACGTCCTATTCGTCCCAAATTCTTTATTCAGCAAATCAGCGATAACAAAATCCGTCAATCCCTGGTCATACAGTTGTTTCAGTTTTTCTATCTCTTGTTTATTCCATTTCATATGTTTCATTTCTCCATAAATTTAATGTGCAACCGGCGAAATTCTAATAAATAAGTGAATGCTTCGAACATGTCATCGAGTTGTTTAAGGCTTATATCGGTATCGACATAAGATGTTTTTCCTTCGTGCGGAATATGTAGGATAATGACTTTCTGCAATCTGGATGCATGGGTTTCATCGTATAATTGCCTGTATGCGGACATCTGGTAATATGCCTCAAGGAAAACATTCTTGCCGGTTTTGATGTCGATAAGCGAACGTTTTCCGTTAACAAACGCGATGATATCGATTGTTCCTCCATACTGGTATTCTTTTGAGACCAATTGGAGCTCTGAATCCTGGAAACTCACTTTATTGTCATGAAGCCATTTGGCGAATAAATGATATGAACGATATCCTCCGTCGACCTCGTTCTTAGAAAAATCATTAAGGTATTCCCTGTCAGGTCTTTTTCCGGCTATCTTGCATTCGATGAGGTAATGGGCGATAGTCCCGATGTTCTTAGATTTGTTTGTGACCTCCCAAAATTTTATGTTTTTCTGTGCAAGTTTATATGCCCACATCACCAAAGCAGGTTTATTAAGCAGCGAAAGCACAGTTGTAACTCCAACGACCTCTCTTCCATTTCGCAGATAATAATGCTGGTGTGCATGAAATTTTTTCGAATATATTTTTTCAGCCATTTTTCTTTCTCCTGATTTTCTTTTTCTTCAAGGCAAGTAGATTTAAAAGTTCATCATTTTGTTTTAGTATGGCTATGTTTTGAGATTTTACGTCCTGCAATTCACCCCATAACTGAAAACGACCGCCGTCGGTCATGGCATTTAGTTCATTATACCTCGATATGAATCCCAGTCTCGTATATGATAGGAATCCGAGGAATATCGTGATACCGATGACGACCAGTGTCAATAGGAACCAGGGGAGATTAAAATTCGAAAGCGCAAGTCCGCCCAAGACGGTCCACGTGAGGATTGTATTGACGAGATTGAAATAACTCCATCCCTCTGAATAATAACGTTCGACATTGATGAAATTATCACGGATTTTTGCCAATCCGTGACGTTTCGTAGTGACAGATTTACGTATGTCCATCTGATTTGTATATTTTTGCATATTCCTTTGATAATCGTGATATTCGTAACTCATACAATACTCACATCGTTGACATTGACCAATGGGGATTTTGCCTTTTTTATCTGGTCTTTATAAAATTTGAGCAATAACGCACTATAGAGCGTTTCTGTCTTTGTAAAAACCAATGAAATCTGATTATCAGTAAAATCTTTTGGACAAAGTGCTTTTACTTTTTGCATGATATAAATATTTTGGTGTATGATGTCATCTAATGCCTTATCCAAATCAATCACGATTTGATTTACCTTTTTATTTAATTTTTTGTCTGTTGTCATATTCACATCCTTATGTAACGGAAAAAGAAAAAAGAAAGAGACGGTATTTGTTTTGCCTGAATGCCTTTGCGTGATATCTGCAAAAGTATTACTCTTCAATTCGACCGAGCTTTGCGCCTTTTTGCTCACCGTTTAGTAACGCCTGGACACTTGCGATGGAAGTCATGTAGCTGATGCCGTTAATTTTGACGAAAAACGCTTTTCCGCCAATATTGAGCCATGCATCAACATCGTTGTTAATACTTCGCGTTCCAGAACTACATGAGGGTGCTGGCTTGAAATATTTTTTTGTTGCCATATTGTCTGCATCTCCATAATTCCTGTTACAAGGGTTATTCAAGCCTTGCTCTTCACTCTTCTCATAATTATTTTGTGATTTCAATGAATCGTGAATTTGTTTTTCCCGTTTTTCCATTTCATTGTTTTCTTTTTTATAAAGTGAAATTTGTTTTGTTTTTCCGAAATGACCGACGTTGAACAATGATTTATTAGGCATCCTTCTCTCCGTCAGAATCATTCTCATTGCGTTCTTTGCATTCCTCTAAAGCTTGTTTTAACCCGCCTTGCGATTCAAGGATTGTCACCCTATTGCAATATGGACATCTGAATTTCAAAACGACCTTATCGTCAAGGACGATGATTTTAGGCTG
>Ga0307377_10006154_pt1 | contig 12640 bp, 4 predicted proteins | sample TR3MG_FD_202535 | JGI IMG/M metagenome (GOLD analysis project Ga0307377, IMG submission 202535) | Soil microbial communities from Risofladan, Vaasa, Finland - TR-3 | ecosystem: Environmental > Terrestrial > Soil > Coastal area > Acid sulfate soil | place: Finland: Risofladan, Vaasa | collected...
ATTGAGATATCTACAGAAAGCCGGAGAGGGTGATCTCGATGGAGCATATGAAGATGTAAAGAATAATCCTAACATGAGTGCTACAGAAAAGGCATCAGCATTTTCAAGCATTCAAACGATTGCAAAACAGAGCAACATGAAAATGGTATTAGAATCAACGATGAGTACAAACAAAAGGGTTGACGACACATATCAAGCGATTAAAAATCCACAACTCTCGTATGTTGATAAATTAGACTTGATCAATAAGCAAGAGAAGTTTGTCGATAAAGGCTCCATCGATATAATGAAGAATTATATTGATAGTACAGATATAGTAATGGCGAAGACATATCCGAACACGATATCACAATTGCAACTAGGACTCGCTAAGTTCCAAAAAGGATTAACTGCGAAGTCAGATATAAAAGATATAAAAGAATATCTTGACGATGTTAACAAGACTCGTCTTTCAATAATGACGGACAGAGCAAAGGGAAGACTCACGGATCAACATGAGGATATGTTGTTAGATGAGCTTGATGAATATGCACAATTCAGTTATGCATCAGCAAGTAAGAAACTTGAAAGTCTTGGTTCTGATGCACCCATATGGGCACCGACACCTATTGGTCGTAAGATATATGGACTATTTGATTATGGATACGACAATGCACATGATGACTTCATGTCAAACTTCAATGACAATAGTGCGAGTACAGATTTGGCAATGATGGAATACTTCAACCAATCATATAAGAAAGATTTGGATGAAGAGCAGAAAAAGGAACTTGTTAATACGATCAGCGATGGGATTCATAAAGACATACGAGAAACTATACGGAACACTCTGCTCAGTAACAATCCCGACCTCTCAAGAAGAAAGCCGGAAACAGATGCACAGGCTATGGCAAGGCACAATGCGACAGAACAGGATGTTAAAGCGACAATGGACAAGCATGGTGTAACACGGAAAGAAGTAATCAATAGATTGAGGAACAGTTAATGGCTATAGACTTGTTTCAAAAAATAGAAGAAGACCAACAGACAAAAGGGAAAGACTTGTTCTCAGATTTGAATTCATATAAAACCAAATATGATGACAATGCTTTTGGGTTGGACTATATGTCTACTCCTCAGACAGAAGAGAACAACAATGATTTCTTCACGGTCATGAGTGAAGAGGAGAAGTTGGAGTTGGTGAGGAAAGGGCCTATCGGTGTTGGAGAGGCATATGAACGACAGAACAAACTTGAACTACTACCATTCTCCCCTGCCGGATTAATAAATTCGGGATCAGTTCTATTGGCGGTCAAGCGATTACAAAAGAATGAATACGATGGTGATACAGGACAACGGCAGAAAGATATTGAGAAGTTTGAAGAGTTCGCATATAAGATGGAAGAAGAAAATATAAGAGGATTCTCGTGGAAAGGAAAGGTTTACAATGTCGCTAGTATGATGCCATCGTTTATGATCGAGTTCGCAGTATCCGGTGGTTTGGCATCAGTAGTTAAGAAAGGTGCCAAAAAGGTAGCGGGTGGGGTTGCAAAGCAAGTAGTAAAGAAGACGGCAAAAGAATTAGCCGAAGAGGTTGCAAAGAGATCAATCCCTAAAACTATTGCCAAGGGAATGGTCAAGGCTACACAGGTAGGCATGGAGAGAGCACCATTCATGTACAATAGATATGGTCAGAAGTATGCTGAGAATCAGATATTCTCAAACATCGCACTCACCGATAAGGGCACAAAGATATTAGATCAATCTGAAGAGAGTCAACTTAATTCCTTTGTAAGGGCATATGGCGACACATTGATCGAGGTTGCATCAGAGTCTATGGGAGAGCAGATATTCGGGCCTGTAATGAAAAAGGCGGGTGGCGGGATGGTGAAGAACCTATCCCCTGCATTCGTGAAGAAGATCAATAAGTTTGTGAATGCATTGCAAGTTAATCCGAAGATCGGTGAATTACTTAAGACAGTTGGGTTCAATGGTATACCGGAAGAAATCATGGAAGAGTTCGTAGGTGATCAGTTCCGTGCGGTCTTTGGTGTTGAAGACTTTGGCATGGAGGATGGGAACATCATTGACCGGATGAGAGGTGCATGGGGATCAGATATGGATAACCTCTCAGTAATGGCGGGTGCATTTGCCATACCTATGGTCACATCCTTTGCAGGTGGACGGCTTTACGACAAGTTGATTAAGAGAGGGTACACAGGAGAAGATGCTCGTAATGTTATGGAGCATACGAGTGAGAGCGAGAAAGAGAACCTTTACAAGACCATACAGGCTGAAGATAAAGCGATCACACAAGAGGCAATACGGAAAGCGGTTGGTGGACAGGAACTAAGTGAGGCTGAGATGGGTGCATTAATGGATGCACATGAGGAGTTCATTGATCGTGGATACATTGCAGAGCAAGAGGGTGAGGTTGCACCGGAGCAGATGGCTCAACAGGTTCAGAGTGTTGAGGCTCAGTTAGGCGGTGAGGCGGTTGGACTTGTGGAAGAGGCTCAGAACTATGCAACCGCTGAAGAGTTTGTGGCTAGTCAAGAGAGTCAAGAGAATGAAAACATTATTAGTGCAGAAGAACTTATCGAATATGCAGAAACACAAGGAGAAACAGATTTTGATACCTACTTTGATGAATTTGATAAAGATGCTAATTATGAATTAAAGACTCTTAAAATAAGTGATGTTCTCAAGGGTGACCAAAACATCGCTGAAGAAATAGAGGGTGAACTAGAAGAACCATACAATGAAAAAAATGTAGATGCTCCAATCATTATGACAAAAGATGGAGCAGTCGTAGATGGAACACATCGTCTTAAAGCCAAGTCAGAGGCTAATGCAGATACGATAACTGCTTATGTCGAACTTCCGTCTAAAATAAAAACAAAGCAACAACTCACAGACATATGGAACAAAGCACAGAACATTCCATTGACTCCGTTAGGTAAGATCATTAAGAAAGCACGAGATGTTGCAAGGAAGTTTAATGTCAACATAAGAAGTATTGATGTTATAGATGAGGTACGAGAGATAGATTATAATACCAAAGAGGGAGAGGCCTTTCTTCTCGCTCAAGGAATAACAAAAGAGGAGATTGAAGATGCCAAAGCAAAAGGTGAACGATACAGAATCTTTGGTCAGCACCAATATAAGGTGGGGAAAGACGGACAAAGATGGTCAGAGATTAAACTCTTTCGAGGCTACAACAACGAAGACCTCGCCCACGAACTCGCTCATGCATTCAGAGAGCAAGGGCATTTCTCGAATTGGGTAGGTGCTGAAGAAGTAATTGTTGGATACATTGCACGAGAGTTGGAGAGTGGTCGTGAGATGGAAGACATAATGAAAGATGATCCTGTCTTCCCGCCTCCGATCCCATATGTGCCGATGTATGATCCGAATCAAATGACATTCTCATTTGGTGCAGAACTTAATCCTGTTGACTTTGGAACATACTTCTCAACGAGGAAAGCAGAACTAAGTGCAAACATGAAAGCAGAACTTGAAAAGTTATCAGAGTTGATACCGCAAGTAAAGAATGCGGGTAACATACCAATTAAAGCGACATCATCGACAGATAACATTACTAGCATCGTAGACAAAATAGATCAGTTCATTATGAACAATCCGGATAAGTTCATAATCCGGAGTGATAAGGCATTAGTTTCTAATAGAGATTACGGTTGTAACTTTGAACCCGAAAACATATGTGCACGAGGATACTCATTCACTAAGGTCTTATGGGAGATGCGGGAAGATTTGATCAATACTGCATTCACTAAGAAAGAACTGAAAGAATATTATGCACTCAAGAAAATAAAGGCAAAGGATCGTACCGAGCAACAGGCAAAAAAATATAAAGAGATGGGTTCGTTGTTAGCCGGATTACGAACCGCATCCGGTAGGAAACTGTTAGAACTAGGTGCATCACATGGATTACTTGTTCCATGCATACAATGTTATGTAGCAGAGAAACGGATCAGCGGGTATAGTGCAAAATCATCAAAGGAGGGCATTGCACAATATCAGAGAGGTGATCTTAACGACAAGGCGATGACAGTAATAGATGATTTCGGTGGGGTTGTTCGCATGTATTCATTCGGTGACTTTGCACCATCGCACATACCAAGTGTTGTTAGGCTCTTAGAAGATGCTATGGAGCGGGGTGTTTCCATAGGAACATATACAAAGAACCTTAACTTTGTTGAGATATTCGGTGACACCGGAATAACATTTAATATATCAGTTGGCAGATCAAGTGCTATCGGGCTACCAATTGAGATCGCTCATATATATGCCCTACGATATCCGAATGCGGGATTGTGTTACATGGCAGTTAATGAAGAAGATTTAATAAAGGCGGGTCTTGATCCACGAGTTCATAAGATCATCCCTGCTCATATAGGCAACGGTGTTCCTAAAGCATTATTACAATCGATATCCGGTGACCAATGGGAGAACTTCCAAAGTCAGCAAGAAGAGAAGATAATATTAAACGGCACTTCATTAAAATTGTATGGCAACTCTACGACAACGAATGCAAACGAACTGGGTATATCTGATAAATTAAATAAGGCACGAGAACTTATTAAGAAGTCAACTTATACAAATAGTACAGAAGAATATCTCAAGGCGATTGACAAGGCATCAAAGATATTAGGACAGAAGATCACACCGAAGTTTGCTAAGTATACGAAGTCGAACAATGGTAAGGCAGAGGATTGGTATCACAAACTAATTGGCTCCGGTAGTGCTGAATACGGTAAGGATGTTGTCGCAAAGGAAATAGACTTGAGCAAGATGAACACGAAGAAAGCAGAAGAGTATTTCAGAAACTTTCCAAACATCAATGATCAACAGGTTGCAGAGTATCGTAAAATTGCAGACAAGATAAAGACCGTTGCAAAGAAAGGTGCTGATACAGTTAATGAAATGCCTATTGCAGATAGACCGATTGTTACACAATACTCAATGCGTAAGAGCGGGGATGAATTTCTTCAAGGTGAGGAATTACTTAAAAAAATATATACCAAGGCTCAAGGATCAAACATGACACAAGAGTTTGCTAGTCGTGGATTCTTTGGTAAACTAGGAGATGATATAACAACATCATGGGAATTGGGAGCAAGTGCCTCACATGAAGAGATGGGAGTTTATTTAGGTGTTGATGGTGTATCCGGTCTTTTAAAAGCAGGACTTGTTAGATTCAATTTAGAAGAGGATGAGATGCGATTTGAAACAGACTATCCTCTTGAACATGCGGGTACCATTGTTAGAAAAATAAAAGATTCTATCGAAGAGCATGAAGAGAATTATATGGATGGAACCGTTCTTGTTGATTCAAAAGGAAAGTTCATACAAATACCTGTTGCTGATGTAGTTGATAATCCACGAAAAGCAGAGGCACGAATATCATCACTTGGTCGAGGTGTTCAATATTCAATGCGGAAGATAGGAGCAAAGAAGAAATCAGTAGTGGAAAGATATCAGCGATATCAGAAGATGGAAGATCGCATAGAAGAGATCAAGACATCAGAGGCAACGATTGGCGAGAAGATCACGGGCCTTAGAGGATTGCTCAAGGACACTACTGCTGAATTAAACGATTATAAGAAGAACATCGCATTGAGTCCTACAGGTAAGTATACTGAAGAGTTCGACTCACTTGATAAGTATTACAAGAACACCAAACAAGGTAAGATGGAGTTGGACGAGGCATCAAAGAAAGCCGGATTCGGATCGGACATAAAACAGTTCATTGATCATATGAATGCAATGAGAGAATTCTTAAACATGATCAAGGTCGAGATAGAGATCGCTACTAATGAACTTAATTATACTGCACGGCAACAGGTCGTTAAGAGTGAAAAGGCTTATCTTAAACAGAGGGTTACTGATTACAAGCAAGGTAAGTTGGAGGGCAAGAAGACATTAGCAGACCTCAAGCAGGAGATCACAACGAGGGCGAGAAAGATTCTTCCGGAGGGCAAGAGTAGATTAGGTAAAGTTCTTACTGCCATCAACTCTGTCGAAAATGAGAAGACACTTGCAGAGGCGGTCGATACAATCAATGAAGTATATAATGATTACATTGAGGCGGTAGGCCGTGCGAAGATAATCAAGAAGTTGCTCAAGAAATATAAGCGACCCGAAAATATAATGGACTCAAGGTATCGTGAAAAGATCGAAGAGATACTTGGTCAGTATGGAAGAACAAAGACAGAAAGACGAAAAGGATTGGCTCAGTTAAGTAGTGAGGAACTTGCCAAGACCGGACGAGAAGTTATGCAACTTGTCGAAGAGGGCAAGAAGACATTAGCTGAGAAGAAGAAACTACGGATGGTCGCAGAGGAATTGATACGAGGTGGACTCATCAAGTCAGCGGGTGGTATGATAGATGTAGATGCAATCGGATCAATGGAAGAGAGAACACTCGCAAAGGAAAAGGGATGGAGAAGATGGCAGAGCCGTGCGAAGTTGGAGTTCATGCGACCTCTGAGATTGATACGGATGCTCTTTGATAAGTTCGGTGAGAGTATGATATACGATAGTGCCGACCAAAGTGAGATCAGAGCAAAGGCACGGAAGACGGAACGGCTTATGGAGATCGACAAGGTACTCAAGAAGTACAAGATCGATCTCATGAAACTTGGTGAGTCAGTTACCATAGATGGTGTTACATATCAGATAAACAACATCATGACATTCTATGCACAACGAAATAATGAAGAGGGCCGACAGGCTCTTATCTATGGGAATAGGATAAGTGAAGAAACATACGAGAAGTTCATTAATTATCTTTTGAAGAATGAGAACGATGTCGCACAGGCAACGATGGAGATAAGAGAGATAGTCGGAGCACGATACGATACGATACGACAAACCATGCAGGAAGTGTTCAATATAACTCTCAACAAGGTTAAAGAATATTTCCCTATGAGCCGGATGAGGATGGAATCACAGACAGACCCCGACCCATTGATGGGTATGAGTTTCATAGGTGATGCGGTACTCAAGGGATTCAATGTCAATTATAGTGCAGTTGAAAAGGGCATGAGCATATCCCGACAACAGATCGCAGAACGGAATCAGATGCCGATAAGTGTTGACTTCATAGGAGATTCTGCACGGGCGATTGATACACAGGAACATCTCATAGCATTCGCACCTATACAGAAATTATATAATTCATTGAAAGGCGATACCGCATTAAGAGAGGCGATCACATACAGGCATGGTCAATATGCTTGGGATACATTCGATAGATATCTGAACGAAACAATAAACCCACGGTATTACCATCAAGGTATTGGTGTATTAGGGCAATGGGCCAAGGCTATACGAAAAGCGATGGGTGTATACTATCTTGGATTCAATCCGGTAACTGCGATGAAACAGGTACCATCACTTCATCTAGTTTTGAAGTATACATCAATGGCACAACTGTACTCAAGTATGGCCCAAATATCGTTGAATCCCGAACTGAGAGCAAAGATGGTTGAGTATGATCCATCTCTTGAACAAAGAATTGTTGAGAGAGAAATCGAAGAGATCATGGCGGGAACGAGCAAGTTGTATCGTGCTGATTTCTTACGACAGGCACAGTTATATCAGAACCAATTAGGTAAAGCATCAATGCAATGGGTTATGAACATGGATAAATGGGCAGTAGCAATAGCCTTTCATTCTGTATATACAAGCAATCTTGACAAGTTGGGCCATGCAGGAGCAGTTAATCTTGCACACAAATCGATCTTAGAATCACAACCGCAGGGAAGACGACTTGATCTACCACAGGCATACAGAACTCAGAATGAATTCGTTAAGATGGCTCTTATGTTTACGAACCAATTGAATCAGATATGGAACATGGTTGCATTTGATATGCCATCAGAATGGAAACAGGGTAATAAGAAACAAGCAGTTGTTGGATTGACTTCAATTATGTTATCATCGTTTATGATCTACATGCTGACTCACGGAGGCGAATGGCCCGATGATGAGGAAAAACAAGCGGGTGCATTCTTTGATGCGATCTTTGGTTCCATTGCATCATCAGTTCCGGTAGTAGGCAATTATGTTATGTCGGGAGTGCGAGGGTATGGTTCATCTCTTAACCCTGTTGATAGCATCGTAGAAAGTTTCTCATACTCAAGTAGCAGAATTAAAAAGGGAGAGATGAGTGGCCTTGTGGATATGTTAGCAAACATACTTATTCTTGGCGGTGTTCAATTGCCATACAACTCAGCCCGAAAAGGTTATCAAGGACTTCTTGCAATCCTAGATGGCGAAGAAGATATAAGACGAATGATATGGAGTAAATCGGCACTATTCAAATAAAGGAGAGGTTAATATGACTGTATTATCTACAACTAATAAGATGGCACCACAGGTTATGAATGGTATAGCCGTTCAATTTTCCTTTACCTTTCGTGCCTTAGTTGAATCTGCACAGGGCATTAAGGCGATTGTAACTGATACTACTACGAACACAGATACTCAACTCGTATTAGGTGGTGTAGGTTCGATTGGATATACCGTAACTATTAATGATTCGGGAATAGGCGGGTACATAACTGTCAATGATCCAAGATCAGCAATATACACTATAACGATATATCGTGAGTATGAGGAAACACAGGAATCTAATTACGAAGATTATAATTCATTCCCTGCTGAAACTGTTGAAGATGACTATGATAAAGGAACAATGATAGACCAACAATTGACAGAGGCATTAAGTAGGACATTAGTATTGCCTATTACTGTTACGGGTGTTGACACTACTCTTCCTTATCCGGAGGCAGGAAAGCCTATAGGATGGAACAATACCGCAGATGGTCTTACTAATGATCCAAGTCTTTTGTATCAATTAAAAGTTGATGAGGATGCGATCCCTCAATTCATGGGTACAACTGCGGGTGATGGTGTGTTGCGAGTCAATACTACAAATCTTTCAAAAACAGATGGTGGTGATTTTGTAATATTGAATACTGCACAGAACATTAATTCTTCAGCATCACCTACATTCAATGGAATTACTCTTACTAGTATTACACTTGTTAATACTGCAAATGAAATATCAACCGATACGACATTGGGAGGCGATAGCGATACTGCCATCCCGACAGAACATGCGGTCAAGACATATGTTGATAATCAGATTGGAGCAACCAATGAATTCATCGAACTCATCGATACTCCTGCTACTTATGTTGGCAATGCTAATCGTGTTCTCGTTGTTAATGCAACTCCTAATGCAATAGTATATCAAGATGTTAATTACGCATGGATTACTAGCAATGATGCATCAACTGATGTGACCGCATCTGAACTTGAAGAGTTGACCGATGGTTCAACAACGACACTACACTCACATTCGGGCTATCTAGACCCGATGACAACCCGTGGGGATATCTTATACAGAAATCCTAGTAATGCGACAGATCGTTTAGGTGTGGGAGCAGTTGGAACTGTTCTATCAAGTGATGGAACAGACATCTCATGGCAAGTTGGTGGCGGTGGCGGTTCTGCATCAACAGTAACCTATGATGTTAATCAAGCGACTCATGGCTTTTCTGTCGGAGATGTATTGAGATTAAATGGAACATCATATACAGAGGCACAAGCGAATACTAGTGCGAATGCTGAAGTTGTAGGGATTGTATCTGTAGTTGATGATGTCAATAACTTCACATTGCAAGTGGGTGGTAGGATCACCGGACTTAGTGGCCTTACCGCAGGGGATGGATACTTCCTTAGATCAGATTTAGCCGGAGCGATTACATCTACAGAGCCAACAACCATAGGTAATATTGTAAAGCCTGTTCTTATTGCCGACACAACAACTTCCGGATTCATATTTAATATGAGAGGTATTGAAGTTGGGAACACAATTAGTGGTAGCATAAGAGGAACATTCGTTGATGGTGATCTTACTACGGGTGTGTTGACTATCACACATAACCTTGGATTATCGGCACCATACCCGATGTCTATCACTATATTCGATAACACAGGATTGATGATCGTTCCCGATGATGTGACAGGTAGCACTAACTCACATGATGTAGACCTCTCATCGTTTGGAACATTGACCGGAACTTGGGGATATGTTTACACCATATAAAAGGAGAATGTTATGAAAAAAGGAAATACGAATATAGTTGGGAGTGTACAATTAGCGGGTGATGATGGAACGATCGGGCAAGTCCTTACTACAGATGGTGCGGGTGGAGTATCATGGGAAGACGGTGGTGGTGGTGGATTTACAGACCCGATGACTACACGAGGCGATATCATCTATAGAAATAGTTCAAATGTAACTGACAGACTTGGCATAGGTACTAATGGTTATTATATAATATCAAACGGAACAGATATCTTTTGGAATGAGGGAGATGACCTTAATGATGTTTGTCGTAAGGGAGCAGTTTCAGATTATAGTATGCGGGTATCTATTGCGGGTGTTGATTCTTTTGTAAGAGTGCAAAATACTGTCGGTGATAGATCATTAACTATGAATGCGGGTCATGTCGCTAATGGAACAAATCCTCGCCTAACCGCAGTAAATGGTGATGGGTTTGGAATCTTCATTGATACTGACCAAAGATTTTTCATTGACGGAACTACAGGAGCAGTAAGTTTCAATGATGCATATAGTTTTCCTGTCGCAGATGGAACTATTGGTCAAGTATTAACAACGAACGGAACAGGAACATTAACTTTCCAAGATGGTGGTGGTGCGACTCCATCATTACAAGATGTAACCGATGTTGGTGCGACAACAACTAATGATATTACAATAACCGAAACAGGAAGTAATGAGGCAATAATTCATTGTCACAATACTGACTATGGAAGAGTATCTATGAAATCGGGATATGCTACTCTTCTTCCGTATATCGGAACCACTACGGCAACCGATTTGAATATTGGTACTGGTGGTAGTCCTGTAATTACTATCTCAAACAGTCTTCCTAGGACTGTTATTATACTTAATCCACTCAAGATAAATACTGTAACTCATGCATCGGGAACAAGAATATTCTTCACAGACCTTGTAGAGTTTCAATCAAGGATACAAGATGCTAATGATAACTTGTTCGCTAATGTTGAGAAAGTATTTAGTTTCACAATTCAGAATCCATTATCAGATGTGCCGACAAAGTTTCCTCTATGGGTGCAAGATGTTCCGTCAACAAATTTTGTCATTTCAAGAATTCTATTAATGTCTGATATTGATTATGATTGCACTTTAGTTCGATATCCTAGTATTTCTAATCTCTCTACAAGTAGTGCAACAATTTTAAGTGCTGAAATAGACAATGCAGGTTCGGGTGTATATTCTAATGCTTATTCAAGTTTCACAACAGGTACAATTATCAATGGTATGGTTATAGTTTTTGAGAAACATGCGACACTTGATCCTACTTATGTTCACATAACTATAAGAGGACATTATGTTAATGCAGTTTCATAACATGAAATAAATATAGGAGGAAGAGATGGGTAACACTAGTATAAATGCGGGAACGATATTGGCAGAAACAATTGGTTCGATTAACTTTATGATCGATGGTGGTGGCAATGAGATCATAACAGGGATCAAAGGAGATGTCCGTATACCGTCTGATCTCGTGATACAATCTGTAACACTTCTTGCTGATACGACAGGGAACATCGTTGTCGATATATGGAAAGATACATATGGTGCTTATCCTCCAACTGATGCTAATTCAATAACGGCATCGGCAGTTCCAACGATAACAGGCGGGATTAAATATGAAGACACTACATTGACAGGATGGACGAAGAATTGTAGCGAGGGTGAAACATTACGGTATAATGTTGATAGTGTTGTTTCGATTACGAGAGTGAATGTTATTCTTAAATTTGCGAGGGCATAACCATGAGTGGATTAAATCAACAAACATACTATTATTTTCCTTTAGAGTCATGGGATAAAGCAATAGAGTATCGTGCAGGATTCTTACCTAACTATGCAGAGTTCAATGGCACAAGTTCATATATCAGTTATCCCGATTCAAGTGATTTTGATATATTCGCTAGTGCAAGTGAATCATGGACAGTAGACTTTTGGATAAAGATTAACACTCTTCAGAGTTGCTTTCTAATAACTCAAAACGAGGGAGTCGCTGATTCAGATTTTTGGTCGATACGGTTGTTATCTACAGGTGCATTGCGACTTCAAGTTCGTAGTGGTAATGTGGATATTATTGACATGAATACTGCGACTAATCTTGTTCATGCAGACCGACATTATCATCTAGCCTTAGTTAAGAAAGATGATGAATATGCGTTTTATCTTAATGGAGAACAAGTGTCCTATGTTTCAGATTCAAGCACCGATACTTATTCTTCTGTTTTATATATAAGCAGTAACAGAGGATCAGAACAATACTTTTCCGGTTTGTTGACAGAGTTAAGAATTATTAAATCTAACATCTTTTCAGCCAACCCTGTTGTCGGTATAACAGATTCATTCGCAACTCCGACTCAGCCATATATATCAGATACGAATACAAAGTTGTTAGTCCATATGCAAGGTAACTCTCTTGACTATGGTAACACAGGACATACTCCGACAGATTCAAACATGACATATAGTGGTAGTAACAATGTA
>Ga0307377_10006157_pt1 | contig 12638 bp, 25 predicted proteins | sample TR3MG_FD_202535 | JGI IMG/M metagenome (GOLD analysis project Ga0307377, IMG submission 202535) | Soil microbial communities from Risofladan, Vaasa, Finland - TR-3 | ecosystem: Environmental > Terrestrial > Soil > Coastal area > Acid sulfate soil | place: Finland: Risofladan, Vaasa | collected...
CTGTGCCCCGCCGTGTCGACCCGCCACGCCCCGGGCGCTAGAGTCTCTGCGTGTTGTACCGGTCCCCAGGGGCTTGAACTTCCTTCTCGCATCAGTCACCTCGCTTTCATCCCCTACGTGGGCCTTCCCACTCCATCACGGGCCCTGCGCGGCCTTCGCCTGTAAGTCCGAGAGCCCGCTATTAGACGGTAAGGGCAGAGAGCGCGGCTTCCGCCGCCCCCCTGCCGCGTTGCGTTCATCAGGTCCCCAGACGACTCGGCGGCTGGTCGCTGACACAAGTACACAAGAATCCCTCTAAGTCCTGAGGTAAAGGCCGAGGGCCGGAGCCCTAAGAGGGCTCCGGCTCGCTCTCCGCCTCTGCGTAGGTCGCCCACGCTTCCGAGAGTGACTCGTCGTCGTCCTCCCGGCCCGCAGGGTAGAGAGTTACACTCACTCCCTCATCCCCCTGCTTGATGTGAACGCTGATGTTCTTGACGTTAATCCAGACGTGATCTCCACCCTCCAACCGATAGTCGGGGGCTGACGGGTCTAGGACCAGCCTCGGTTCGTTGTATTGTCCGCTCATGTTGGCCTCGCTTTCATCCCCTACGTGAGCCTTCCCACTCCATCATCCGACGGGCTTGGGCGGATGATTAAGAGAGGCCGCTATTAGATGAGCTACCCGCAGCACTCGCACTCCGGCCCGAGCTTTCGGAGCATCTCTGCCTCGCGCCGAGCGCAGCTTGGTCCTTGCGCACCCTCCGTGATGGGCGGCATACCCCGATCAATGGACTCCAGGCAGTACGCGAATCCGTCGCACGCGCGGCGGACCTTGTGCGCGGGCGTACGGGTGCCGCAGAGGGTGCAAATTAGGCTGTTGTTGGTGTTGTTCATGCTTTCTACGTGCGACTCCCCAGTCCATCATTCGCTTGGGCGCGTCGTAGGACGTTCGAGCCCGCTATTAAGTGAGAAACCCCGAAGGGTCTGGCCCGGCTGGGCTTCCAGCTAGTCCCGGAGGACGAACACGGTTCGCCCCTCCTCGATCCGCCCGGCCACGTCGAGCCGACCCATCGCCCGAAGCTCGGTCGAAAGCTCACGCACGGTAGGCTGGTGGTCGGCGGACCAGACGCCTTGGGCGACCTGGAAGGCGTGGAGGAGGTTGATTACTTGCGTGTCGTTCATAACGAGTCCCTTCGGTTCACTCCCTACGTGATGGCTCCCGTTCCATCACGCGCTACGGATCGTGACTAGGAGAGGCCGCTATTAGAGCTCGCGAGGCCCGAAGGCCCGGCTACCTCCCGCCCCGCCCGAAGCCGTGGCGGCGGAGGAATCGGTCGGCGGCCCGATTCAGGTCGCCTTCGTCCTCCTCCTCTTTCTTAGGCCCGAATGATCGCCGCTTGCCCTTTGAGGGTCCGGGCTCAATGCCCACCCCGTTGCAGCGCGAGCATTTGGTCGTGGTCACGTTGAACACGTTTTCCCGATCCTCGGTTGTCCGGCTCCCGCGACCGTCGCAGCCTCGACACGCTTCCTTTGGCACGCTAGCCCTCTCTTTCACTCTCTACGTGGCGACTCCCATTCCATCACTCCCCGCGAAGCGCGGGGAGTGCGGCGTAGGCCGGAGCCCGCTATTAGGGTCCGCAGAATGAAGCAAGCCCGGAGGCGATTAGCCTCCCGGACTTGCTCCTGCCGCGCACGGCCCCCAAGGTGATCAGCCTTGGGGTGTGAGTTCTGGGGTCGAGCTTGCAGCCCCCGCCCCGCCTTCTGACCTCCTCCCCTCACGCCGGGGGAGGTCAGCCGTCCGATGTCCCCAGGGCGTCGAATCCCCAGGGCTGACCGGACTAGGCTCCTATCGGCCCTCCATAACCCACCTCCTAGCCGCATTCCCCCACGGGTGGGTGGCTAGCCCAGGTCGGTTTTGGTTCGCGCCGACCGCGCCTTCTTACTCACTACGTAGCCCTTCCCATTCCATCGCGCGTCGACGCGCACGCGTCGGAGATCGCGGCCCGCTATTAAGGCCTAAAGGCCCCGAGGCGGGTCAGTCCGCCTCGAAAGCCTCCAGCCATTCGGCGTAAGCGCGGCCCGCCTTCACCTGAACGTGACGCCCAGCCTTGGGGTGCTGGCCGTCCTCCAGGACGTAGGCCGTGAGGTTGCCGCCGAACACGGCACCCGTGTCGAGCCCGAGAGCGTGCTCGTGGGCCGACGGCTGGCCGTCCTTCTGGGGGGCGTGACCGTAGAAGGCGAAGCCCTCCCGACCGTCGTAGGATTCGGCCCAGAACTGCGTGTCCTCGCCCTCGTCGCCCAACGTGACCATGTTACCGGCCACGCTCTTGCCGTTGCGCTCGACACCCGGCTTGTAGACGTGACGGATTCGGAGGAACCTACGCATGCGGTCCATCTTCTTGCCGCCTCCCTTGTGCCAGGCCGTAGGCACGTCCCCGATCTCGTTGTGATTGTCGAAGTAGGCAGGGAACATCCCACCGTGGACGAGCACGACGCCGGGAAGCGGACGGGCTACGAGCGGTAGCTGTCGCATCCACTCCAGATCGGAGGCGGGTAGGTCCTTGATCCAGGGCTCCTTGACGACCTTGCGTAGACCGTCCCACGTCCCCTTCTTCTCGAACTTGACCCACATGCGCATCACGCTGTCCTCGTGGTTGCCAGCGAGGGCTACGGAGCCGGGGTAGAGGTCTACGAGCTGACGCACGTACTGCAGGGCTTCGACGCTCTGCGGTCCCTTGTCAACGTAGTCGCCTAGGAAGGCGAAGCGGTCCCCGGCCTCTGGCCGTAGCTTGAGCACTAGAGCCCGAAGCTCGACAGCCATGCCGTGCACGTCGCCGATTATGAATGTTCTCATGGTGATTTCCTTACTCCCTACGGGATGCTTCCCACTTCATCGCTCGCCGGAGGCGGGTGACCGGGAAGCCCGCTATTAGGTCCTCGGGCCGAAGCCGGGGGCTACCTGCCCCCGAACTTCCGCTCCGCTTCCCAGTCTGCACGCCCTTCGAGCCCGAGCTCGAAGGTTGGCTTGCGCTCTGCCTCGCAGACCCCTGCCTCGCAGCGACGGCACTGGCAGAGCAAGAGGACCGCGAAACGCTCCTCATCGTCGAGGTCGTCGAACCCCTCGTGCTCGTCGCGCAGCATGGTGGCCGTGTCCGGTGCGCCGCACGTAGGGCACGGCTCCGTGACGACCACCATTTCCCCGCGAAGGTTCGCGACAACGCGAGGGGCGGACAACAGGACGCGATCAACGTCAATCATAGTAAGCCTCCTTGGCTCATCTCCTACGTGATACCCCCCATTCCATCGTGAGCTTCACCTTTTAGTTAGAGCCCGCTATTAGAGGGCTAGGGCTTAATCCCAGAGCTTGCGCTCTGGGATTCGCGGCCCCCTAGTCCCGGAGGGCCAGCGGAGCCGCCTCGACCGCCTCCGCCTCGACCGCCTCCGCCTCGACCAGCGCGGCTAGCTCCGCCCCGACGCGCGAGAGGAGTGCGGCTAGCCCCCTCACGTTCCCCTTGCGCGGGTAGACCGTGAGGTCCACCCCGTTCAGGTCGAGCGAGACGCGGGCGTAACGCTCCCCGCCCGGGAGTTCGCAGGCGACCACGTCGCCCGTGAATGCGTCGCCCTCGCGGGCGTGAATACTGATTGACGTTGACACGGTTGGCCTCCTTTGGCTCACTCCCTACGTGGTGCCCCCCATTCCATCGTGAGCTTCACCTTTTAGTTAGAGCCCGCTATTAGAGGGCTAGGGCTTAATCCCAGAGCTTGCGCTCTGGGATTCGCGGCCCCCCTAGTTGCGGAGGGCGAGGACCATGTCCGCCTCTATGCGGCGCATGGATTCGAGGATGACGGCTTTGCGGGGGAGCCCGCCGCACGTCGGATTGTGGCACCCCTGAAGGGAGCGGAGAAAATTCCCAACGTGGGGGCCGTGGGCCATGATGCCCAGGTGCTCCTCCAACTCGCGGGCCGCCTCCTGGCACGAGAGGGTGTCGTTCATGTGGTTGTTGGTGTTCACTGGTGGCCTCCTTTGGCTCACTATCTACGGGAGGGTTCCCACTTCATCGCGCGTTGTCACGGAAGTGTATTCACGCCCTGGGTACTACATCCACGGGTACACAAGAGCCCGCTATTAGTGGGGTACAAAGGGAAGGGATCAGGGGGTTATAACTCCCCTGACCCCCAACACCGGCTTGACGGGGCGAAAGCCTGTCGGCGTTATTCTCGGATCAATCCAGTCCCCTGGTCCCCGAGCCACCCGGCTCCGCACTTGAAATCCCTCTGTAATCAGCTGCCTCTTACATGCCCTACGTGGTGCCTCCCATTCCATCACAAGCGGCCAAGCCATTTCCGGTAGGCCGCTATTAGTGCTCTCAAGGTGGCAGCCCCGGCAGAGATGCCGGGGCTGGCCTGGGAATCGGCGGCCCGCCTAGTCCCGAAGGCACCAGGCGGCGTAGTCTAGGTTCCGCTTCTCCCGGTGCATGGACTTGGCTTGCTGTACAAGCTCCTCCTCGCGGTCCTCGTCGATGTCAGCCCCGCGTGATCGGGCGTCCTCGATTCGCATCCGGATCTCCTCCTCGACGACGTGCATCGGCGCACGCATCGGAATCTCATCGACAATCCACCGCATTGTAAGCATCTCATTCATCGTAGCCTCCTTGGCTGTCTGGGTTCACTCCCTACGGGGAGTCGCCCATTCCATCACGCGCCCCCACCGAGGAGCTAGAGGCCGCTATTAGGCGGCTAGAAATAGAATTGCCCCCGGCTCCAAGAGGAGCCGGGGGCAGAGGCTAGCCTCGGAGGTAGGCCACGTCTTTCACGCGCTTCAAGTCGCGGGCCTCGGAGACAGTCAGGCCGGTGAACTCCTCGGGCGTGAAACTGATCTCGTCGGGGTAGAAGAAGAACAATTCCTTCGTGGATCCATCCTCCATCGTGGCTGTGACCACGGGCATTGGGTCCGTGAACGACTCGGGCATCTCGCTGATCGTCGCGCTTTTGATCCTCACTTGCGCACCACCTGGACGATTTGCTCGTCGTAGCCCCAGACCCCGGCGTTGTCCGGGAGCCCCTGGTGGTCGACAAGTTGCCCCGAGAATCCAGGTCGTCCGTTCTTAATGTCGGACTCCTTTTCCTCAACGCGTACCGTTCGCTTGAGCCCCCCGAAGGCGTGGTAGACGATAATCGACCCCTCTTGGTAGTCGAGCTTGCGTGTTCCGTAGAGCATTGATCGCTCCTTTCACTCCCTACGGGGAGTCGCCCATTCCATCACGTATCGCCCGAGGAGCCCAAGCCCGCTATTAGGGGCTAAGGGCCGAAGCCCCGCCCTAGCTGGTCCGACTGCCGCTCCGCCGCTCGCGCTCTCGGATGCGCAGCTCCTCTTGAGCCGCCGGAATCATCGTTCGCTCAATATCGCACGTAGGCTTGCGGGCCGCGTAACTGCGGAGACACGCATCGGGCCAGGTCCTCGGGTCCCAGAAGGACGGTCAGCCGTCGGCCACCACGGACCACTCGTCGGCGTAGTCCTGGGCCTCCTTCGCCTTGCCCCGGATCGTGTCCGCGTCCCACGCCAGGGCGTCCTTGTTCGCCCCGGCAAGGTTCGCGACGAGTCGACCCGGCGAGTAGGCCGGGGGCCGGGGGCCAGCGTTGGCGAGCACGGCCACGATAACGTGCGACACCGGAGCGCAGCCGTCGCGCTCGTTGGAGGTGACGCGGGCCACCTCGTCGGCGTCCCCGGCCACGTCTGGGTCAGCGAGGTAGGCGTCGAGCGTGTAGACGATCACGGCTAGTGATTCGACGGGCGCTGCGTGCTCGCGCTTGAGGTAGGCTCCGACATTGCCGCGCCACTCGCGGAGCACGTAGGAACCGGGGTCAGCGACCTTGCGGCCCACTCCCGCGCTCACCGTGTAGTGAGTGTCGGACGGCATCGGGATGAAGCCTTGCCCCGGCGTGGTCTGGGCCGCAAAATCGAAGCGGTCGACTTCCAATCGGAGAGCTTCCATGAAGCTGTCCTGGCGGACGACGCGGGATCCTACGACGCCCTCCAAGCTAAACGCCTGGAGAATGTTCGCCTTTGCGAACACTGGCATATCTTTTGTCTCTGTCACGGTAGCCTCCTTGGCTCATCCCCTACGGGACGCTTCCCATTTCATCGCGCGTTGGGTCGCGTTGGGTATTTATACCCAAGAGCCCGCTATTAGAGACCCTAGAAAGGCGGGGAAGGACCGAAGTCCCGCCCCTCTTACTAGCCGAGCGTGTCAGCCATGCTCCCTAGCCATTCGTTGCCGATGCGCATCGTTAGGAGTTCTTCCAAATCGTCCGAGACCTCGGACGAACCGCCCTCTTGTCAGCCCCAGCCGGTGTAATCGCACCCCGCTTCGACGAAGCTCCAACGACCGTCCTTGAGGAGACAGAGCGCGGCCCACTCCCGACCATCGTTCTCGCCCTCCTGATCCCACAGAACGCGGTCCACGTCCTCGGCGGTCCAGCCCTCGGCGTACTTGAACACCTCTTTGGTGTCGTAGGACAGACCCGAGTCCTTGTCGGCCCACCCCGACCAAAGAGCGGCGACGGCTTCCCCGTCGCCCTCGCGGGCCTTGGCACGGAACACCCGAGCGAGGGTCGACGCCGACAGGTCGCCGGCGGTGACTTCTCGGACTAGGTTTCTTAGTTGCTCGCTCATGGTGAACCTCTTTCCACTCCCTACGGGACGGCTCCCATCCCATCACAGTGTCACTCGGCTCTGGTCGAGAGCCCGCTATTAGGCTTCTAGCGCCGGGGGAGGGCCGAGCCCTCCTCCTTTTATCGTTGGCTGTGGCGGCGGTAAGGCGGGATAACCGATTCGGTGATCGAATCAATCAGCTTTCCCACGTCCTCGGCTTGCTGACCGAGCCCCGTCGCGCGATAGTGCGCCTTGGTCGAGAGGTTGCAGAACCGATTGAGCCGCTTAGTCTCCGCCTCGGTCTGGGTTGCCTCGGTCGCGGTTTCGTACGCGCACGACGCCTCACCGATCGCGTCGGCCCGCGTCTCGGCCACGTCGGCCCGCGCCTTTAGGTGACGCCCGTAGGCCAGCAGGTGGTCGATCAGAATATCGCGCTTTGTTTTCATAGGATTGCTCTCCGCTTTCATTCTCTACGTGTCGACTCCCATTCCATCACTCGGGGCTCTTGGGGCGGGAGGCCCGCTATTAGGCCTCTTGGGCCGGAGCCCGGCCATTAGGCCATCGCATCGATCGCCCGAAGCACAAGCTGGGTTGGATTGATCCAACCCCCGAACTCCCCGGCGAGCTCCCAGGCCCTTGCGAGTGCCGCATCGAACCCGTCCCGCGCGTAAACGCGGCCCACAATGTCGGTCATCTGGCGTTCGCTCATGCTAGTCCTCCAGCGCGTAGGTAACGGTATCGCCGCCACCGTTGGGGATCACTTCAGCCGTTAGGCCCTTGGCATTGATTTGCTCGGCCATCCGTGCCGCCTTGAAGGCTCCGACGCGCGAGCCAAGGACTTTGCGACGGTCCTCGAATACGGCGACGACCTTATAGGTCTGTCGTGAGGTGTAGGCCATTAGAAGTCCCCCTTACGGGTCGCAATGTCGCGGCGTGCTTGAAGTCGACGCCATTTGGAGGCGGCTCGTTTGCTGTCGCCCTTGCGGGAGAAGCGCCCGTAGGAACGGACGGCGTGGCGTTCGGCGGTGTCATTGCTCATGGTGAAGCTCCTTCATCCCCTACGCGCCGCTTCCCATTTCATCGCGCCGCTTCCCCACAGCGCGAAGCCCGCTATTAGAGCCCGCAGGCTGAAAGCCCCGGCTTTCGCCGGGGCTCCGCGCTAGACCCACTCGATATTGAGTGAGATCAGGATCGCGCTCGCGAAGTCTCCCGCCTCCTCGTCTCCGAACACCTCCCACTCATGGGTGAGCGCGTGCAGGGCCGCCCAAAGCGATGCGACTCCGTGCGTCCCGTCTAGGTAGACGCCATCGCTGTTGTCCAGCCCGACGCGGGCCGCGAGCACCCGGTCGGACGGGCCGAGCACGATGCGGTAGCCGACGCCCTCCGGCGTATCGCGCTCGAACGCGGTGCGGAACTGGGAGAACTTGGGCAGCTTACCGTAGGTCATAGTCAACATTTTGAGTCCGTCTCTGTCTGGGTTCACTCCCTACGTGACGAGCCCCATTCCATCACTCGCGAGCTGCCCCCCGCTGTCGCGAGGGGCGGAGCCCGCTATTAAGCCCAGGGCTCCGGCCCCCGCTTGCGCGGGGGCGCGGCCCGGTTAGCCCAGCTCCTCCTCGTCCGAGTGGGAGATTTCCCACAAGTCCCGGGCGGTGATCGCGACCGCCATCACGATCATTCCGGCGATAAAGGCAATTAGTTCCACGGTTTCTCCTTCGTCTGGGTTCACTCTCTACGTGACGCTTCCCATTCCATCAATCCCGACTCGCACGCGGCCCGACCCGCTCGCCGGGTTCGCCCCTCAATCGCCCGCTCGATTGAATCGCACGCCCCCTTACTGAGCCGCGCGTATCGGACGACGTGGGCCTTTGCCCATACCGGCATGGTCCGATGCGGCCCGCGTATCGGTTGCGCGGGTGGAGCCTTCGGATCTTGGAACGACGCGCCGCACCCAACGAGCCGCGCGAGCGCGTTCGCGAGCGCGGTGGCTGACTCCTCCGTAGGGCATTCCCGCGCCGCGCGTTGCAGCCGACGTAGTTCTAGGTCCGACATTAGAAGTCGCCATCGAACACGGCAGGACCGGGGCCATAGGCGAAGTCCTTCCATTGGTCGCGGTAGGATTGTTCCTCCGCTCGATCCGCGCACGGCTCGCACGCATCGCGGAACCGCCCGCAGTAGCCCTCGCCGTAGGCGGCGGGGTCCATTTCGATCCGCGTCCCGCAGGTGCAGCGTCCATAGGATTTTGATTTCACGATTGCGACTCCTCGGGTTCACTCTCTACGTGACGACTCCCATTCCATCACTGATCGCGGCCCACACTCCACCACAGCATAGAGCCCGCTATTAGGGACTAGGAGAAAGGGCCGAGGCCCCCGGGGCTTATGCCCCCGAGCCGACCATGACCGCCTCGATCTCCTTGGCCTTGGCCTTGCCAGCCGGGGTCAGGCTGACCGTCTCTGGCGTGGTCTTGACCCACCCGGCACGCTCGGCCACGCCGGTCACGTAGTAGTAGGCCCCGATACTCCCAAAGGCCAGGTAGATGTGAGAGGCCGGGGCCGGCCCGTCGATTTCCGCCAACGTGACGAGGAGTCCGGAGAGCTTAGTAATGAGTTCGCGATCGGTCATGGTGACCTCCTTGGGTTCACTCTCTACGTGACGACGCCCATTCCATCACAAGCCGTCGGCCTTTGGCCGGTAAACCAAGAGCCCGCTATTAAGCTCCTAGGGCTTGAGCCCCCGGCTTTCGCCGGGGGCTGCCCTCTGGGCTAGGCCGAGCCGAGCCCCTCGGGGCAGAGCCGGGGAGCCTTCTCCGCCAGCTCGCGCCAGAAGAACAGGCGGCTAAGCCGCTCGTGCTCGTGGTCGAGCGTGTTCGCGCGACGCTCCACGCGGCCAGCCTGATCCGTCTGGACCGGCCACGGGTGGAAATCGGCGGCCCGCAGGATCGCGACGTGCTTCGCGACGCTGACCGCGTAACGGGCCACAACGCCCGTTTGGGCGGTGATCGCCTCGTTGAGCGCATCCACCCCAGGGGCGTCGCCCGAGAGGACCATTGCCTTGATCGTTTGGTAGTTCATATCGTCTCCGTTGGGTTCACCCCCTACGTGACGACTCCCATTCCATCACTCGGCACAGCCCCCCGGCCCCAGCCCGCCGGGCTCCGAGCCCGCTATTAGCGCCCTGCGGCGAGAGCCGGGAAGGGGCGGCCCCCCCCCCGGCTTGCTCAGTCGCAGAGCGCGAACCCGAGGAAGGCCCGCGCGGCGCGCTCGTAACGCTCGCCGCTGCCCTCGCGGTCCGCAGAGACGCGGCCCCCGAGGAGCACCCCCGAGCCCTTGAGCCCGAGCACGCTCCCGGTCATCGCGAGCGCGGCCACCTCGCAGCTACGCGCGCCGGGGAGGAGGGTCGCGTAGCCTTGCGCGGTCGCGTACCGCTGCCACGCCTTGACGATCTTGGTCTTGTTCCCCATGTCTACTCCGTTCGTTTGGGTTCACTCCCTACGTGGGCCCTCCCATTCCATCACTCGCCCGGAGGGCGGGAGGGGGAGCCCGCTATTAGGCCCCTGGGCCAAAGCCCCCGGCTTTCGCCGGGGGTTTCTAGCTTTAGTCAGCTCGCTCGAAATGGCTGATTTCGCCGTCTTCGTGCATTTCGTAACTCCAGAACCCGATTCCGAGCTCTGTTAGGTCAACCTCGTAGGTTGTCCAACCCTCGGAGTCGAGGGGGACGGTGACAACCCCCTCGCCCGCCATCCCCCCTAGGATTTCGCAGACGTCAACCTCGACGCCTTCCGCATTAACGTGGTCCATATCGAGCCCCCTTTGCTCACCCTCTACGTGAGCCTTCCCATTCCATCACATCGCCCCTCCCCCGCCGGGCGAGGGGGAGCCCGCTATTAGCTCGCTCCGCTCGCTCCGCTCGCTCCGCTCGCCCCCGCCGGGGCTCCCGCCGGGGCTCCCGCCGGGGCTCCCGCCGGGGTGATGGAATGGGAACCCTGGCGTAGAAGGCGAACCCACAACCCCGGAGCCTGACCATGCCTGATAGCCTAATCCAACGCCTCGCGCGAGACGCCGACCCCAGCGACCTAGACGCGGCGGCTGTCGCGTTGGTCCGCTCCGGGCGCGGCCCGTCCTTCCGGGAGTTCCTGATCGCCCCTACCGCCGAGTACGGGCACTGGAGTAGCCCGCGCTTCGACGCCTACCGCCTCTCGATTCAGGCCGGCTACGGCCAATACAGCGCCCCTCGGCGCGGTGGCCTTACGGCTTCCGAGTACACCGAGTGGGAGGTCGGGATCGTCGGGACCGCTGGCCTCATTTACGTGATCGACTCGCCCGAGTTCCAAGGTATGCCTTGCGCGGACCATTGGGAGGGCGAGGGCGCGGTAGGCCCCTACGTCCCGAGCGAGGGCGTCCAATCAATCTTTGATTGGATGACTTTGAACTTCGGACGGCCTCAACACCCGAGCGCGTTCGCTCTGGAGGACTAGGCCCCGCGATTCGACCCGAGCCCCGCCCCGCAAGGGCGGGGCTCGCTCGCTGTACGGCCAGCCCGATCCAGAGCCCGCTATTAGCTCGCTCCGCTCGCTAGCTCGCTCCGCTCGCTAGCTCGCGGGGGCTCCCGCCGGGGTGATGGAATGGGAACCCTGGCGTAGTGGGTGAACCCAAACAAAGGACCTAACAGTGAGCAACCCCACCTTCACTAGTATCATTTGCGCCGCCTCCCTCTCTCGCGATGTCGAGGCTATCGAGGCTCGCGTTTGGGCTCTGATCGAGGCGCAGGGATTGGACGTGCACGCCGACGGCGAGCACCCTCTGATCCAGGCGGTGGGCCAACTAATGGATGCGGCGGCTTTCTTGAGCGAGGCGGGGGGCGCTACCTGGGTGGCGATCACGCCGCAGCCCTTGGGCTAGGGCGAGTCGACTCGCCCCAGGGGCTCCGCCCCTGGGGCTTCCGGCCAGCGCCTGGGGAAGGCCGCTATTAGCTCGCTCCGCTCGCGGGGCTCCGCCTCCGCCTCCGCCTCCGCCCTTGGGGCTCCGCCGGGTGATGGAATGGGAAAGCCAGCGTAGTGAGCGAACCCACGACGAAACGAGCGACCTATGAGCTTTGTCTCTTTCCCTGCTAACTATGCTGGCTCCGCCCCCGGCCCCTTCGCCCCCTTCGCGGCGGGTGAAATCGTGTTCTACCTGGTCGGCACCATCAACGGGGCCAGCCCCCTCCCCGCCCCGGGGGCTCAGCTCAGCGTGTTCAAGGACACCACCAAGGGCTCAGGCCGGAACCCGGTCGACACTGTGACCGAAACGGCCAAGGGCTGGCGTGGCCGTCGCCGGATCACGGTCGCAACCCGCACCTATTCCTGGCCCCGGTACACTCGGGGGGCCCTTGCGGCGGCGCGCGAGTCGGCGCAATGGACCGACCCCCAAGGGGCTCCGCTGGCGGTTTGGAGCAACCTTGTCAGCGTCGACGACGCGGACGCCCTGGGCTACCGGACGCCCCTGGGCCATTTGAACGCAGCCCGCCCCGGTCGCCGTGGCGTGGGGGTGGAGAACAACGCCCGGGGGACGATTCGCGGTCGCTCAGTCGCTGTCGCTCAGGGGTCGAATCCCGCCCCGGTCGCTCCCGCCCTGACTCCCGGTCTGGCCCCGGCGATCCCCCAAGGGCTCGCGAGTCTGGTACAGGACGCGGCTCAGTCAGTCGACGCGGTTCGGGACGCGGCCCGCCCCCTCCCGGGTTGGGCGCGTAGCATGGCACGCAACCCGGTCAACGTGCAGGCCCGTGCGGAGGCTCAGGCGGCGCGGGAGGCTCAGGCGGCTCAGAACGCAGACCGCCGGGAGGCTCAGGCTCAGGCGGAGCGGTTCGCGGCTCAGGCGGGGCGTATGGCCTACGCCGGGGCGGAGCGGTTCGCCTCCCTTGATCTTGGCTCCGCCCCCGCCTCCGTCGAATCTGGCCCTTGCGTCGGGGCGGAGCGGTTCGCCTCTCTGGACCTGGGCTAAGGGCCCCGCCCTCCCGGGAGTCGACT
>Ga0307377_10006162_pt1 | contig 12631 bp, 9 predicted proteins | sample TR3MG_FD_202535 | JGI IMG/M metagenome (GOLD analysis project Ga0307377, IMG submission 202535) | Soil microbial communities from Risofladan, Vaasa, Finland - TR-3 | ecosystem: Environmental > Terrestrial > Soil > Coastal area > Acid sulfate soil | place: Finland: Risofladan, Vaasa | collected...
TTTATATCGAATCCTTTAGCGAATGTTGATATAACATACTTCTTAATACGAAAATCAAAATGATCGTCCTTCACACCAATGTCTGTATTATTCAATAAAGAGACGTAAAACTCTAACGTATAGAATGTTTTCAGATACATTTCTCTGTATGCAGTTAGCGCATATGAAAGAGAATGGCTCCTGTTAAACCCGTATTGTGCAAACGACGCCATAAAATCAAAAAGTTTATTCGCTTCATCTAATCCTACAATATTAGACGCATTTTCAACAAATTTAGTTCTATATGATAATACTTGTTGAAATCTATTTTGCTCATTTTCAGCCGATTTTGCATATTTCACTAAAGCTTTTCTGAATGTATTAGATTCAAATTCAGAAAACCCTCCAAGCACTTGTGATACTTTCATAATCTGTTCTTGTTCGACAATAAGTCCGAAAGTGCTACCTAGAATAGGTTCTAATTCTGGAATAAGATCATAACTTTCTTCTCCATTCTTTCTCTTTGCATAAATGTCTACGACACCTGCTCTCAATGGCCCTGGTCTTAATAATGAATTAATATGAACAAAGTGTTCAAAATTTTCTGGTTTTACTTGATTAATAACTTTTCTAGCTAATGGACTCTCAAATTGAAATATCCCAAAATAATCATCTTTCTTCATGAACTCTATAATTTTATCGTTATATTCTTCGACATGATCTAAATTAACTTCATGATCTATCTCTTTAAGACAGTCTGAAATAATTTTTAAGTTGTTAAGCCCTAAAATATCAAACTTGTAATAACCTAAATGCGATAGTTCATGAAAGTCAGAACCTTCTTGCCAACCAGAACAGATGACGTCACCAACTTTGATAACGGGAATCGTATTATAAAGATCTTCAGACATAATAAGAAATCCAGCAGCGTGTTTAGACCCGTGTCTTACTAGTCCCTTCATCTTCTTAAAATAAAACTCGAATTCGGGATATTGATTCGTAACTGATTTGAATCCAGGAAACTCTTCTCTAAGTTGTTCGTATGTTAATTCTTCATCTAAATCTAATCCCATTTTCTTAGTGATACCAAAAGATATCTTAGGATCAATACCTAGAAATCTACCAATGTCTTGTATACATACTTTAGTTTTAAGAAAACTATATGTCCCTATATGCATAACATGATTATGACCAAATCTTTCTCCAGCATAATCAATAACATTATCTCTGATATCAGAAGAAAAATCAGAATCAATATCAACAAGGTCTTTTCTATCATCAGACAAAAATCTTTCAAACAGTAAATTAGTAGGTATAGGATCAACACCACTAATATCTAATAAATAATTTACCATCGACCCTGCAGCGCTACCTCTTCCTACTCCTACTGAATATTTACCATAAGTTTTCTTACAATGACGAATCATATCTGATAATATTAAAAAGTAATCAACATAACCGCACCTACTAATAACTCCTAGTTCGTGCCCAATTCTTTGTTTGTATTCACTTATACGACTCTTATCAATCTCTCCTGACGCTACTTTTTCTCTTAAGCTCTCAACTGTAAGCTTAACGATTTCTTTCTTTTCATCTTCAAAGAATTTTGTGTTATCAGGAAGTCTTTCTATATTATAATCTGTAATCTTTTCATAAATCTCTTGCTGAGTTTTAATTGACTCAAAGAATACTTCTTCAGTAAAAATATCAGTCTCATATTTTTCTTTAAACATATCATAGACATCACCAACTGTTTTGTAATAAAGGTCGGTGCATTCTTTTTCTGCGACACTGTTTTTTAAATCTTCAATTGTCTTCTTCCTATCGTAAAGATTAAACATTAACTCTCTTACGATATTGTCATCTTCATCTAAATAGTGAACATCGCATGTGATAACTGTTTTGACTTTTAATTCTTTAGCTATCTTAATAAGATCATCTGTAATATTTATTTGTTCTTGAAAATTAATCATAATAAGTTCAATATAAAAGTCTTCGCCAAATTCTTTTTTAAGTAGTTCAGCGTAGTATTTCGCTTTATCATAGTCACCATTTATAAGCTCATGAGATAAAAATCCAGATGAACAAGCAGACATACAGATCATATCACTTTTATTAGCTAAAATAGTTTTAAAATCACAATACGGTCTATACATAAAATACTTGATCCAACCTTCATTGTGTATTTTAATTATGTTGTGAAATCCTTTATTATTCTTAGCTAAAAGAACTAAATGTCTAGCTTTCTTTTTTCTTAACTCGTTCTTTGCTTTGTGCTCTCCATCATCGATAGCTTCTTGAAATTCATGCATGTTATCCATAGTATAAGCTTCGAATCCAAAAATAGGTCTTATGTTATTTGCTCTACATTCACTTTCTAACTGTAAAACGCTCGAAAGATTACCATGATTTGTAACGCATACATACTCTTTATGTTGATCTTTTGCTCTTAACACTAAGTCTCTTATTTTTATAACAGAGTCTCTTAACGAATAACAATCATGAAGATGCAAATGATTAAATTTGTAATCAGTAATAAAACCTTCTATCAAATTTTTATTACTATTTAATATCGAAATGAATCTTTCTTTACTATCTTTCCCATAATTAAAAGAACTCGGATGAGGCAACGCTATAAGCCAAGAAGAAAATCCATCAAATTCTAGATCTTTTGAGTCACCTATCGACATATCAAAAAACTTAGCTGCAACTGATCCAAACAAAAATATTACTTTTGGTTTAATAATATTCAATTCGAAACTTAAATATTCTGCGAAACATGCATCTTGTATTTCTGTAGTTGGAGCTTCATTATTTGGAATTGCGCACTTAACTACATTAGTTGAATACATATCTTCTACATTAAGTCCAACGTCGGCGAATATAGGATCAATATCTTTTCTATATCTACTATCAACAAAATATAAATGACGCCCTGGTGCGTGACTAATATGAGAAGGACAATTACCTATAATCATAAAATGAGAATACTTAATGTTTATCCACGCATCGTGCTTCAATGTTTTACTACACTTATCGCACTTCTCGTAGATGTCTCTAAGTCCTTCTATCGTCTTATCTTTATTTTCTTTAATTAGATCATTTAAATTTGTTTTGAATGACATAGTCAATTTTCTCTACATTTACTGATGGACTATCACTACCATCAACTACTATTACATTTGCGATATTATCTATATTAGTAAAAAAGTTTTCGTATTCAAGATTTAATCCTTCAATATAAGCTTTTTCTGTAATCATATCGTCACCACGATTTTGTATTCTACTCCATACAACATCGATATCGGTTCTGACATATATGAAGAATAGATTTAAACACTTACTTAAACTTTCGATATCAATATAAAATGAATCGACCAGATCATCGTTGTCTCTTTGAAAGAATCTATTATACGCTATAGCTGTTCCATACCATCTGTCAATAGACAAGCATCTGTAATTATGACTCTTCTCATAATATTCCTTCAGAGTAGTTTTTCCACTACAATCTACACCTTCATATACTAACATATTATACTTAAATGTAAACATGTAAATTACTACAATTCACGTTAACGATTATGATTAAGTAATCTGGGAATAAAAATTCACTACATATATGATTAATGATTGACATGTCCTCAAGTAAACGATCTACATTCGAACTTCTCATGTTAACATTAACGACATATTCCATTTTGCTAACGAACGTCATACAAACGCTTTCTATACAATCCTCTTTAGGAAACTGCATGATCAATCTTCTAGACCAATGATTTCGTCTTTCTTCATCTATAAGATATTGCTTTTGTAGCATAGCAATATCTTTATAATGCTTTAATTCTTTCCTTCTAAAATCTGAAAGTTGTTCTGGTAAAAATGATATTTGTCTAAATAATATCTCTTTTGTCTTACCAAAATCTCTATCGAATTCGTCTCCAAATTCTAATAGATCATCTTTGAGTTCTAAAATGCTATTCACATCCATTTTTCACATCCTCCAGTATCGCTTGAAAACAATTTGCATTAACAATATTATCTCCCATTATAGGTTTCGTCGTTACGTAATATACTTTATATCCACATTCAGAAACTTTTTTAACTATATTTTCATCATCATCAACTAAAAAACTAAGAGTCTCGACCTCATCTAGTATTTTAAGATGTTTTTTCTCATCGAAGAAAATTGCGTCATAATGGATATCATTTTTATCTAAGCTATATTTTGTATCGTGAAATATTCTAAAATATTTCGAGTATGGTCTCGATGTGAGTATAATGATGTTGTATCCCATAGACTTTAGTTCGTCGACGAATTCTTTTGATCCATCTTTGAAAGGGATATCTCTTTTATAACCGCTTTTTCGATACTCATCTTTCAATTTAAAATATACAGAGCTTTCTAATTTATTTTTAACTTCACTTAAGTTTTTAAATGACGTTGATAGTTGTAAATTAATAAAATCGATCCAACATCTTGGATAGTCAACTAATACTCCATCTAAATCAATAGCGCATATTTTTGACCCTTCGTCTTTTACTCGCTTAAGAGTATCAGACTGCTGAAATCTAAATCGAACGATTTCACTCTTACGTCTAAATTCTTCCATAAACGAATCGGGATTCAAACCCCATACAAGACATAGGTTCAGACTAAATTTAAATAAATCTATAATTTCTTCGTGTATATTTGAATCAATAACCTTTCTTTCATTCTTCCAGTATGCCCAATTTATTTGTGATTGAATCTCTGCAACTTCAGAAAATATCGCTAATAGAGTCTCTTTAGTAAGCGTTTGCTTCTCTTTTAGATCGTTACCTAATCGGTCGCTATTTAGCAAAAGTTGTTCATTAAACATTTCGTCTAATCTATCCATAATATCTTTCCTCTAACTTCTTTATAATATCATTTAACTTTAAACAGTAGTCCATTTGAGCATATCTACCAATTAATTTAATGCCATTTAACTCTCTTATTTCTTCAGTAGAGTGTTCAAAAGTATTAAATGAAATCGTAGGTTCGCCACAATAGAATAAATATTTTTCTCTTAATATGTTAACACATTCTTTGATCTTTTTCTTACCTCCGCTATCACACTCGTGAACTGGAAACTCGAATGTTGCTACGTTACCATGAAAATTAATCCTGTTACACTTATATCTATCATCTACAACATAATAGAAATGAGGATCTTGACTCTCTACAATAATAAACTTTACAATATAAGAATCGACATACGATACAATATAATCATGATGCTTATTATTGAGGAGTCTAAGGGTTATATGATAAGGCATAGTAGAGATTATCGACTTACAATTAGCAGTAAAGAAATTAGTCGATAAAGCATTTTTACTAATATTGTTTACTTTACTATTTAAAATGATTCGATCTTTATTTCTCTCATACAATAAGTCAACTAACTCTTTCTTATTTTTAACATAATGAGATCTTTTGCCGGTCATAAATCCATTCATCTTGTTTTCTATAACTTTACCGTATTTCTTAATACAGTATTTTTCATATATCTCTCTTTTATCGTCTCCACAATATCCAAAATTAAATGTCATGTCATTATAAAGTATTCGAACGTCAAATACTCCAATGCTAGGATTGAATCCTATTTTCTTGAAAAACTTTTCTGTTGATTCGTCGTAGTGAAAATACTTAGGAAGAGAATCATCGAGGAAATCAGTGGCTAGATCTCTTGATCCTTCTATTAAACAGTAGTCTTTGAAGTATTCCAAGCATACAAGCCCAGTTATACCTCCACCAATTATTATCTTGTCTTTTTTAAATCCCATATATTGATTAATATCTTTGCTTTAATAAAGTTTAAATCTTTTTGTCAGAAGATCCAAAACCTTTGTCGCCTCTAGGAGTCTCTGAGAGCTCATCAACTTCAGCAATATTATAACAAGGAATCATATATAAAACCCCTTGAGCTATTTTATCACCTCTTTTTACTTCAAGAACTTCGAAACCGTGATTAAACATTACAACTTTAACTTCTCCTCTATACGACGAATCAATAACTCCTGCTCCAACTTCGATGCCTTTCTTTGCAGACAAACCGCTGCGACTATAGAGCTTTAGGTAATGCTTCATCGGGACGCATACTTTATTCTCTTCAACAGACATTCTTAATAATCCAGGAACTTCAATCGCAACTCCAGTTCCAACTAACTCTTTAGTATTTGGTAGAATTACTTTATCTTCACTCGAATAAAAGTCTAATCCTGCTTCGATATCAGTATAGCTCATTGTAGGAACAATCGCATCTTTAGATAACTTTTTTATTTTTAATTCCATTTATCCTCCTTAGCTACATTTACTAAATCCACAACTTTTACATTTTAAACAGCCTTCTTCAAAAACAAGACCATCTTCATCTCCACAATTAGCGCAATTAGCATCTTTATTCTTAGTTCCGTTTGGTATATATTTCTTCAAAGTTCTAGCAACACCATTCTTCCAAGAACTTAATTGTTCTACGTCCAATTTAAGATTGCTAATTAGATCAACAACGTATACTAATGGCATCCCGTGCCGTAATACGCTTGATGTTAATTTAGAATAATTCCAGAACTCTGGATTAAATGCAGCTGATAATCCCTCTATTATCCTAACGTCTTCAGTTTTGTAATTCATAATGAAATCATACTGAGAATGACCTTCTACTTTTGATCGTCTAATAACTCCTTTAGTTATAGAATTAGGGACTTTAAAAGATTCTTCTAATCCAGTAAAGATCTCGTAAGGTCGACCATCATACATTCCGACAAAAGCAACCCATTTTTCTCCTTTATTCATAAACTTATGAACTTCTGCATCTAAAAACTTAGGTCTTTTGGGAGCTAAATGATCATGAAAGTATTTTTCAGCTTTCATTTCGGCACTTTGTTTTTTATCGATAAGAACTCCAGTTCTAGATCCCGCTCTATATACAGTAATTCCTTTTAATCCCATCTTCCAAGACTTTAGATAAATCTCAGAAACTTTTTCAACTGAAACATCTTCTGGTAAATTAATTGTAGATGATATTGAGTGAGTAATATACTTCTGAACTGCTGCTTGAATCTTAACTCTTTTAATCCAGTCAATATCTTCTGCAGTAGAACCATAATAAGGGCTCTTAGTTTCATCTTTCTCACCCGTAACGTCCATCCACATCTTTAGCTTATTATGATAAACTTCAAACTCTTGCCAACCATCACCCATATCATCAACAAAATCTGGTTCGATATCTTTATCTTCGGGATTAATCTTCTTTCTTCTAGTAAAAGAAAGTTTAAAAACGGGCTCAACACCAGAAGAGGATTGAGTAAGGATACTGAGTGAGCCCGTCGGAGCGACTGTCGAAATTGAAATGTTTCTTCTACCATGAGTCATCATTCTTTTATAGATGTCTGGCATCTCTTCCTTAAGCGTTTGAACAAAATGAGACTTCTTTTCAATACTTGGATCAAATCCTTCGAAACACATTCTCTCAATAGACATATCAATTGATGAATCGAATTCTGCTTCACATTTTGTATGCATTACTTTTTCAATAACATTAAGAGCTTTAATTGAATCAAATTTTATGTCTAAAGCAGCTAACATATCAGCAAAAGCAGTAAATCCTAGACCTGTTCTTCTTGTCTTCTTACCAATATCTCTTAACGACTCCCAAGTCTCTATTTCTATATTCTTTATATAATCTGGCTCGGGATCGCTTTTTATCTTTTCTAATATTTTATCAACATGTTCTAACTCAAGATCTACTAAGTCGTCCATCAATCTTTGAGCTTCATATGTTGTTTTATAAAATAATTCGTAGTCGAATCCTGCTTTTTTTGTAAAAGGTTCTTTCACGAAACTAAACAGATTAAGAACCATCAAGCGGCAAGAGTCATTATTCATGCTTATTTCTCCACACGGATTTGTTGTAATATTTTCGTATTGTGGATATACAGACGAAGTTGAATACCAATGTTGTCGATCCCAAAATAGTAAACCCGGTTCTGCTGAAGCGTGAGCTGTTTCTATTATATCTTCCCAAAGATTTTTAGCTGAAGACGTTTTAGTAATTTCTGGCTTTTTAGAATTGATTGGAAATTTATGAACGTATTCCTCATCATTTTCAACTGCACTCATGAACTCATCTGATAATCTTATGCTAATATTAGCGCCAGTTACTTTCTTAAGATTTTTTTTAATCTTAACAAATTGATCGATATCTGGATGATTAATATCCATACTAATCATTCCTGCACCTCGTCTACCACTCTGAGCTACCTCTCTTAACGTCGAGGAAAAACGCTCCATAAAAGATACAGCTCCAGTGCTTGTAACTGCAGTATTGTTGACAGGAGATTTCGCGGGTCTTAGAGTTGATATATCGAGTCCTACTCCACATCTTCGTTTGCTAAGCTGTGCGATCTGTTGATCTGCGTAACATATTCCAGCATATGAGTCGTGAACCTTTGGGAGAACGATACAGTTGCTTAAAGATGCTATTGTGTATGGGTTACCTAATGTTGACATCACAGATCCCTGAGGAATGATATATTTAAACTTTTGAAAGTAGCTTAGTATCTTTTCATACGATAAGTGAGGTCTTGTTTTGCCATACTCACTTTTGTGCTCATCGCCATTAGCATTCTCCAAATACTTATTTTCAACTTTACTAAACTCTTTAGCTAATCTTTCATGCATATCATTCGGAGTTAACTCGCAATATTCTCCTTTTTTATTTTTTATAGCGTATTTACTCATCCAAACGTCAGTTGCCAAGTCGTCTCCATCAAAATATTGTAAACAACTTTGTTTTACTTCTTCTTCAGTGTATGTTCTCATCAACTACCTCTATTTAGTTAATCATGCATTCATCTTTAAATATCGTGATGCAAAATTCTTTTAGTTCTTTACTTAAAATTATTTTTCTTCGTATGTATGATAAGTCGTCGGGTTTTGGAAGACTACCTTTTACATCTGGCTCTAATGTTTCATAGATCTCATTATACGCAGACGAAATTGATAGGAATAAATTATCGACTTTCGAGAAAAGAACCCAACTATAAATATTAGGAAATAATCCATTCTTTTTAAGAAACATCTCCTTAAAAGAACTAAAACCTCTCTTTTTCTTTTCTTTAAATAGAAATATAGCATTTTGCTTTAATATTTCTATATACATAGATGAATAGTCTACGCTTTCATTAGCTTCATAACTTTCACCTACTTTTAAAAACCAAGCGTATCGATCAATAGCTTTATCGCTTGATAAGAATGAAGGATTGCACACCATACTTTTAGACTTTATTTTACACCATAGAATTTGAGCTAGTATAAACTTGTCTAAAACAATCGTATCAAATTTCTCAACAATAGACTGAACAAACTCAAAATTTTTCCAGTTTTGTGATTTTCTTGGATCTCTGTTTTTTGGTAAGAAATGTTTTACGTCGAAATGCTTGCAGTAATACTTACTAAATATTTTGTATATTTCATATATAGCCTTTTCTCTCGGAGTAAAATTGAACTTACTTTGAACTGGTGCTAGATTTAAGTATTTGTCCTGTTGAGAAATTTTTGACAACATGACCCTCCATTTTATAGTATTTCTTCCTTAATAAAGAGTGTCTTTTTAAATGCTTATTACTATAATCATTGAAGTCGTATACGTTTACAACTCCTTTTGAATTTTTTCTTAAAGCTCTACCTAGTCTCTGGATTGTTTTCTTGTAAGATCTTCCAGAACCTGCTACAATTAACGAATCAACTCCTTTTGAAAAGTCTATACCCTCGTCAAAGATTGTGCTACCAATAAGTATTTTACCCGTAGTTGTAGAATTAAATTCATCTATGTGTCTTTTTCTTGTTGAAGCATCATCAGCTCCATATATGAAACTTGATCCTTCTATCAGCTCTTCTAGCTGTTTTCCGTGATTGATGTGCCTAACTAATATTAATATCTTTTTCCCACAAATTTTAACGAGTTTTGATATTAATTTGTTTCGATACACATTATCGCATATAAGCTCTTTGTATGCAGTTTGATAATCTAAATCATACGCATCTTCAAAAAAGTCATCTTCAAGATTAACCATGTGTATATTTGCAGCTGAAAGTATTCCATCTTCGTTAATCAGCTTGTATGCAGATATATCGAAAATCACATCTCCAAGATATTTCTTTACTTCAAACTCATTTAGTTTATCAAACTTATCAAAGGGAGTCGCATCAAATCCATATCGACGAGTCGCTTTACATTTTTGCAGAATGTGAACATACGACAGAGACGAATTATATTTGCACTCATCGCATATAATCATTTCTGCATATTCAAGCAATTCGGGATACCTAAAATGCTGACCTACTTTTTTTCTTCTCTTTTTCCCTTTTTTATCTGTGTATTCTTCAAACTCGTGAACGACCATGCTCTGGACAGTAGAGATAATAATTCGCTTGTTGTCAACTGACTTTTCTTCGCCGTAACATACTCCTACGTCTTTTATTCCTCTAAGTTCTAGTCTTTCTCTTGCTTGAACAACTAAATCTATACTATTTACTAAAATAAGTATTAATGGAACATTTGAGAAGCACTTAATAATACCACAAATAATCTCTGTCTTGCCCGACCCAGTTGCTGCTTTTACAATTCCAAATGGATTTCTTATCGCTTTATTAATCGCGTCTATCTGATAATCTCTAAGTTCTATATTGTCTAATAAATCTATAGGAGCACTTTCTATTGAAGGCTTACAAGAGTCATACTTATTAATGAATTGTATCTCGATATTATTCTTATCACAAAATTTATAGACATCAAAAAGTAGACCAACTGGAAAGATCTTTCTTACATTAGTCAAATACTTTTTCTTACCATCCCACGCTCCTGATTTAAATTTAGGTGAAAAGAAAGCTCCAGGGAAGTCAAATGTTAAAAATTCGTCAAGTAAAGATAGTGTGTAAGCTTCTCCATAAGCTTTAACATGTAGATTACCAACGAAACTAAGTTTAAGTTTTAGCTTATTCTTTATCAAAATTAATTTCCATACGTGGATCAACTATATTTTTAAATTTTGCACGCTCAATATATCTCATTATTTTCTTTTCATCTCGATACCAAGTCTTATTTTCTTGTTTCATGAGTTCTTGAGTCATTTCATTGATTATTACTGTTGTGAAGAAGTTAAACGCTTTTGAAGCTTTGTGTTTTCCAGTTTTATCAAACTTATTAATTTCTTTAATTGCTTTACATGTTCCCGCAGATACTAGATCATCAATCATAAATTTGTCATATTGATATTTACGCTTGCGCATAACGTAATAGACTAGTTTCTTAGCCATCAAAAAGAACATAGAACATATTTCGTCATATGTTACTTTTTCTCCATTTTCTCTATATTCTATAAGACAGCGCTCTAAGTCAGCGTTCTTTATATATTTAGACATCGACGTTCCTTCTCGATTAACTTTTCATCACATATTGTATTAATATCTTTATCAGCGAATAGTTAACCAGCGCGTCGACTTATGATCAATTTAACTTTTTTGAATAAAAGATATTAATACAATTGTGCGAAATGAACTATCTTTCGTGGTAATATATACTTATGTCAGCAAATATCCCAACCTAGGATTTTAACAGTAGATTATGAATTCGAACTATAAATACAAAGATATTTATTCAGTAAAAGTCCGATTAAAGGATATCACAAAGAAAAAAGGACTGTTGCTTAGAGACCTAATTACAACGTATTCTAACGCTGTTAACAACGTATCCGAGTTATGCAGAGATGATAACTTGAGACCTAATCAATACCGACCCGCATCGTCACATCTACTCTCCCAATTTGATGAAAATCTAAAACGTTCAATAGTAAAAGAAGCCAAAAGACGTTTAAATAGTAGAAACATTAGACAATATGAAAAAAACGAAACAAAATTTGACTTTATCAATCGATACAATGATATAATCAAACACAATAAGAACATTTATCAATCGATACAATTGAATAGTAAGAATTTTAATAGATTTGAGAATGGAACAAACTTCTATTTCTGGTATAAAATCAAGTTCAAAATAGGCGACAACTACAAAGAAATTAATATTCCAATTAAGCTCAATAAGAACATCTTAAGGTTTGAGAATAATAAAAAAATGGACTTATTGAATCTAATAAGACTTGATTTAGATAAAAAGGGAGATATTTATATAACATTTTTATATTCAAAACACAAATTTATGGCTCGATTTAATAACAGGCCCGTATTTATAAGAGGTGAAGTGAAAAGAACTAATAAATCTGCAAGCTTATTTCACTCAAGTATGCTTACAATGGATAAACATAAGTTTAATGACTTCACCAATAAATTAATGAGATACGTTAAATATGAAAAAGTATCCTTTGTGAATTTCTCTATTGATAAAGATCACATCAGAGAAATAACTAAAAAAGTAAAATATTTATATTACGTATTAAAAAATCAAGATAAATACTACTCGTATTCAACAAAGAAACTATATCAAGCTGCTTTTGTTAAATATCTACAAATACACACAAAATTGATAAAAAATCTGCAATTGTTGCTTCGACGATTCAGAAGTTACGGTGTCTCTTATGACGTCGAAGCTTTGCAGATGACTAATATTGTAAGTAT
>Ga0307377_10006163_pt1 | contig 12630 bp, 9 predicted proteins | sample TR3MG_FD_202535 | JGI IMG/M metagenome (GOLD analysis project Ga0307377, IMG submission 202535) | Soil microbial communities from Risofladan, Vaasa, Finland - TR-3 | ecosystem: Environmental > Terrestrial > Soil > Coastal area > Acid sulfate soil | place: Finland: Risofladan, Vaasa | collected...
TACCTGTTGTACTATTATATCCTGCTAATTCAAAGTTAGCTAAACCTTCACCTGCTGTATTAGCATATCCTGAAGTATCAGCCTGTGAAGCTGAAATAGCATATCCTGAAGTACCTGCTTGATTTGTGAAACCTGCAGTACTAGCATATGATGATGATACATCTAATGATGGTATTAAACTACCACTTCCATCTGTTAGTTGTGAACCGCTAATCTGGACTAATCCTTCATAGCTGTCTTTAATGTTTAACGGTCCTAAATTTCTTCCCATCTTACTTTATATTTGAACCCCAAGGGTATTGTGAATATTTCGAATCTGTTATACGTAAACCTGCTTCTTTTGCTTGCTCATAATGAGCTCCAATACGAGCATTTCTACTAAATACAATTGGTGAACGATATTGTGACGCATAATCTGGCCACATTTCATACAATTTATTATTTGAATTTAATTCTGGAAATAGTTGTTGTTCCTCTGCTAAGTATGAAGATAATCTATCAGCATAGAACATCATTTTATTTTCTGTATTTTGTCTTTTTACATTAAATAATGATCTGTCTACTTCAATACTATTTTCACCACCAGTTGGCGTGAGAAGTCCGTTGTTTCGCGGGCGTATATAAATTGCCTCTAGCGCTTCATAATAGGCCGCGTATAAAAGGAAGTCCTGTATATAATCGTTTACTAAATTCTCATAATTAGCATCTATCCAAGTAGGACCAGCATCAATTTGAGCTAAAATAGATTTATACAGCTTAGTTCCTAAAATCCGTTGTACGGAAATGTCTTGAGCTGTTCTAACAGCATTTTTTATCAACTCACTATCCACAGAATCATTTAGATCTGTAAATTGTCTTAGTTTTTCTTCTGAGATAATTAAGGTATTTGTCATACTAAAGGTAATTCAGTTATTTGTACGTCTTCATTAGAACTTACATTTGCTGCTTTATCTGCTGTTTCAATATCAGCTTCTAATTCACTATCTTCACCTACCTCAGCATCAATAGAAGTTACAACATCTATGTCTTCTTCACCATCGTTAAATAGTTTTAATTGTTGAACACCAACTGTAATCTCCTCTTCTGGGTACATATATTCTAGTAAATCTTCTATTACTTGTAATATATTTTGTTGGAATGGTCTAATTACTGTATTTACTAATAGTAAGTAAGCATCTATTACTTCATCTCTACCACCTAATTGACCTGATGTTTTAATACCTAAAATCATAGGTGAGGTAATACGGTGAGCAGTTAAGATTTTCTGCGTTACCATATCGTTTATAGTTGTATAGTAACCATCTGCTCCGTTTTGTGGTATTGGTTCTATTTTAGGAGCATTTTCTGGAGAATCTACATCAATATACATCAAGTTACCTGCGTTATTAGTACCTGAATATTGTAATTTAAGCATTCTTTCAATTGCTTCTCTTTCCTCCTCGTTAGCATTGGTAAACGTTGTTACCATTAGTGACGGTGCTAAGCCGTTCATTATATTGTTTATATGGAAGTTATCTACTTCTGTATCCAAGTCAATTACTCTCAACGCACCTACATAATCAGGTAGTGGGTAATATTTTTGTCCTGGACGATAAGGATTGAAAACATAAATTTGTTTTGGTTCCTCTAATTTTGTATTAGGGTTAAATACTGGTAGGTAAGGCATATCATTAATAGGTGCTTGACCATAACGATAATTCTCATTCCATTCATCACTTATGTAATAACCAGGTATTTGTCCTCTATAATTTTTTTCTTTTGCTCTTAACCATGAAAAGTCAATATGGTATACTTCAGCAATTCTAGTTCTGGATTTATTCCAAATAACCTCCATTGCGAAACCACCATATAATTTATAATCCGTAGCTACTTTTTTAAATACATCATTCCATGATTCATCTGATGTATTAGCTCTGTTTAAAACATATTCTGGATCTGCTGTTAAACCTTCACCAACAATACCATCTACAATAGCGTTTACACACGTATTGTGAATAGATGAATTATTATATAGTTCAATTAAATCGTTTGGAAATGAATTGTACTGACCAAATTTGATATATTGATCTGTTTTTTTCTCTAATATATTAACTCGGTTACTACCTTCTTTGTTAATATTTGCAAATTTTAGTTTATCCATTGTATGTTATATAAGTACCATCCTCGTTTGGCGATACATATTGAGTTATAGTAGATTCATTAGTTCCTACAATATAGGCTCTATCAGTATACAAAAGATCTAGTGGTAATCCACCTTCACCTGCTGTTTCCCATATTTGATTGTAAGTATCCCACGACTCAGCTACAAATTGCCATCTACCTTCTATTGGTTCTGTAGTAGTGTATAAATTAACATCATATTGACCTGATGGGATATTTCCATTTACTATATCTGAACCTGAAACACCAAATACTAAATAATGTCTGTACTGGTTAGGAAGATAAGTAGAATATACTCTAAAACTACCTGATGAATTATCGTACGTTTGAGTGTAGAATAATCCAAGATATTCATAGTAATTTAAACTAGTATCTACAGTTTCTAAATAAGCAGCATTAGTATTTACTGAAGAATTCTTATCAAATCTAAACATAATATTCTATAAAATTAGGTTAGGGGTCACGCATAGCGCAACCCCTTTCCCAAATTGATTTATTATCCTAAAGTGATGCCACTAAGAGCACCAGCTAAGCTACCTGAAATTTCAGATGCTGGGTTTGGTTCTTGACCTGTGAAGGTTAAAGTGTAACCATTTAAGTCTCCAAACGCAGTACCAGTTGCTCCTGTACCGGATAACAACTGCATACCTCTGTCTTCACCTAATAACCAGTAACGACCTACGCCGTCAACTGAACCGTTATTAGTTTCAACAATTATTTTTAAGTCTGGATTCTGTGCTAACACTTTTACCTGATTACGAGTAGATGATTGTAATTTAAAGAACACTGCGTTAACAGTTTGCTCATAAAATACTGTTCCATTTTCAGGTGTTGCCGTAATACCCTCTGTAAAATCAGAAGTTTGACGGAACAACTCAAATTTGAAAAATTCACCACTACCTGAAATGGTTGAAATTAACCCTTCACTTGCGTCAGTGACGCTGGTAATAGAACCAGATAAGATGTATAAATTGGTTATACCTCCGACGTTGTCACGACAACCGAGTGTAAATCCTGATGTAATATCACATGTTGACATAATATTCTGGTTTTATAAGGTTAATAATTAGGCTAAGTCGTTAGATACCCAGAACTCTGGATAAGCGACATTAACACCAAGTTTAGTTGAAATTCTGTGCTTCAATTGGTCAGTATTGATATCATACCACAATTGGAATTCAGAGAAATCACTCATCAAATCAGTACCAGCAACAATTTGCTTAGCAGGACCTACTACGATTCTTTCTGAACCTTGTAGACCAACTGTACCTACAACTTTAACGTTTTGGAATGGATAAACCATTTCCAAGATACCACCTCTGTTTGAGATGCTATTTGGGTCAAAGTAGTAAGAGTTAGAAGTACGAATACCGGTTACAAACTTACGGAAGTTAGTTACAGACATGAACATTGTTAAATCATCTCTATCAGCAACATCGGCTGGAATTGCTTCTACCAATAGATCTAATTGAGCTAATGCAGTTGCTGAAACCAATGCAGTTGAAGCTACAGATACTACACCAGTAGTTGAACCTGAGATGATTAATACTAATCCATCAGAACTACAACCTGCAGGAGAAGATCCTGAAAGTGCTGTCCAAAGGAATTGATCATTTGATTTCTGGAATTGGTTTACCAACAACTCAGAGTAGTTAGTTGCCAATGCAAATGTTTCGTTATAAGAACCACGCTCAAGAGCTGAAATTCCTAGATAAGTTCTGTCCATATCCTTAAGGCAGATACCGTCAAAAGAAGTACGTGGACATACTGTAATATTACGTTGTGAAAAGTCTAATGAACCTGATGGGGTAGAAACACAAGTACCGTTTTGTAGTACTAGGTCAACTTCCATTAAGTTAATTGGTTCTTGGAATTTTACTCCCTCTTTGATGGTGATGTATTCCATCGTGGAACCACCGTATACCATTTTTGCGATTAATTCACCTGCTACTTCGTTATTGAAGTCACTCAGTGCGCTTACGTCTAATGCCATGATTATTTATTTTTAAATTTTTTAAGTTGAGCCATTGTGGCTTTGATTTTATCTGCGTTTCTAGCAGATTCTACATTGAATGTTGAAAATTTAGCCTTAGGAGCTGGTTTTGAAGACATCATAGTTGCTTCTGCTGCTGGAGCATCTACTACTGCGACTATTTTTTCTTCTAATTCAGCCATTTTAGTTTTCATTTTCCCCATTTCGTCTTTTACCTCAGCAACAATTGCTTCAACGATAGACTCGATATCCATAAGTTTTTCTCCTTCAAGATCTGCTTTTTCGTCTTTCTCTCCGTCTAAATAACCTTCTTCCTCCGCGTCTGTGCGAGCGTCGAATTCTTGAGCAATTATTTCTTCAGTAGACTCAGTAGACATTTCTACTTTAGTTACTTCCTCTTTAACTACTTCTTCAGTACTGAATGTTTCTTCAATCACATCGGGTGTAGCTACTTCGGCTTCAACTAAGCTGAAATGGCTTTTTACCAAGTCTCTTAATTCTAATGAAGTCATATTTTATATTATTGATTATTAATGAAAACAGCACCACCCTTGGTACCGCATATAATACATATCTAACACTTTGCCCCCATAAACCATAAATGTAGCTTGGATACTGGAGATATATGTCATACCTTCCGGATATAAGTTACTTAGAACTAGTATAATTGGTTGAGCAAATGGCTGCTGCTTGAGATTGTGATTTACCTGCTTCAATCTCTACTGGAATACATCTGTTGAGATAAGCGTCTAAACGTTCGAATGGTTTGGGAGTAGGTAGGGGCATAAGATTATTTTAGATGACTTCCATCACAGAGTCCGTTTGGATTTTCAGTTCTACCACATGCGCAACTACCATTTTTACGGCATTTAGTTTTAGACATAGCATAACTCTCAAAAAATCCTTCTACTGAAAATCCTTTTACTAGACCTGTTTTAACATAATCATTCCAGATATCAATGTTGTCAATTTTGTACATAGCAAACCATTCGCCTATAACAGGTTCGAAACCATATCTACGTGATTTATCAGTTGCTGGATCTTCTACTAACCAACTTTCTACTAAATAAGCATCATCAACTCTATTAGAATTATCATGCTCTATGTTAACACTATCTATTAACTTATCCTTCATCATTTTGTAGGATAGTTTTCTGATAGTTTCAGCTGTAAAGTAAACGTAGTATTCGTTCCCATCTTCATCAATACGTGGTATTAACTTATTTGGTTTCATAAGCGGACCAATCAACATTTGTTTTTCATCTAATGCTGCGAATGATGTTTTAGCTAAACCTGGGTCAGCATCTGATTTACCAGACTTTTGGATCACTGCATTATTAGTAGTTGTACCATCTAATATTCTATTTGAATCAGCAAGTGCTTTACCAGCTGCTGAAATATTACTATCACGTTTATAGAATTTTTCGCTCCAGTAATGGCGGCAGTTATAACTACCTTTGTATCTGAATATATCGTAGATTCCAAATTCAACATTTTCACCTTCTATTGATAAAGAGTTTATATCTTCACGTCTAAATACTTTATTTAATTTCATTAAACGAGCACAGAATTTTCTATTTCTATCATCCTTAGGTCCAGTGTATCTGTAACGAACTGCTAGGTTACCAAAGTCTGCTGTAGACGATTTGTTAGGTGTGGTGATAATTTGCGCATAACACTGTCTATAAAACGAGTCCTTATCAACCTCGATATAGCCTGCGTCTTCCATTTCTGACTCGGTTATACCGCGTATTTCCAACTCACCGATAATTGCGTCTTGTATTTGGTCTTCTAATGAATCAAATGTTTCTGAAAGTATTTTATCTGTAGCTTCATCATGTGATGAACAAGGCATGAAAACAATTTCACCTGATGCTAAAGTATGTTCATGATAACCAGTACAACCTATTTCTTCAGATTTAGCTATTGCTTCCTCTTTCATAGAATAAACAGGAATACCTTCAATTCTATCTACAATGTTCATTTCTTGTTTAATAAGTTCCTCTATGATATCCTTATCTGTAGTGAATTCCTCACCTGCTTGTCTTAGTTTTTTTTCTGCCCACCCCAAAGCAGTTGGGCCACCCCAAAGGAGATAGCTGATATAACCACAAGCATCATAGTCCTTCCTACTAATAGCCAAATCATAATTGTCTTTTTGTCTAATTAAAAACGCTCTCATTCTACGGATTGTATCTAATGATAGATTTTCTCCGTTAGCTAATTGTTGGGCACGAACTTTACCTACCTGAGTAGCACACTTCATCCCATTTTCCTTATTTAATTCAATACCACGTTTAGCGGCGTCAACTGCTGATTGAGGGTAATCATTAAATGTATCTGCAAATTCTTGTTTGCTAAAATACATAAAATCCTCCTCGATTGCTGGTTGCTCTACTAATGCTACTGCATCAATACCTGCTAGGATGCTATTCTCGTCAATGTCTAATTTAATTATTCTCATGTCTATAAATATATTTATCACCCTGTTAAGGATCTTCTACGATTGATTGTTGCGCTTGCTGCTTGAGCACTATTTACATCTTGTACTAAAACATATGCTCTAACAGGATCAGTCATAGATGGTGTTTGTGGAACTGCTGTTGGTGTAGGTGGTTCTGGAGTTGTAGGAGTACTTGCAAATAATCCTCCTTGAACTCCTGCTCCTCCACCACCGCCTCCTGAAGCAGCACCTCCACCAGTACCTCCACTAGCAGTATTACCATTAAATTTTTGTGCTGAAATTACGGCTAATCTTGCTAAACCGCCAGCAATAGCAACACCGGCAGCAATTTGTGCTCTAATTACAGATGTAGGATCACCTATAATTAATTGTGAAGCAAATGCTTTTTGAGCTGATGAATAGGTAGAAATAATTGTTTCTGCTATGTTTAATGCTTTTTCTCTTTGGAATGCTCGTTTAGCTGCTTCTTCATTATCCTTATCAAATAATTGGTTTAAATCACTTAATGCACCTAAAGTTCCTAAAGCACTATCAATAGCTAAGTCTGTTAATGTTTGGCGATATGCTTTATCTTTTTGTGCATCTTCTTCTCTATTTTGATCTCTTAGATCTTGTACTCTTTTACCATATGCTTCTTCTAACTCCAATGTTGAAACACCACTTTCCTCTAATAGTGTTTTTTTCTGAAGGTAGTCTTCACGTAAACGTTGGAAGTCTAATTGTCTTTTTTCTTCTTGACTTATAGCTAAGAAATCATCAATACTTTTGATACTATCAATTCGTTGTTGTCTTTCTGCTTCTAATGCTGCGGATTGTTCTGCTTCAGCATCTAATTCCTCCTGTCTGTATTTGCCATTTATTCCAGCTATATCTTGATTATATGCTTCTGTTACTGCTGTAAGATCTGTAAACCCTGCTGCTTTTAATGCTGTAACATCTGCTTGATACTGAGTTTCACGTTCTGTTAATTCACGTGTTTGTTCATCTAATAAAGCTAATTCTGCTTCATTAATAATACCCTGAGCTGCTAGAATTGCTTGTTTACGTTTCTCAGCATTTTCTTTGATTTTATCTCTACGTTTTTGCTCAGCATCTCCCTCTAGTTTAGCTCTATCAGCAATAACTTTAGCTTCAAATAATGCTAATTCTTGTTCGGCTTCAATACGTTCTTCAGTTCCTTTCTTAAATGAGTTTACACGTTGTTTTAGTAATTCACGTTCTTTTTTTATTAATTTATCTGTAGAAGCACCTTGTGCTTGTAATAATTTAAGCGAGAATTCAGTTTCTTTAGCTAATTTACCTTGTGCTTCAGCAAATTTCTCTGTTTCACTTTTACCTAAACCAATTGCTTGAGCTACTTTACTAATAATATTACCAAAGAATGTTGCTACCTTATTTATTATTTCAAATTTATCTTTTAATAAAATAATAGCAGTTGTAATTAAACCAATAGCAAGGATGGCAATACCAACAGGTCCCATTGCGATTTTAGTAGCAATACCAAATGCTTTAGTAGCTACTGTAGCAATTTTCTGTGCACCACCTAGTAATTTAATACCTTCTTTTAATTCTTTAACACCTTCAAATACGCGTTTTGTACCGTCAGCAAATACTAAGGCACCGACTGCGGCGGCTTCAAATCGTTCCGCTTGTTCTTCCGTTAAAGCCCCGCTTAAAGCCAAACCACCTGCTAGCACCTCAACCGAACCACCTACAAGGTTAATGGCACCACCTAAGGCTTTAATCCTACCCTCGGCAACATTAATTTCATTTGAGGCTTGGTTTGCTGCTTTTCCAGTGTCCTCTAATGCGTCATTAAGGTTATCTACATTTTTAGTAGCATCCTTAGTATTCGCTTGTATATTTACTGTTACGTTTTGTGACATATTACTTTATTTTATACTTCGTGTATTTGTGCTCTAACTGAAGGTTGTGCTGGAATAGTTCCTCCAAATGTTTCATAATTTAGTGATAACAATGTGCTATCTCCTCTCCAATATAATTCAATAACATCTTCATCATTTATAGCTACATCTAATAGTTGTATTGTAACTGGTTGTGCAAAGAAATCTGTTGCATTCTTTCTTGCTGGAATAGATACTCTAACTGTAGAATCAGGGTAATTTGTTCCATTGTATTTAACCCAAAAATCAGCATAGTGAATTGTATTATCTTGATTTTCTACTTTTGCTGTGTATATGAAACTATAAGCACCTTTATAATCCATTTGTATAGCACCAGAACCACTTAAATTAACAAATTGGGATGAGAATGTATTTCCCATTGTTATTAATTGTTCTGAACCAGATGTTATAATTGCTTGTGAGCTTGTAGAATAGAAACTACCATAAGCACCTTCATTTTGTTTACTACCTCTAGTTTGTTCTTCAATTACCCATACTCCAAAACCCGCAATTTCAGCTGCTACGAATGTAATTGCTCCTCCTAGGAAATTATAATCGTAAGATGTTGGGTCTCCTGTTACATAGAATGTATCTGTACCTTGTGTTGTAAATGTAAAATCAGCACCTGATCTATTTTGTATAGTAAATTTAAGTTTTCTTCTGTAACCTCTATCTGTAACATTTTCACAAGGAGGTAATTGTACCTCTAATGTTCCTGTTCCTGATGGTGTTAATAAAAATGAATAAATACCTTCATAAGTAGTAGAATCTAAATCAAGTGGAGATGCTAAACTACCTGTATATATAAAGAAATCCTCTGCTATCTCTTCTGTAAAGTAAGTATCACCAACATATAGTTTTTCAACTGGGTAATCTGCACCATCCATATCTTTACCTACCTGAATGATAGCACTTTCAGTCATATTGGTAAAGTACTTCTGGAATCCAGGAGATACTGTATTAATCATTACAACAGAATCAGATGCTGAAATGTAGTGGTTTTCACCAATAAAGGTACTAAATGATGATGATTCAATTCTACCACCAAATCCACCTAATAATGTATTGTATCTACCTTCTAAAATATTACCTTCATCGGTATTTAAAATAGCATTAAAACTACCTGTTCCAATAGTACCACCTTTAAGGATAGCATTAGAACCACCTAATATAACACCATATGATATTGAAGGTTCAATTGTATTGTTTTTACCTAAAATATAATTGTATTTACCATAATCACCTATAGTATTACTTTCACCTAATATTTGTACTTGTTCGTTACCATTAGTAATATTGTTATTATCACCAAATACCTGAACAGTTGTTACACTATTATTTACAGTGTTATTACCATAGTTTAGGATATCTGTTTCAACCCCTCTACTTTGTCTCTGGTAATTCCAAACACTTTCTGAACCAAATGGAATAAATCCATCTTTAGGGGCTGCTCTACCAACAAGTGCCGAGGAAGTAATAAAAGTACCTGTGTTATAATTAATGTAATTTACATTCCCACCGCTTATGCTGAGTGTAGCATCGTCTACTGTTACATCGCTTGCTACATCATCAATAACAATACGTCTTCTAGGGAATCTACTTTTACGAGGTAATGTTTTTAGTAATTCTACTTCTACAGAATCCTCATTTATAAGGTTTGCTCCTGCAATCTTGTTAATTCTATAATAAGCACCATCAATAAAAATACTATCATTTAATCTAATATCTTGTATCTCAGTAGGTGATAATAATATATTACAAGTTAAAATACGAGCATCAATATCGTATAATTCATTAATATAAAAAGACCAATACTCATAGAATGCTGATCTTTTAGCATGTCCATTAGCTACAGGTTGATGATAAGGCCAATGTCCTGGAGATACTATATTACCAAAATGTAAATCACGTGTTGTGCTAAATGTAGCAGGTACTGCCTCTAAACTAGAGAATAAAACATATTTATTCCAAGCAACAGGAGTACCACCATTATCAATGTAATAGTATCCAGGATTTGGGTTACCACCTACATCAATACCTCTTAAATTAATTGAAGTACTACGTTTACCTAAGTTGTGTAATAATCTAGGTTTAAAATTATATGGTGTAGATGTATTGTTTTCTCGTTGTGATAAGTTAGGTAAAATCATATCAGGAGCTCCTGCTATACCTTTTTGAGGTGTAGGAGCAAAGAAACTACCTATTGTTTTTTCACCTGATGCTAAGTCACTATCTGAATCGTATATGAATTCACCATAAACCTTACCAAAAGTTGTTGTATGGTAAACGTTTAGTGCATCCTTATCTTCAATATCTGTAAATTTAATTCTTTTAGATTGTGATTGTAGTGGGTGTCTAATTTCAAATTTAACACTCCTATCTACTTTATCAGTCCAATCTACAACATCACCGGCATCAACCCAATCGTTAAATGGTTCAATTACAAATTTATTTCTTTCATTAGCAAGGGGTTCAAATACTAAGTTAAATTTCTCAATCATACCTTTTAAGAAATCAACTACTGGAGTATCTGGAGGGAACATTTTATCTACTGTAACAGTTCCTCCTACTAATGTTGTACCGCCTTGTCCTTCAATTCTACTACTATATCCTGGTAATAGGGTTACTGTTGAAGAACCTGGAAAATCTGCTTCCCTAGTTAAGTAAACTTCAATATAATCTCCAGCATTTAAATTTCTAGTAAATGGACCAATAAAAGCAACACCTGATAAAGCAGCACCACCTGTAGTTTTAATGTTCACAGATGTAGATGCTATCTCAGTTGTACCATTCTTTTTAACACTAAATGTTAAGAAATCAGGACTAAATCCTGCACCACTACTTTTCTGGAAATCAACTTGAGCATAAAATGTATAAGCGTTATCATTATCAGCTGTGTATCTTGATAATGCTGTATTCCAATCACCTCCATTATCAAAGTTTTCTGTAGGATATGCTACTTTAGTTTCTGTATTGTTTGTAAGTGTTTGTGGTGATCCTTTTTGTGCCTGAAATGTTTGAGCAACTGGGTTAGTAAAGTTACTTCCTTCCTTACCATCTTGAGTTGTTAATACGTAAAGACTCTCAAAATACGAGGAATCAAAAAATGATGATGAGTAACTATACTTTATACTCTCAAATATCTTATCAATTACAGCTTTTGCTCTAATTGCCGGTTTGAATGATGTTATTTTTAACGCGGAATTCGCGTTGTCAAATTTACGTAAACCACCACCCGCGGCTATCTCTATGTCGTTCGGATTTTCCGGGTTAAACCCGTAATTTACCAATGGGTATACTATATCACCATTAAATAAATTTCCATCAAATGATTCTGATACGTTTGTATAGTTAAGAGTATGGTCGTATTCTGACCAATCTAAATCTCCTAAAGTAATATCTTCTACTAGGATTTTAAAATCAACTATCTCATTTACTACTACAACGTTGTAAATTGTATCACCTTGTTGGTCTGTAATTACATTATCTAAGTAAAGATTACCAGTAAATACTTCACCACCATTGTATAATACTTGACATGGTATTGTTTTTGTAAATGTAGTAGCTGGTGTAGCACCTAAATCATATAGGTTACCAAAGAATGAATTGTTATTTTCTGTTCCTGGTAAAGCAAATTGTTGAGATGAAATACCAAATATTTCCCCAATATTACCTGCTTCAATAGCTGAGATGTCTAATCTTAGATCTTCACCCTGAAATAAGTCTAAATCAAACTTACTACCATTATCATTTATTGCTCTTAGTATTATCATACTCTTGATTTCAAGTCGTTTGCTAGTTGATATTCAACAGTGTATCTATATAGCTTTTGGGTACGTGGGTTTGTTTTTTCTGTAATAGAAGCATTTGTTACTACAATAGGTAGTTGTTGAGTTTGATCAAATGTATTAGTAGTAGAAGTACCCATTCTTTGGGGTGCATTTAAGTTTAAAGCACTTGGAACTCCACTTGCACCAGTTGCAAAGTCATAATCAGCTTGAGATGTAATAGTTTTTTCAAGTATGCTTACACCTGTACTAAAGAACATCTCTCTAACAGCATCAGCTTCTTCTTGAGTTAACCAATTACTTTCAACTCTATATCTTTGA
>Ga0307377_10006164_pt1 | contig 12630 bp, 20 predicted proteins | sample TR3MG_FD_202535 | JGI IMG/M metagenome (GOLD analysis project Ga0307377, IMG submission 202535) | Soil microbial communities from Risofladan, Vaasa, Finland - TR-3 | ecosystem: Environmental > Terrestrial > Soil > Coastal area > Acid sulfate soil | place: Finland: Risofladan, Vaasa | collected...
AATAAGAAGATTAATAATTAATGATCTCTTTCTAAATATGGACGATGATGATGCCGAAGATACTTTAGAAAGGATTGATGAATACGCCGCTGAAGTAAGCCGGGAGTATAAAGAAGCATTAGAAAAAATTGCCCAACCGCTAAAGTATCTTCAGAAAGAAGCGGATATAAATAATGTAGTCCTTGATGGTAATATAGCTATAAGATTAGCAAATGATCAGCATTGGTTGAGAAATATTGCTATTAAAACGCTTAAAGAACAGGAGGAACAATGAATAACAAAGCACTAGTATTTTCAGACCTGCATGTACACAACTACAAGCAGTTCAATCCGAACTTCTCCCGCATAGATAACGCGGTCAACATGATTGAGTATGTGTTTAAATTTGCAGCAAAGAATGAAATTGAGCTAATACTGTTTACTGGTGACCTGTGTGATCAGTTTGCTAATGTATCAGTAGTGGTGATAAATCGAATTATTAATAAGTTTGATGAATGCTTCAATACTTATGAAAATATAGAATTTCTTGCCATACCTGGCAATCATGATTTTGCTACTAAAAGCACTGCACAAACACCAGGGCTTAGTATCATGGATGAGTTGGCAGCTCGGCCTACAGGTGGTTTATTCAGTAATTTTTCTTTGCTGAACGGTACATATATATCAATAGAGGATGGGTTCAGTATTATGGGCATACCTTTTTATGAGAATATTGATGATTTCTGGCAAACCTATGATGAGAACATTGATCATATGATACACAAAGATAATATGTTCTTGATGATGCATCAAATGGTGTGGCCAGAGAACACTATAGTGCCTGATGATGTTAATATTAATGATAACAGGTTAAAGCAGTTCAAATGGATCTTTAACGGCCATGTTCACCACAAAGGGATCCACGGTAATAACTTCATGAATGTGGGCTCCCCTCTTCATAGAGACGCCAGCGATGTTGGCACAAGAAAGGGTATCTGGGTAGTTGACCTGACTCCAGGGCCCGATACGATGCCCAAGTTCTGGGACACTACAGATCGTAATCCCCAGTTTATCCGGAAAGCTTACGACGAGCCGGTCAGCGATTGGGATAAGGAACAGTACATTATCTGGTATCATCCAGAAGGAAAGAAAAAGAAAAATAGGGGTGAAGTTGATTCAGCTAAGTTTAATACCAAACTCTCCCCGCAGGACCTAGTAACCAATTACTGTAAAGAAGTAGCCCCGGATGACGAGGACCTTCTTAAAGTAGGTTTAAAATTATTATCATGAAAATCAAAATAAACAATATCGTCGTAGAAGGGTTTCGAAGTCTGGCAACCAACACAGAAATTAATTTGGACCGGGTAGGTTTAAACCTGGTCAAGGGCGAGAATGGCGCAGGTAAGACTACTCTATTCGAGGCCCTGGTATGGTGTATATATGGAACCAATCTTAAGGACACCAATGTTGACAAGGTTCCTACCTGGCCAGAAACCAGGCCTGACGGCTGGCGCGGTACTTATGTAGAAGTTTTGCTCAGTGTAGATGGTATTGATCGTAAGATAGTACGTACCATAAACTGGAATGGAGGACATGGTGCCGCTAAAAATGATTTATCATTAAGCACGTTTGTTAAGGATGGTTGGGCCCAGTCTCCTGGTGTTCATAAAAAGGATGTCCAGGAATCAATAGATAAACTCCTTGGCCTGGATGCTAACACCTTCATGAATTCCATCCTTTTTGGGCAGCGAATGCCTAAACTTGTAGAGTCTGACAACGCGGACAAAAGAGATTTATTCGAAAAGTTATTCGAGAGTGCTTTTGTACATAATGCCAAGGCTAAGGGTAATGAAGAATTACAGGAATGGATAGGTAAGGAGGCCGAAGAGGCCAAGAATTTTTTTGCTGCTACAAATACAGCTACGCAGAAACAGGATGACATTGAAGAGCGCGGCAGGGTAGTAGACAGCTTTGAGGCTACCCAGGCTCAGCGGATCGACAATGTTAAAGGCAATATTGCCCTGGCAGATGCTGAGATTGCTAAGATTACTGAACAAATAAAAATACACCAGGACTGGGTTGATGGTTGGCACCAGGCTAAATATGATAAGTTCCAGACAGAGCATAGTAAGTTCCTGGAGGATTATCTTGTGCTTGAGACCGCTGCTGATGCACTCTATGAGAAGATGACTAACGCTACGGACAAGCACAGGGCTGCCGTAATGGATCATGATAGGGCTAAAAATTCACTTGCTCAACAGAAAGATAGGGATAACGCCTGGGCTATGAACAGGGTAGAAAAGCTTGCAAATCTGAAAGATAGAATGAAAAAGCAGATAGAGGATATGAAGCTAGAAATCCTGGCTGTTGCTGATGTATGCCCTTCCTGCAACCAGACCCTGCCGGAAGAGAATGTTAATACTGTGAAAGAGGCTATCAAAATCAGATATCAGAAACGTATTGATGAACTTTTAGTCGATACCCAGGAAATAAAGGATAGTATTCCTCCGCCCTCTGACGAGCCCGCTATGAAGCTCAAGGTAAAAGAGACCCTGGATGCCATAAATCCGGCTAGAGACGCTCAGGAGGCAGCTGAGGGGTTGTACAAGGGTCATATGGACTCTTCTAAGGCCATGGATGACACCAATGATGAATATGATGAGGCCGCACTTGAATGGAAGAAAGCTTTGGAATCATTTCAAACTGCAACAGAGGGCGTAGCATTATATGACGCCGAGATCATTGCAGAGCAGACTAAGGTAGATATGCTGAAAGAACAATTAACCTTCATAACACTGGAGAAATTACCGGCTTTTGACTTCACTATTGAGCAGCTGGAAGAGCAGCGTAGCGCAGCTATTAAAGATGCTGATCATTCCCAGGCTATAATTGATGATTTCAATAAAGAGATGAATCGGCTGCGCTGGTGGATAAAGACGGGATACTCAGCCAGCGGGCTACCTGCATTTATATTTGAATCCATGCTAGATAAGCTGAATGATAAAGTATTGAAGTATGCAGACCGATTAGGCGTCGCTGTGGAGTTTAGCATAGACCTGTCCATGGCGTCTAAGCCTTTCACTACTCTTTGTTCTGTAGGAAACAAAAAAGGTAAAGAATACAAGGAATTCTCCGGAGGTGAGAAGCAAAAGCTGGATATCGTTCTTTGTTTTGCCATGAATGACTTAGTAGCTATGGATGCTGATATCAATATACTGATCCTGGATGAAATTTTTGAAGGTCTAAATGAGGCCGGAGAAGCTGCAGTTTTTGATTTAATACGTGTAAAAGCTGAAGAAGGTAAATCAATTTATGTAATTACTCATTCACCGCACATTGATAGTTTGTATTCGTCAACATTGACAATGAATACGGATGAAACTGGTGCAACTAATATACAATAAGATGGCAAAAGACACAAGAACACCTGAAGAAATCCTGGAGGCTGAAATTAAAGAAGCCAGGCAATCTGTATTGAATACAGTGAATCCCAGTAATGGCCCTACTGGGGTGAAAGGCCCCAAATCGGAAGTAGCAGATGATCGCACTACCAAGAGGCTGATGAAAAGACAGCTGGACCAGCTGGACTTCATAGTAGAAAAGTTCCTTAAATTTCGCGCTGAGCTGGAATGTACAGATGGATTGGAAGCCGCCGAAGGGTTAGCTTATTATGACAGGATATGGCATACGCAATGTACTAATTTCAACAAACGGCGCAAGCATAAGTTTAATCTGCGGCAGGAAGCGTTCACGGACCGGGTAAGTTATTTCCTGGATCTGGAGGACCAACAGATTAAGGCGGCTAAGGAAGCCTATCGGACTAACCTGTTCGAGAAATGGTTCCGCAGGACTTGGATCGATATGAGCATGAGAAGAAAATGGTACCGATTCAAAGCCAGGTTTGTCAAGAAGAGTTTTAAGGAAATGTTCAGGGATTACTGGGAGACTCTTGAAACCTTACCGCATAAACCCCCTACCTTTGAGGTATAGTTATGAGGATCGAGGAGGACATATTCGGTAGTAGCTACGTGCAGGCCATTAACTCAAAGCAGAAGGGTAATAATAATGAACGGTATGTCTGTAAAGTATTAGCCCGCTGGACCGGAACCGAATTTACTCGTATCCCTATGTCTGGCGGGCTAAGATGGCAAAACGTGATGAATATATGTGGTGACGTACTATCTACTGATGCCTCCTTCGATTTTCCATATGTGGTCGAAACGAAGGACTTAGCAAATATACACATAACATCTGAATTACGCAAAAATTCTTTAATATACACCATTTGGAAGCAAGTAAAACGCGATAGCCTTAGAGCAGAGCGGCTTCCGATACTTATGCTACGCAAGACAGGAGAGCGCCCCAGAGAGAAATATACTATATTCTTAGAAGCTATAGACGGCATGGTAGCTATGATGTACGAATACAGGGTACCTATCATATCAGGAGGACTAAGCGAAGGCATTATTGGTGTAAACTCAATAAACTTATTTAAAAATGTTGACTACAGAAGCTTTAATAGGCATTACAAACAAGATTAGGGAAACTATTCCTATGGAAAACATCTTAGAAGGAGCTAAGGTACTTGAATTCATAGATATGGGCCATGGAGGCATCATAAACGGAGAATATACTACAGCACCTAAAAAAATGTATGATCATGGTGAATTCATATTTTATGAAGGCGTATGGACCAGGGTTTTAGGATGGATGTATGCCCTGGATCTATACACGAACAACTTGTCATACTCTGTTGTGTCTCCAGGTAACAAGGATCGCAGCATATGGGAGAGGTATAGTAAGGCTAATGCAATAGCCAAAGCAGTTAAGGGGCGCATCAAGACTTATTATCATTCTATTCACGGTAATGCTTTTGGCCTTGAATCGGCTAATGGGATAGAAGTATTTACTGCTCCAGGTTTAAGCGATGCTGACCCTATTGCTACAGTTGCCCTTCGTAACATACATATAGCTACAGGCTGGAAGCGTAGAACTGATTTCAGTGACGGGGATCCGGATAAGGAAGCAAGGTTCGGTGTGTTAGTTAACACAAGTATGCCTGCATTGCTTACTGAAAACGGCTTCTATACTAACCTAGCAGAGTGCAAGAAAATGCTGGAATACAACACTATACAGGCACTTTCGCGAGCCTTTTTAGATACTCATTTAACCGTGTTACATAAAAAAATGTTATCATGAAAATTTTGAAACCAATAGCATTCGGGCTGGTAATTCTGGCTCTTGTAGTAGTATTTTATAAGTTAAGATCTACTTCTATTAATTATGACGAACTGCAAACTCTCTTATCTGATACAGCCAACCATTATGAATTAATAGTGACTGACCAGGGTAAGCAGATCAATATTCAAACACAGAAGGCGGCGTCCCTGCAGAATGCCCTGGCCGCAGGCCTGGTGCGCGAGGATGAGCTGAAAGAGAAAAACCTTAAGCAGCTCGACCATATCATACGCCTGGAGAATCGAATTACCATGCTTGAAATTGAAATAGCCTTACCAGATTCTAATCTTGTTGTCGTAACTGATACTGTAACTGTGGTTCCTCCTGGTTCATACCTTAGGGTCCCAACCAATTTCTTCTACTCTGAGGAATGGTTGAGGATGACTGGTGTGATCACCGGACCTCAAATCGTGATTCGCGAATTGCAAATTACGACCAAACCCTCTATATTTATAGGGTATCAGAAGACGGGATTATTCAAGCCATTAAGGCCAGTGGTAACAGTAGAGAATGCTAATCCATACCTATCCACAATATCCATGGAGAATGTAGTGATAAGACAGAAACCTCCATTCTATAAACGGCCATGGTGGCACAGGTTTGAAGGTATGGCCATAGTTATTGGCACTCAAATTATTTACAATAAAGTTCAGTAGATGGAATATTTTATATTTTGTGATGGCTCATGTCATAATAAGCCTGGTGAAAATTCAACCGGGTATGCTGCAGTGCTAACTGACCGGCTATTTGCTACATTTGATAATGTTCTGAATAAGTATATTGGAACCAGGGCTGAAGGTACTAGCAACCTGGCCGAGTGGGATGCCCTTATACTTGGCATGCAATTAATGATTGAGCATAACGGGGCTAATACTGATGGGTACAACAGTTACCACATATTCACAGACAGTGATCTGATAGCTAACCAGGCTAACGGAAACTGGCGAGTGAGGGAGCCCACATTCTGGCCCTTCTACAAGAGATTTAAAGATCTTAGAAGGCAGGCCAATGCTTGTCGGATTTCCTATTCCATAAAATGGATCTCCAGGAAGCAGAACAAGATAGCTGATTTTTATTCAAGAGAAGCGAACCCACATTATCCGGATAAGCAGCTCGACAAAAATATTTCTGACGTTAGGAGGGTAAAGCGATGATGTGGATCCCAATATTTATAATAGAGATGGCAATAATTATCTGCATAATTTTGGTGTGTATAGATGAGTCAGATCTGCCAACGGACATTTTTTAATATGGAAAACTATAAAGAAGGACTCCTGGGTGACCAGGCGGCGGCGTTCGACGCACTAAAATTTTTTATAGATACTACGCAAGGTGGAATGTTCCTCCTGGATGGGTATGCTGGGACCGGTAAGACCTATCTCATGAATGTAGTCATCCATTATGTAAATCAAAATAGTCATAGACAGATCCTGGTAACCGCGCCCACACACAAGGCTGTGAAAGTAATACGTAGTTATGTAAAAGCAGCTGTTGACTTTGCTACTATTCACAGCGCCCTGGGACTAAAGGAGCAGATTGATGGGTACGGTAAACAGATATTTGTCCGGGATAAGTTCGCTCCGTGCAATTTATACGACTATCAGTTCCTTATAGTGGACGAGACGAGCATGCTTGCGGACGAGTTGTTTGAAGAGATTCAAATATTCGCTTCTCGCGGCCTTAAGGTGTTATTTGTGGGCGATTCTTTGCAGATACCGCCAGTAAGTAAGCCAGATGCCCTACCTTTTGATAAAGACTTTCGTGTTTTAGAGAATATAGGCTACACAAAAATGGAAGAAATCATTAGACAAAAGGAGGGCAATCCGATCATAGAACATTCGTTCAAGATCCGGGAATTTATTTACCGGCCATTACCGGTGCCTGATCGCACTGAATATGTAACAGAGCATGGAAGGGTCACCCAGATACCAGCTAACATTGCTGATAACTATATCCGGGAAATGATTCTTCCAGAGTTCAAAAGCGAGAAGTTTAAACACGACTCTGATCATGTGAAGATCCTGGCCTGGCGCAATAAGACTGTGGATAAGTATAATAATATGATTCGAGAATATATCTATGGACAGGAAGCTTTGGCTAAGATCCTTCCAGGGGAAAGACTGATAGCCATGGAGCCTTTAATTGAGGACAGGGCCGTAATTATCCATAACAGTGAAGAAATGGAGGTAGCGGATTATAGTATCAAAACCCTGGAAATAAATGAAGAAGATAAACTAAATTACTATCATGCTGCTGTAGATGTTGTAAGGGAGGACACCCCCTATACAAAATTCATGGTTAAGATACTTCACGAAGACTCAGAGGAGTTATTTGATGAGCTGTTGGAGATATTACGTCAATATGCCTTGAGCAAGCGACAGGGCACCGGAGAGGCTAAGATGGCATGGATGGATTTCTACGAATTTAAGAAGGAATTTTTTACAGTAAGGTATTCATATGCTATAACATGCCACAAATCTCAGGGCTCGACTTATGACATTGCTGTAGTGCTGGAGAGTGATATTGATGCGAACCACAAGATCTATGAAAAGAATCGGATCCTGTACACAGCCTCTACCAGGCCCAGGCAAGATTTGATAATCATATATTGATTTGGTATTGCACACGACCAAAATTATAACTATCTTTGTACTGGAATGAAACACTTCATATAATAACCCACATAAGATGAGTGATAAATACAAAGTGGCCAACGATGTAGCTACGGCTGTGCGCTCTATAGAGGCAATGCAGACTAGGATTGATAACTTGGATAAATATGCCAGGTCATTGGTTGATGGTAGATTTCAACATGTTGAATTGACTATGGAAGAATGCGATGCCAATAATCCGGCCATGATAAAACCAGTGTATCAGAGTTTATCGGCGGATCTTGATCCAGATAGTCCTCCTCCTAAGAATGCGCTTCCTATAGGATATATAAAAATGTATCCGGAAACAACCGGACCCATCACTGCTTATATCACAACAATTCCTGCCGACATAGCTATGGCCATGGTAGATACTTTAATGAAGCGCATGAAAACAGAGCTTGCCATGTATCATACTACGATAAATAAATCAATCGGTTCGCAGTCGGATGATAAACCGAAGAAGTATTCTTATAATATACCGGTAAAAGAACTGAAGAAATAATTATTAATTTTTTAACTATATTTAAAATTTAAAACCTATGAAAAATTGGAAAACAACTGTTGCTGGTGTAGTAGCTGCTCTTTTGATGGTAGCTGCCCTGGTATGGCCTGAAAAGGTAGACTTTGATACACAGGAAGTTATTAAAACAGCATTGAACGAGATCCTGGGAGGCGCGGCTGCCCTGGTCGCTGTTATTTCTGGATGGCTGGCGAAAGACCCTGAATAAGAACCAGGATTTTTATGAAACAAAAAAAGGGCGCCAGGATAAACCAGGCGCCCTTTTTCTATTAGATTGATAGCTATACTAACACATATTGTAGTGCGCGTTTGCGGGATCTTTAATCAGCAAGGTAGCATTACCAGATGGATCAATTATCTTGATCATACCTACATTCTTGTACCTATCGTGAAGCAGGTGCTCAGGATCTTTCCTGGCCGCTTTGATAAGATCTACAGTTTCGGTCATCTTCTTGCGCGTCAGAGTATAGTACTCATGCTTTCCGTCTACATAAACATTATACCCACGACGTTGTACGACTTTTTTGCTTAACTTCAGTAGCTCAAGAAACAGCTCAGGCTGTTCTTCTCTACTATACTCGCACTCTATGGCCAACCTGTACTCCTGCCAGCCTAGCTGGCCTGTAGGAGGTATCTCATAAGGGTTACTGCAGTTGTCCACATATCCCATCTTATAGATATATGACTTATCTGGACTTAAGAATATCAGGCTACCATTAACCTGGTCTACGATAAGATCCCCAGGCTCATGCCTGATCATCTCAGTTCGTATCAGTTTGGCCTTGTTTAATAAAAAGCCTGCAATTTTACAATCTACTACTTTAACTGCCATTTTGTTCTCCTTCTTTAGACTCGGTTATCATTTGACTTATTGCTCTTGCTGCCGAGTCAAGACCCAGCCTGCGTATAGCGTCGGCCAACTCTTCAAACACTGGTCCGATTTTCGTAAGTTTATCTCCTGCCATTATAGCCTCCTTATCATCCTTGTCCTCCAATATACCTATGAGGTGTACTACAGCACTATATACTCCATGCGTTATGGCTGTAGACCACTCAGGGTCATGGATAAGAATGCCAGCGAATATTTTGGCCACGTTGTTTGGGCTTCCTGCAATCTGAGCAGAAACCACATCACCCTTCATGAACGCTACAAAAATGGTATCATATGCCTCTTCTGTAAGCATTTCCTGAAGTTCTTGTTTGGTTAACCCTAGCGCCTCTGCCATTGGTTTGCTTTTGCGACCTTAGGACATAGGCCATAGCAGTCAATCAGCACCAATATTTGATGCCTGATTGATTTGCTAACATTATACTTTACAATCTGACGTTTCTGATTCCAATCAAATACATCAAACGCGCCCCACATAAGGTCTATAGCCTGTTGTGCGGACATTAATTCAACTTTTATCATACGTTTTCGAATTTATGAGAATTTATTAAACGGTCTGCGAAGCCTTTCGGCGTTTTGAGGGTTAAGGCCTCTTTTAATTCGTGCCTATCTATCGCTTTGATAATATGTAGGATACGCTCGATCGGGAAAGTATCTAAATAATCTCTTGCTGCTGCATACTCAAAGCACTGATGCGCCCTGGCAATGCAGCGTTTACGAGTTTCTTCAAGATCTGTTTGTACTGCCTTCCTGTGCTTCAGGACGTCGCCCATGTTTGCTTCAACCAGGTTAATGGTCGTACCTGTGCGGATCTTCTGCCATGCTGCATGACTGTTGTTACCGCCATACCTGTTTTCAGAGTCGCTAGATAATGACATGCTTTTTGGTTCTAGTCTTGTTGAACTCAGCTAGGCTTAGGCCTTCGCCTCCCTCTACCAGGATAAAGGGCGAGTCTTTTTTAAACCTGCCCTGCTTAGCCTGGGCTAGTTTATTTCCGTACTGTGAATTCTGTCCGCCCCCAGACTTAACTGCGCGGACTTTTCTGCGTTTGTTAACTGTTTTCTTTTTTGACATAATAGTATTTATTTAATTAAGAAAATTGATTTATCCCCTTTTAAGGCCTGTCTAATGACTTTCAGCCTGGGTAATGATTTACTGTGGATAAGTGCGTGTACAGTATCTTTGCTCAAACAATACTCTTTTTTGTGCAAAGTATCCACCTCATAGAATCTAATCTGTGACCCGGACAACCGGATCTCCAGATGCCTGCCCTTATATAATTCTGGGCGATTTTTGAACTCAATCTTGATGGGCGTCATTTGGCGTTCTCCTCAATGTAGTCAAACACCTCCTGGAGCTTCTCAGCTGCCCCCTCAAGGTCGATCTCCTGGTGTATGGTATGATCTATTAGATCAATGTACCCAGCGTCTGAGACAAGAGATAACGGAACATACAATCTGGCCCTTCGTGAATTTATCCACAAGCTTATATGGCGGCTGTAAAATCCGTACCAATCAGACTTTGGATTTCTCTGTTTCAATACCTGAAATCTCATATTCAGTGCTGTGCGATTCTGTTTTGCATACTTTACCCAGTCCATTAGTACACCCCCTCAATCAATTCATTCAGCTCTTTCTTTACCCTGCGGGCAACATCTCCCTTCCAGGTTCTAGCATTCCCCAGGAAGTAACGAATGACTGAAGATGCAGAGTCTTCATAGTACCTGTCTGTAACATCTTCAATCACATCCATGGCTTCCAGGTAGGGCACTGCCCATTCATGTACTGGTTTCCAGTCTGATCTGATTTCTTTAGCAATTTCACTAACTTTTCTTGACATAATAACCTCCAATTTTAAAGTTTAACATATTTGAGAAGAATATACTCTCCATTAGGCAGAGTGATCAAGGCCGGTGCATACTGACCATTCACTTTAACTGAGTCAATAGCCTGTTCCCATTTTTCATTTGCAGTTTCCTGTCCACCATAGTATCCACTAAAGTAAATTACCCACGTTGCCACAATCATTAATAAAATTTTCATAATACCTCCAATTTTAATTAAACAATAGTATCTATTTCAAATTTGTTCCATTTTCATATAAAAATAATCAATTATTTCCGCAGCATCACCATACGGTAAGTCGATTTCATTCATAAATTCTTCCAGGTTATTTTGTTGATCATAACCCAGATTTTCCCGGTATCCATGCTTATTCTTGTAATTAACAGCAGCTTGGTAAATCTTATCAACAAACTGCCTTGCTTTTTTCTTTTTATCCATTGTAATAATTTTAGTTAAACAATAGTATCTATATGTAATATTTCAGTTCCAAGTTCAAATATCCTTTCGTAGAAGTACTGGTGATCATCTTTCCTTCCGGTCTCCAGATCCATTAATGGCCTCTTGGTTACGGGCTTACCATATTCTTTACCTGGATATATAGCCAAGGTGTAGATGTTCATGGCATACAGCTTTTCTCTTGATTCATATATGAAGTCGTATGTATGCCTGTATGATCTCGCGTCCTCACCCATAAGTCCGGTTATCACATTCAGGATGATCTTTAATCCATGCTCATGGAGCCTGGTAACCGCATTTCTTATCATCTTTTCACTTGCTGGCTTGTCCAGGGATCTTAGGATATGATCATTGAATGACTCCATGCCCATTTCAACTACCCTTACACCCAGGCCTGGTAATGATTCAATAAACCCAGGCTTATTCAGCTGTGCCGCGCTGGTCTGAATGATAAACCCTTCAAATTTTGGGTTATATCTTTTGATGATTTTGTGTGCCTCCTGCAATAGGGTATGATTATCGGCCTGGCCAAAGGTAGAGTCAGCTACATATGCAAATTTGAATTCCAGCGCCCTGGCCATTTGCTCAGCCTGGTGCAGGATATTCTCGCTGGGCGTAAGTTCCAGCCAGTGTTGGGTTACACAAAATTTGCAGTTACTTCTACATCCAGTAGATAGCGTGATCCTGGGAATGGTGTGCGTACCCTTAAAGTGCTTATAATTAAGAGCATACTTATAAGGTACACCAAGATACTCTGCCAAGGCTTTAGGGCTGTCAAAGAATTTCAACCCTTCAACAGTGTTATATCCTCCGGTCAGGATCTCGGCTCTGCCCTGGTACTGCTGCGCAAAGTTTCTTACGTGTCCTCTGTTCGCATCAGTGATAGAGAATAGGATATAATCGAAATCATCCACATCCTCCAGGGGCTCGCAGTTATCGATTAACCTGAAATTAGTCTCCATTATCCCATCCAGGTACCCATCGATTTCAACTACCCATAATGGTAGCTCCCAAAAATGATCATTCTTCTCATAACCATCTTTGAGTCTG
>Ga0307377_10006166_pt1 | contig 12629 bp, 14 predicted proteins | sample TR3MG_FD_202535 | JGI IMG/M metagenome (GOLD analysis project Ga0307377, IMG submission 202535) | Soil microbial communities from Risofladan, Vaasa, Finland - TR-3 | ecosystem: Environmental > Terrestrial > Soil > Coastal area > Acid sulfate soil | place: Finland: Risofladan, Vaasa | collected...
TAATACAAGGAAAGGAAGTGACTTAAATAAGGCTAAAAGTATGTTTTAAATGTCATGAATATGTACCTCTTCTTGAGGATAATTATATCAATAAAGAAAAATTGGAAAAATTCGATTCACTACATTCTGGTCATCCTGTTCAGATTGTAAATGAAGAAGAGTTAGAAAATAAAAAAGAATGGAAACTATTTTTATGAAAATAAGAAGAAATAGAGTATGAAGAGCTTGGTGATTTGGAGAGAGGTTTACATTTCGATTGTTATTTGAATAAACTTCAATTTCTATAATAATAAATAACAAAAGAAACATTAAGGAGTAATCCTAACTTGCATAATTCTATGATTTGGAAAAAAATCGATTTTTTCTTCTTCCACTCCAGATACTAGTAATCCCGAATTTATTAATTTATAATCAGCTTTTTTTAGGATTATATCTGGTAAGTGAGAAGGTTTTTTATGACCTATCAACCAAATTTTAATTTCTGCTGCTTTATCCCATTCCATTTTAAATTCAACAATAGAAAGTTTAATTATAATATAGAATTAGAAATTTAAAAACAACGTTAATAATTCTTTAATATATTTCTTCCTTAGATAATCTTTCCATCAAATAACTCTCGAAGAAGGACTACTATACATAAACCAAAATAGAAAAAATAAGAGTAGGGTGTTTTCCAATTTTTCCAACTCTTAGAATTTTAAAAGTAGGAGGCTTATTTTCTTATTTTTCGTTTTTCCAGAGAAATAAAAAAACTTACATTTTTTCTCCTGATGAATTACTAAAATTAAGAAAAAAACTGAATTAGATAATTAAAACTAATTTGAATTTAAAGAATTGATTATTTAATTATCTTCGTGAAAGGTGTGTTTCACGATCTATATTACATGAATTCTAAAAATTAAAAAAAAAAGGTTAAAATTTTTACGATCTTCGAACTATTGGTATCGGTTCTTTCAAGCCATAATGAAGCATAAAAAATCCCATTACTAAAACATAAAGCGCCAAACTTGGCCAAAAAGAAGCCCATGGTGCATCGAATAAATGGAGTCTTGCGGTCCTAATATCGATCCCTAATTGTACAAGCAACGGATTGGAAAATCCAAGAAAGCCTATTGCTTCGAACAGCAAAATATTGAATGCCATGAATAATGGGAAATATGCAATTACTTTCTTTGTGGTTAATTTAAAGCTGTAATTTCCCTTACTGATTAATAAAGTGACTCCTGGGATCATATACATTGCCAAAATGCTTACTATTACTAAAATATTACTCCCTAAAATACTTAGGAATATAAAGAGCATTATAATACTAGGTACAATGAAAAGGATTACCATAAGCCCCAATACCAACTCTTTTACCCACCTATGAACTTTAGATAGATAACCAAATGATAATCCTATCACAATTCCTATGAGAACAGACAAGCTGCAAACTATTATCGATGTTGATACACCATACGCTAATAATCCAAGTACATCGCGTCCAAATTTAGTTTGTCCTAAGGGATGAGTCGCAGATGGCTGATCCCAAGCCCCTGGATAAATGTCCGTTACTTGTTGTAATGTCAATGGCGTCAATATTTGTGGAAATATAGCAACAATAATACTAAACGCTACAATCGCTAATCCAATTATTGTTAATGGAGATTTTAAGCGATAAAGTGTAAAATCTTTAAATGTCTGGTCTGTATTGAAGTCGTATCGAGCGCCTTCTTCAACCATTTGCTCGGTTCTCCCGAGGTATTTAGTAATAATTTTCGATCGGCTTTCTTCTAAGAAGTAATTGTAAATTGTGTAAAAGATGTTTGATAGCAATAGAATAATTGCGGGAAGTACGATTAGAATAAATACGCATGCCCTGACTAACCAGTAGTCACTATTTCGAATTGCACTCATAAAAAGATCAAAAAATCCATGTATTCCAAAGGTAACTTCGAGAAGGAAAATGCTGGTAATTAATATGCTTAAATTAAAGATTATTTTCATGCTGTTGGATAAAATATGTTTTTCCTCTGATTTCTTCAAATAATTAGAACGAACTTGTCTTGTCGTGAGAAATAAAGTTAACAGAAATAATATACAAGACGGTAAAAATGGATCTCCAAAGACTGAAAAAATTCCCAATTGATATACAAAAGTGTATTGGGCCCACATTGCTACGACAAACATTGACATCGAAATTCCTAAAATAATGAGAATTTGAATCAATAGTTTGATCAATCTGTATCTAACTTTAACTGATAATATACCTAGTACAATACCTGTGATTAAGCCTAAAACAATCGATAATATTGTAAATTCAATAGTTGCTGGAATTCTCGCAGTTAAAAGTTCAATTACTGGTTGACCTGGTGCGATAGCCACAGAAATCCCTAGATTTCCTGAAAAGAGTTCAGAAAGATATCTAAAGAACTGGACAATCAAAGGTTGATCGAGCCCTAATAAATGAAGCGCCGTATAATATTCTTCTGCTGTAAAATTTTGAGGTAGATATGCAAGAACTGGGTCACCGGGAAGTAATCGACTAAACAGAAAACTCAGAACCAATCCGAAAAAGAATGGTATGATAGAGAGTAAAATGGTATAAATTATGTTTCTAATAACAACTTTTAACATCTTATTCCGCTCGTTTTTTTTAATGAATGTTGGTAGTACGTTTAATAAAGATAATTATGTATATAAATATAGCATAATCATAACATTACTAAAATTTTCCCAAATAATAACAGATTTCGTTATAGAGTACTGAGAAAATTAGAAACCACTGAAGCTCTTGGGATTTTAACTTTGAAATAATTTTCAACTATCTCGTAAAGAAACTCTAAGTATGGTAATTGGATTTTTACATTGTGAACGTTCGCAATCTCTTCTATTACCTTTATAGAAATAAGCGTCTGTTTCTTTTTTAAATTTTTGACTCTTTCAACAATAGTTTTAGACAGTTCGTAAGATTTTTGGATTCCATTCTGTAAATAAGTAATGCTTGGAATAAGTTCGTATTCTCCTAAAAATTTCCTTACTATAGTTCTTTCAATACTGATCTTCTTTGGATTAAGAATATCGTCGTTATCTTGAAGAATTTGGTTGTTTTTCAGTACGATATAATCTTTAAAACTCTCGGGTTGGTATTGCTCTTCTGATTTTACCAGTATAGAGGTTTCAAAGGAATTTTTTGTTATATAATCAAAAAAATTGTGAATTTGATCAACCATAAATTTTTGTTCAATAAGTATTAATACCATTTTCCTAAAAAAAATCGCTCTAATTATGTTCACTAATAAGGAGGCTGTTAAATTAAGTTTGATAAGGCTCACATCAATTGATTCTAATTGAGGAGAAGTTTCAGGTTCTTTAACTTGTTGGGAGATTATTTCAGGAAGCTCTAGTTGAAAATCTGCTATGAAAGTGTCTCTTATTGTAAGATTTTTATCGATGTAAGCAACGAAAGAATGTTCACAAGTTATTCCTTCCGAAACATTTACTGCAAAAACACCTCTTGTGGCTTTTTCCACTTCTTCCTCAGAGATTTCAATATATCCTCTATTTGAACAAGATGGACATCGAACTTCGAGCTTTTTTATTTATTAAAACCTCATTATTGTAATTTAAATCAATATTGGAGATTTTCTAGCAGTTACAATTAAATTTTAAACAATCAATTATATAAAGCTTAACTGAGCGAAAAAATAAAAATTATTGTGGAATATACAATTCTTTCAATATTCTATAGTATGTGAAAGGTTAAAACCTTTTTATCTTTGCATATTTCTTTTCAATCAGGTTAGCTATAAGTAATGAGATTAGTGTTGCTAAATTTTCAGCTATCAAAAATGCAATTACATTATCTAAAAAAATCAGACTTATCCCATAAGTACTAATAAATATAACAGCAAAAACAGGAAAAACTATTATTATCGGCCTAATAATGGGAAAATATAGTATTTTTCGAAATTTAGATGACTCTAACCTTGATTTTTGAAATTGGTTTTTAAATTTCTTCCTATTTTCAACTTGGACAAAAGATTCAAATATAATAACTACGCCAAAAAACAGAGCTATGGTTGTGCCAATCGGTATTAATATTACGACTACATAATTCCCTACTCCCAGTATATATTGAGCTAAGAATATAAACAAGACTTGGAAAATTCCACACGCACCGAATAGCATTAGAGCAATTGGTACGTATTCCTTTGATGTCCAGCGAAATCTTATCGGCATTTTAATCCTTGTATTTTGTAATATGGTGGGCCCGGCGCGATTTGAACGCACGACCTTCTGCACGTCAAGCAGACGTCATACCGAGCTAGACCACGGGCCCGTGATTGTTTTCTCTAATTTAAGCATAAAAAATACTAAAATTTGAGATAAATAATTTATATTATTAAAAAATAAATATTTTATCAATCTTCGAAGAATTTCGAATTGCTTCTTATCAAACATTTAATTAAATTTAAGGAGTGCTAATTTAATGATAAAAAAAGAGTTAATTATTCTAATGTCAATTAAGAAAATAAATAAAATATAATAAAAAAAAGATAGAATTATGGTTTTTTTTCTCTTAAAGCTCTAACCATCGGTACTTCTTTTCCTGATAATATTTCTAGCATAGCACCCCCACCAGTAGAAATAAAGGACACATCTTGAGCAAAACCTGACATTTCTGCTGCAGTCCCCATTTCTCCTCCACCAATTACGGATAGAGCTCCATTTTTTTTAGTAGCTGCTGCCATTGCTTCAGCCATGTCAAAGGTGCCTTTTCTAAATACTTCTTTTTCAAAAATACCAGGTGGTCCGTTAGCAATAATTGTTTTTGCTTTCATCATAATTTCTTTGAATTCCTCTGTAGTTTTAGGACCTATATCACCAGTTACAGCGTTATAATCCTTTAATTCACTGATAGTGATTGCTTTACGGTTCCCATTTACTTCAATTATTAAGTCCTTTGGCAAAATGATCTTGTCTTTAAATTTTTCGTAGGTTTTTTTAATGTCATCCTTTGCTTTATCTAAATCTTTTGCTATTGCTCCTCGATTTGGTTCTCCGGTATCAACTCCTATCGCCTCAAAGATTAATATAGCTGTTAGACCAGAGCAGAGTGCGTAATCTAATTTATCATTTTCAAAATTGAATTTCATGGCTTTAAACTTATCTAAAGCTTTAGCTCCTCCAATAAGCATAACCATTGGCCTTTCAGGAGACTCTAAAATTTTACTCATATATTCAAATTCCTTAACTGTTGTAGGACCTGCTAGTAAGGTAGGCCATCCGATTATCGAAGGTTGCGCTCTATGGGCTGCTCCAAATGCATCTGCGATGAAGTAATCAAATAATGGAGAAAGAGTTTGAATCATTTCTAATTTTCCAGCTTCTGAGAAGTCTTTAAACGTTTTATTTTCCAATTCCCAAGTGCGTACATTGTTTAGGACTAATACTTCACCCACTTTAATATCTCGAATTGCATTAATTGCTTTTTCTCCGAATACATCTTCAATGTATTTAACAGGGCGATCTAACAATTTTCTTATTTCTGCAGCGTGCATTTCTAAAGATGTAAAATCTTTATCACCTGGACGAGATTGGTGTGCCATAATTACTACAGCACTATCTTTGAGTTCTTCTAATGAGGGGATTAGCGCGTGAATACGAGGTGATTCGCGAATTCTGTTATTTTCAATGTCGATATTAGAGTTAATATCGACTCTCATCAAAATTTTTTTTCCTTTTAAATCAACATCTTTATAAGATTTATAATCAAACATTTAATCTCACTCTGTGTAATTTTTGGTTGTAATAAAAGTTAATATATTATATCAAAAAAAGTTTTCAAATGTTCAATGGAAATTTGCTACTCTATTAAAAACTTATAATAATGTGGAATCAGCAATCTTAATACAACCCCGTTTGAAACCAAGCAGTTCATACTATAGCTGGGCTAAACTTCACGATTTTTCACGATAGAATCAACGAAAAATAATAAATATCATATGTATCATTTGATTTTTAGAATTAATAGATAAAATTAAGATGTTATTAAAATAAAAACGATGGAAAAATCAATTAAAAATCAATTGTTAAATGTGAAAAACTCCACAAGAATTAAGGTTAGATTCAACGATACAGATGCTATGGGTATTGTTCATTTTAAAAACTATTTAGTATATTTTGATGATGGATTTGTAAGCTTTATGAATGATGTACTTTCACCTAAAAGAATTGAAGAAACCGTTCATGAGGGAACTGTTTTTGGGGTAAAAAAAGTCGATATAACCTATGAAGGTTCAGCAAAGTTTGGCGATTATGTTATTATTGAAACTGAAATAATAAAAATAGGAACATCATCTATTACCTTTCGACACGAGATTTTTAGGGAATCAGATAATATTCTGATAGCTAAGATAGAATGTGTAAGGTTAGCAATGGATAATAAAACGAATAAATTGCTTAATGTTATTGATTTTTTTACTAATTATTTGTGATTTAGCAATGTCACTTAATTAAAAGCTATAAGAATTATTTTAATTCTAAATTTTAATGAAATGTATTAAAAAATCGAATATACAATATAATAACCAATTTTACCGAAAAAATTCTTTTATAACAAGTTTACAGAACTACGTCAATTTTTCCGCTAGATCTGTTCTATCTGATTTAAACCTATTTATATGAAAATGCTAAAAAAAATAAGTTGGAACATCTTTCTAAATTTATTAAGACTAAAAGATTTTTATGAATATAGAGATTTGAACTTAAAATCTTACGAAATTTAATTCGGTGATTGAGAGTGGATGAAATCAGAGAAATATTAAATCGGTTGTTAAAAAAAGAGTGCTCAGTCGAAGAAGCAGAGAAATTGTTAAAAGCAAACGCTATTGTCGAAGTTGGAGATTTTGCTAAATTAGATATTTTTAGAAAAGTACGCACTGGTATCGTTGAGGTTATATATGCAGAAAACAAGAAACCCGAAGTAACTTTAGATATTATTTACTCTTTTTTGAAAAAAAATAGGTTTGCCATTGTTTCAAGATATAGAGAAGAACTAATCTCTCTAATATCAAAAGAATTCGAAAATAACGAAGCTTATTCAGTAGATATAAATGAATTCGCTAAAACCTTGATAGTAAAGGAAAAATCCTACAAATTTGAGAAAAAGGGGGGAAAATTAGGCATAATCACAGCTGGGAGTTCAGATATTCCCGTTGCCGAAGAAGCAAAAGTGATAGCAGAATCGATGGGTTGCGAGGTTATTACCAGTTATGATTTAGGGATTGCGGGAATTCATCGTCTATTCACACCTCTAAGTGAGATGATCAAAAATGGAATTCAAGTAATTATCGTATGCGCAGGAATGGAGGGGACTCTGCCAGGAGTCGTTGCTGCGCTTGTAGATATCCCAGTTATTGGCGTTCCAATTTCAAGCGGCTATGGTTTGGGTGAAAAGGGTATTGGCGCATTAACAACAATGCTTCAGTCGTGTTCCCCAGGATTACTCGTTGTCAATATAGATAATGGCTTTGGAGCTGGAGCTTCTGCTGCGTTAATTGCAAATAAAATAGCTGAGTAATCATAAAACAAAAAAAAAATAATAAAACTTTTTCTTGATGAGATATTTGTTTTGTAGAACTTATTTAAATAATTAAAACTAAGTTTTTATACAACAGAATAAAATTTTATAATTTAGTAAAAGTGATTAATGTGGCACCTACAGCTGCTTCTCTTGAAGCATTATCGAAATTGAGACAATTAAATCCCGTAACGGGATGGTATGTCGTAACTCTTTTAGTTATTGTTCTCTATATATATGGTGTTGAGATCAAAAAAGCAAGAGAAACTAACAATTGGAGCACTATTTTCGCTGGATTAACATTATTAGGTCTTGATCTTATTAATGAGATATGGAACGGATTAGTATTTGCATTTTCTAATTACTCGGCGTTTTGGACTACTCCGGGAGCAAGTGCGTATATAATTTTAATCGGATGGAATATAGAAATAGCATTTATGTTCTCAATCGCCGGAATAGTTTTTGCTAAATTCTTACCTGAAGATAAGAATAAAAAAATGTTTGGATTACCGAACAGATGGGCAATGGCAATTGGATTCACAATTTTCTCAGTCTTCGTTGAAATTTTATTGAATTGGGGTAATTATTTAATATGGGAATATGTATTTTGGAATTGGTATAATCCGATATTAATATTCCTAATTGGCTACTTTCATTTCTTCGTTGGCACGTTTTATGTATATGACTTACCAGAAAGAAAGGATAAGATTAAGATCGTAGGGATCATCTATGGAATAGCAATTGTTTTGTTATGCATTTTTGGTCCATTACTAGGACCATTAGGAATATTTTAAAATACAACTATTTTTTTTTAATTTTGTTAGTTTTAATGTTTTAGATTAATTTTTGATTGAGATATTCGTTTAATTAGAAGCATATTTGAATAAACTATCTCTGCGTCTTGGATAAATATTACTTAATATTTAACCCAATTAGACATTAATAAATTTTCGCCTTGTTTTTATTATCATTACACCTTATTCTTCAAATGTAAAAGTATAAATAGATAGATCGTTATAATTAATATTGATATTTCTAATTCTTTAATTCTAAATCTAATAAAAAAAAAGAAAACTATTAGTTGAGACCGATGGTCGCAACAGTTGATAATTTAAAGAAGTCGAAAGAATTTTTTAAAAGTGGCGATGTTCTTAATGCACTAGAGAGTTTTGATAAAACTTTAAACCAGTCAGATTCATCAAAAGACATTAACAAAAAAGAGTCAATTTTGTTTTTGGAAAATCTTTTACAACATTGTAAGGAAAACAACCTAAAAAACGAAGAAGCCATGATTTTACGAACTTTAGGAAGAACCCATTCTAAATTTAAAAATCATGTGGAAGGGTTAAAATATTCCTATCAAGCATTAAAAATTCAAAAGAAAATTGGTAGAAAATTAGATGTTGCAGAGAGTTTAGCTTTTCTTGCTGAAGATCTCGAAATATCAGGCAATTACGACGAATGCATAAAATCTTTTACCGAGGCTGCTGAAATTTTTCATGAATTAGGTAAATTAAGTAAAGAAAAAGAAATTAAAATCGAAATTAAACGTTTGAAAGATTTTTCTGAAGAAATAGTTAAGGATGAATATATCTTAAAAGAATTCCATATAGATGACTATTAAAACCATCCGGGTACAGCCATTAAAATAAAAAAATCCTTTTTTTTTCTTTGATTTTATATGAGTAGCGCAAGCCACGGTTATAAGTTATTCTTGTAAAGCATTTCTATTACATTTTGACAATAATATAGTATTTCTCTAACAGTCAGAGATGTTTCTTTGCTGATTAAACTTAAATCTTCAAATTCAGGTTTGATATTTATAATTTCTGTTTTTTCTCCTTTTTTAATCAAAGAAATTTTAAAATTTAGTTCATACCATTTACCATTGATTTCTATTTTTTCATTCACAATTTTACGATCTATGCAAACGCGCTTGCTTGAATAAAATCTTACACCAAGCGTACCCAACTCTCTTAAAGTTTTAAGTATTAAATCATAATTATGAGAAGGATCACAAATAATCTTGATGACATGGCCAGGGCGATTTTTCTTAGTAATACTTGGGATTATTTGAATGTCTAAAATATCTTCATTTCCTAAAATATTTACAAAATTGCCTAAAATCTCTCCTGATACATCGTCTACAGCAGTTTCCAAAATACTGACTTCCTCAACATAATCACTTAGAGGATGCAACACATTAGAACTCATCAAATGCTTCGTTTCTCCGTAAAACAAACGAATAGTATTCGAAAAAGCGGTATACTCATTTTGTCCGGTCCCACAGGATATTTTTAACAGATTCATAGAGGGAACAAATTCTGTATAGGTTGGATGTAAATTTACCAATAGTGCTGCTCCGGTAGGCGTTACTAATTCAGTTTCAATAGGTCCTCCTTTTAGAAAGAGATTAGATTTTTCTAATATTTTTACTGTAGCTGGAGCGGGAATAGGCAAGATTCCGTGAGCACTTTTTATTTTTCCACCACCCAAAGGCACTTCGCTACAATAATATGAGAAATTCGTATCAAATCCCCCTATTGTATCAATAACTTTCGTCACTCCCAAAATATCAATTAATGTGTCAACTGAGCTTAATTCGTGAAGGTGTATATTTTCGATTAAATTTCCGTGAACTTCAGCTTCGGCTTTAAATAAAGTACTTAAAACTTTCCGTGCAAACTCTTTAGCTTGATTCGAAAAATCTTTCTCATTAAGATATTCCTCGAGAGCGTTCGAGAGATCCTCCGGAGATCTATGCATTTTAGATTCCTCTATTATTATTTCAAGTTTGTTAGTCTCAATCCCCATCCTTTTAACCTGCCTGAGTTCAAGTTCTAATTTAGACACACCTTTTAACTTTTTCTTTAAATCTCTCAAATTTGTGAGGATTTGAGTCGTATCAGGTATTAAACCTAATAACGATGCTAATAACATATCTCCAGAGATTCCTGAGTTAGTCAAATCAAAATATATAGATTTCATCACATACTCACACTCACGATTAAAATAGGTGAATTTGTACCTAGTAATATAAATAAAATAACAATACTAAAAATAATAAACCGTTGTTATTTTATCATAAATTGTACTTAATATCAATTTAATAGTTATCAATTTAAGAATAAAAGAGAAATGATTCGTTATGAGTGAACTTCAGACTATCAAATGTTACTTAAATCAAATACCTTCCACTTTTATAAAGTTGCTAGGTATCGATCCACCCTCTGGACTAATTCCAGAACCCGTCAAAGAGGTCGTTGATCTCTATCAAGGTATTGAACGAATTAGTGTAAGTACAATAGATAATTTTGGTTTATTTGAACTTACATTTAATAAACCCGAATTTATGATAACAAATTCTCAGGTTATGTTGCTTCTCTCCACCAAAAACCCTTATACTTTAGGAGTTTTACATCAAATAATGTATGGAGGATTCGAGTTTGAACCCAATGGATTTCATTTGTTAAGATATCTAAATGACAACGGAAAGAAATCATGCTTTGTTGGAAGAAAAAGAGACTTAAATAGATACGATGGAGGTACTCATTCGATTCCAAAAGAAACGGATATGGCTACATGGGTTGAATCTGCGAAGGTTATTAATAATTTTGAATTGTCTTGGATGCATTATTTAGATTTTGAAAATCTTCACAAACAACAACAAGCATTAAAACAAAGAACTCCCGAGGACTTGATTGATAAATTAATACTTCGTACTGACAAGTGGATTTTAGGGAACTACAAACAACTTAGAGATAACTCTCTAATGGTAATTCTAGGTGATCATGGTAGAGTTAAATTAAATTTGGAGTATTCTGGCAAGATAGCTCAATGGCGGGAAGCTAGCGTACCGATAGCTATTTTAATTAAGAAATAAGTATATCCTATTTTTATAAAAATTAAGATGTTTAAAATGGAAGAATATAAGCGCTTTACAGTTTCACTTCCTAAAGATTTATACGACAAATTTGAAGCTTTCAGGAATAATATAGGTATTTCGAGATCAGATAGTATAAGGAAAGCAATGTATTCTTTAATGGCTAGTGAAGAAACTATTCCGAAAGCTTCTGGAAATGTTGTTGGTTGCATTCCAATAGTTATGCTTCATGAACATTTCACCGATAAGCATGAAAAGGAAGATTTCACAGAGCATTCTCATGAGATTAATCATGATGATAAACACCATGATCACGAATACGATTCTAGACCAATATACGCCTCTGTCCAACAAACAGACGAAATCTTGAAAAATGATATTCAACATCATTTTTATGATATTATTACATCGTCTTTACACGTCCATCTTGAATTTGAAAAATGTTTAGAAATTATTGCAGTATCTGGACCCTTTGAAAGAGTAAAAAAACTTAAGGAAGCTTTGCAAAGATTAAAGAGTGTCGTTTCGATACAATTTTTTATCATTGATAAAGAATTTTGATTTAAAATTAAGTAGTACCATCAAGAATAATAATCTTGCTTAAAAGGAAGAGAAAAGAATAAAAAATTCTATTCATACAAGAAAAGAATAAAGATAAGGCGATTTATGAAGAATTTTTTATTCTATTAGGTCGTGTTTATTGTGTGTGTTATAACTACAATGACATATTTTTATTAAAAATAAGCATACATAGGGAAATTAGTAATTTTTCAGTCATAATAAAAAAAAAGAATGATTTTAATTTAATGAAAAAATATTTTCCTTGCTGATGTTTATGAACAATATATTTGCAGTCCTCTTCAGGATCTTCTTTATAAATCCTTCTCTTGGACAGTTTTTCTACCGTTCGCTTTTGCACGACCAATCGCTTTATCGAGTATATCAATCAGCGCATTATTGAGTGCTGGACCATCAATTACATCTCCAGATGTGTTACAATCCTTAGATTTGATATAGTCTCGAACTTTGGATTTTACGAATAAAACATCAACTGCTGCTTTTTTAGACATTTTTTATTCCTCCTTTAATTATTTAAATATGTTTTAAAAATAAATTTGTGTTTAAAGAATAGTTCTCCTACTCATATTTAAAGTTAGTTGAAAAAACATGATAGAAGGTTAA
>Ga0307377_10006167_pt1 | contig 12628 bp, 8 predicted proteins | sample TR3MG_FD_202535 | JGI IMG/M metagenome (GOLD analysis project Ga0307377, IMG submission 202535) | Soil microbial communities from Risofladan, Vaasa, Finland - TR-3 | ecosystem: Environmental > Terrestrial > Soil > Coastal area > Acid sulfate soil | place: Finland: Risofladan, Vaasa | collected...
TTTGCCTTCAGCTTCCTTCAGATTCGCAGTCGCCCGCGACACCCTTGCCGTTCGGCTAACACTTCCCCTTGCCGGGCGTGTAGGGGACTTCCACCCCCAAGTATGTGCGCCCTGCCGGGCGCACCAATAAAAAGGCCGGCGCATGCGCCGGCCTTTTTTGTCGTGGCGGTCAGGAACGAATCTAAAGGTACCTAGCGGCAATTACCTTAGCCGCTCTTAGACACTTACCTCTGTCACCGGCGCCTCTCCCGCTCCCTCGCCGTCGCCTTCGGTCGCAAACAGTTCGGCCGGCGGCGGAGTCTTGCGCACCTTGTGATAGGCCATGCCGGTTCCCGCTGGGATCAGGCGGCCGACGATGACATTCTCCTTAAGACCGCGCAGATCGTCCTTCTTGCCCATGATCGCGGCTTCGGTAAGCACGCGCGTGGTTTCCTGGAACGATGCCGCCGAAATGAAGGAATCGGTCGACAGCGACGCCTTGGTGATTCCTAGTAGCATGTAACGGAAGGTCGCCGGCTTTTTGCCTTCGGCTTCGACCAATTCGTTCTCTTTCAGCACGTCGGCACGCTCCACCTGCTCGCCCTGGATGAAGCGGGTATCGCCGGCATCATCGACCTGCACCCGCCGCAGCATCTGCCGCACGATCACCTCGATGTGTTTGTCGTTTATTTTCACCCCCTGCAGGCGGTACACGTCCTGCACTTCATCGGTGATGTAACGCGCGAGCGCCTCGACACCCTGCAAGCGCAGAATGTCGTGCGGATCTGCAGGCCCGTCGACGATGAACTCGCCCTTATTCACCACTTGGCCGTCGTGCACCATCACGTGCTTGTCCTTGGTGATGAGGAACTCGTGCGCTACGCTGTCCGGGTCGGTGATGACCAGGCGCTGCTTGCCTTTCGTATCCTTGCCAAAGGAGACCGTGCCGGTGACATCCGCCAGCATACCTGCATCCTTGGGCGAACGCGCCTCGAACAACTCGGCCACGCGCGGCAGTCCGCCGGTGATGTCGCGCGTTTTCGACGTTTCCTGTGGTATGCGCGCGAGCACCTCTCCCACCTGCACCTGCTGGCCGTTTTTCACGGTGATGAGGGAGCCCACCTGGAAGGTGATGTTGACCGAATGATCGGTGCCGGCGATCTTGACTTCCTCGCCCGCTTCGTTGATGAGCTTCACCTGCGGGCGCAGGCCTTTGCTGGCGCTGCCGCGGCGCTTCGGATCGATGACCACCAGGGTGGAGAGCCCGGTGATTTCGTCGATCTGCTTCGCCACCGTCGTACCTTCCTCGACGTTCTCGAATTTCACCGTGCCGGCGTATTCGGTGATGATCGGGCGGGTATGCGGATCCCAGGTAGCGAGCACTGACCCGGCCTTGACCGGCTTGCCGTCGGTGGAGGTCAGGGTCGCACCGTAAGGCACCTTGTGGCGCTCGCGCTCGCGGCCGTTGTCGTCGGTAATCATGATTTCGCCCGAGCGCGAAATCGCGATCTTCTCGCCTTTGGCGTTGCTGACATAGCGCATCTGCGCAGTAAAGCGCACCGTGCCGTTGGACTTCGCATCGACCTGACTCGCCACCGCGGTACGCGAGGCCGCGCCGCCGATGTGGAAAGTACGCATGGTAAGTTGGGTACCCGGTTCGCCGATCGATTGCGCGGCAATCACGCCCACCGCTTCGCCGATATTCACGATCGGCCCGCGACCCAGATCGCGGCCGTAGCACTTGGCGCACAGACCGTGACGGGTGTCGCAGGTGAGCGGGGTGCGCACCTTGACCTCGTCGATGCCGAGCGACTCGATCATGTCGACCTCTTCCTCGTTCAACAGCGTGCCGGCGGGATACAGCGGCTCTTGCGTCTCCGGATGCATCACTTCGGCTGCGCTGACGCGGCCCAGTATGCGCTCGCGCAGGGCTTCGACCACCTCTCCGCCCTCGACCAGCGCCTTGACCACAACACCATTTGAGGTGCCACAATCGTCCTCGCGCACCACCAAATCCTGGGTCACGTCCACCAGGCGGCGCGTCAAATAGCCGGAATTTGCGGTCTTCAACGCTGTGTCGGCCAGACCCTTGCGCGCCCCGTGAGTCGAAATGAAGTACTGCAACACGTTCAGGCCTTCGCGGAAGTTCGCCGTGATCGGGGTCTCGATGATAGAGCCGTCGGGCTTGGCCATCAGGCCGCGCATTCCTGCAAGCTGCCGGATCTGCGCCGCCGAACCGCGCGCGCCGGAATCGGCCATCATGTAAATCGAATTGAACGACTCCTGCCTCACCTTCTTGCCCTTGCTGTCGGTGACTTCCTCGTTCGACAGCTGCTCCATCATGGCCTTCGCCACCTGGTCGCCGGCGCGGCCCCAAATGTCGACCACCTTGTTGTAGCGCTCGCCCACGGTCACCAGGCCCGAGGTGTACTGCTGCTCGATTTCCTTCACTTCGGCTCCCGCGGCCGATATCAGGCTGTGCTTTTGCAGCGGCACCAGCATGTCGTCGACGCAGATCGAGATGCCGCCGCGGGTGGCAAATGCGAACCCCGCCCGCATCAGTTTGTCGGCGAAAATCACCGTCTCGCGCAGGCCGCAGCGGCGGAACGAGGCGTTGATGAGCTTGGATATCTCCTTCTTCTTCAGCGCCTTGTTGATCAGCGCGAAGGGCAGGCCCGGCGGCAGTATCTCCGACAGCATCGCGCGCCCGACCGTGGTCTGGTAGCGCGTGGTCTTTTCGATCTTCTCGCCGGTCTCGGTCAGGTCGAACTCGCGGATGCGCGCCGTGATCTTGGCATGCAGCTCGATCTTGTGGCTCTCATAAGCGCGCGTCAACTCGCCCATGTCTGCGAAAACCATGCCCTCGCCGGGAGCGGCGATGCGCTCGCGCGTCGCATAATACAGGCCCAATACGATGTCCTGCGAGGGCACGATGACCGGCTCGCCGTTGGCGGGCGAGAGTATGTTGTTCGAGGCCAGCATCAGCGTGCGCGCTTCCATCTGCGCTTCCAGCGACAGCGGCACATGCACCGCCATCTGGTCGCCGTCGAAGTCGGCGTTGAACGCCGCGCACACCAGCGGATGCAGCTGAATCGCCTTTCCCTCGATCAGCACCGGCTCGAACGCCTGGATACCGAGGCGGTGCAGCGTGGGGGCACGATTGAGCATCACCGGATGCTCGCGGATCACTTCCTCGAGGATATCCCATACCACCGGGGTCTCGGCCTCGACCTCGCGCTTCGCCGCCTTGATGGTCGTGGCGATGCCCTGTAACTCGAGCTTGTTGAAAATGAACGGCTTGAACAGTTCCAACGCCATTTTCTTCGGCAGACCGCACTGGTGCAGCTTCAGTTGCGGGCCGACCACAATGACCGAACGGCCGGAGTAGTCGACGCGCTTGCCCAGCAGGTTCTGGCGGAAGCGTCCGCCCTTGCCCTTGATCATGTCGGCGAGCGACTTCAGCGGGCGCTTGTTGGCGCCGGTCATGGCTTTGCCGCGGCGCCCGTTATCGAGCAGCGAGTCCACCGCTTCCTGCAACATGCGCTTTTCGTTCTTGACGATGATTTCGGGCGCTTTCAGCTCCAGCAGCCGCTTGAGACGGTTGTTGCGGTTGATCACGCGCCGGTACAGGTCATTCAAATCCGACGTCGCAAAGCGGCCGCCGTCCAGCGGCACCAGCGGGCGCAGATCCGGCGGCAGCACCGGCAGCACTTCCATGATCATCCAGTAGGGCTTGATGCCCGATTTCTGGAATCCCTCCAGCACCTTGAGGCGCTTGGCGAATTTCTTGATCTTGGTGTCCGAGGTGGTGCTCTCCAGTTCCTTCCTCAGCACCTCGATTTCATGCCCTACGTCGAGGTTGCGCAGCAGCTCGCGTATGCCCTCGGCGCCCATTGCAGCGGAAAACTCGTCGCCATGCTCTTCGACCTTGGTCAGGTATTGCTCTTCAGTCAGCAGCTTGCAGCGCTGGATGTCCGGGTCGGTCACCATGCCGGCATCGGTTACGACATAAGCCTCGAAATAGAGCACGCGCTCGATGTCGCGCAGTGTCATGTCGAGCACCAGCCCCAGACGCGAAGGCAGCGATTTCAGGAACCAGATATGCGCCACCGGGCTGGCAAGTTCGATGTGACCCATGCGCTCGCGCCGCACTTTGGCCAGCGTCACTTCGACGCCGCATTTCTCGCAGATCACGCCGCGGTGCTTCAGGCGTTTGTATTTGCCGCACAGGCACTCGTAATCCTTGATCGGCCCGAAGATCTTGGCGCAGAACAGACCGTCGCGCTCCGGCTTGAAGGTGCGGTAGTTGATGGTCTCCGGCTTTTTTACTTCGCCGTAGGACCAGGAGCGGATCTTCTCGGGCGAGGCGAGACCGATCTTGATGGAATCGAACTCTTCGTCCTGCGTGACCTGCTTGAACAAATCGAGTAGTGCTTTCATCTTTCACTCCAATTGGCGTGATGCACCTAAAACCAAAATATTTTCTGCCGCGGCGCGCCTGGGCGACGCCTCAGTACCGTTCCAGATCGATGTCGATGCCGAGTGACCTGATCTCTTTCACCAACACGTTGAACGACTCGGGCATGCCGGCGTCGATCTTGTGGTCGCCCTTGACGATATTCTCGTAGACCTTGGTGCGGCCGGAGATATCGTCGGATTTGACCGTCAGCATTTCCTGCAGGGTGTAAGCGGCGCCGTAAGCTTCCAGCGCCCACACCTCCATCTCGCCGAAACGCTGGCCGCCGAACTGCGCTTTCCCGCCGAGCGGTTGCTGCGTCACCAGGCTGTACGGGCCGGTGGAGCGCGCGTGCATCTTGTCGTCGACAAGATGGTGCAGCTTGAGCACATGCATGTAGCCCACGGTCACGGGCCGGTCGAAGGGCTCGCCGGTATGGCCGTTCTTCAGCCTCACCTGGCCGTCGCGCGGCAAGCCGGCAATCTCCAGCATGTCCTTGATCTCGGCCTCGTTGGCGCCGTCGAACACGGGCGTCGCAAATGGCACGCCGCCCTTCAGATTGTAGGCGAGCCGCACGACCTCCTCGTCGCTCAGAACAGCGATGTCTTCAGGCTTGCCGCTCTTATTGTAGATAAGGTCGAGGAACTTGCGCAATTCGGCGACCTTTGCCTGTGCCTTGAGCATTTCACCGATTTTCACGCCCAGGCCCTTGGCCGCCCAGCCCAGGTGGGTCTCGAGAATCTGACCCACGTTCATGCGCGATGGCACGCCCAGGGGGTTCAGCACCACGTCGACCGGCGTGCCGTCGTCCATGTAGGGCATGTCCTCGATCGGTACGATCTTGGAGATCACGCCCTTGTTGCCGTGGCGGCCGGCCATCTTGTCGCCAGGCTGCAGGCGCCGCTTCACCGCGACGTAGACTTTGACCATTTTCTGCACGCCCGGAGGCAGCTCGTCGCCCTGGGTGAGCTTTTTCTTCTTGGCTTCGAACGCCTCATCGAAGTCGACGCGCTTTTGGGCCAGGCTGTCCTTTAGGCTTTCGAGCTGCGCCGCTGCCTCCTCATTGGCGAGACGAATGTCGAACCAATGGTAGTGGTCCAGCTCCTGCAGATAGGTCTTGGTGAGCTTGGCGCCCTTGGCCAGTTTCTTCGGCCCGCCGTTGGCCGTTTTGCCTACGAGCAGGCGCTCGATCCGCTCGAAGGTGTCGGCTTCGACGATGCGCATCTGGTCGACCAGATCGAGCTTGTAGCGCTTGAGTTCCTCGTCGATGATCTGTTGCGCGCGCTTGTCGCGCTCTATTCCCTCGCGCGTAAACACCTGCACGTCGATCACGGTGCCGGAAATTCCGGAGGGAACGCGCAGCGAGGTATCCTTCACGTCGGACGCCTTTTCGCCGAAAATCGCGCGCAACAGCTTTTCCTCCGGCGTCAGCTGGGTCTCGCCTTTGGGAGTGACCTTGCCCACGAGCACGTCTCCGGCTTCGACCTCTGCGCCGATGTAGACGATGCCCGCCTCGTCCAGGCGCGACAGCTGCGCCTCGGACAGGTTGGAAATATCGCGGCTGATTTCCTCCGGGCCGAGCTTGGTGTCGCGCGCCACCACCGTCAGTTCCTCGATGTGGATCGAGGTATAGCGGTCCTCGGCGACCACGCGCTCGGAGATAAGAATCGAATCCTCGAAGTTGTAGCCGTTCCAGGGCATGAACGCGACCAGCATGTTCTGCCCCAGCGCGAGTTCGCCCATGTCGGTCGAGGCGCCGTCGGCGACCACGTCGCCCTTGGCGATTCGTTCGCCTACGTTCACCAGCGGGCGCTGGTTGATGTTGGTGTTCTGGTTGGAACGCGTGTACTTCACCAGGTTGTAGATGTCCACGCCGACATCGCCGGCGACGGTCTCGTCGTCGTTGACGCGCACCACGATGCGGCTCGCATCGACATAATCGACCACGCCGCCGCGCAGGGCCTGCACCGCCGTGCCGGAGTCGACCGCGACCGTGCGCTCGATGCCGGTACCGACCAGCGCCTTCTCCGGCCGCAGGCAGGGCACCGCCTGGCGCTGCATGTTGGAGCCCATCAGCGCGCGGTTGGCGTCATCGTGCTCGAGAAACGGGATCAGCGAAGCCGCCACCGATACGATCTGCGACGGCGCGACGTCCATGTACTCGACGCGATCCGGCGTGGCGAGCATGAACTCGTTCTTGTTGCGGCAGGACACCAGGCCTTCCTTGAGCTTGCCCTTCTCCAGGTCGGCGTTCGCCTGGGCGATGACGAAATTGCCCTCCTCGATCGCCGACAGGAAGTCGATCTGGTCGGTGACCTTGCTGTTTTCCACCTTGCGGTACGGCGTTTCCATGAAGCCGTACTGGTTGGTGCGCGCGAACAGCGCGAGCGAATTGATCAGGCCGATGTTCGGGCCTTCCGGCGTCTCGATCGGGCAGACGCGGCCGTAATGCGTCGGGTGCACGTCGCGCACCTCGAAGCCGGCGCGCTCGCGCGTCAGGCCGCCGGGTCCCAGCGCGGAAACGCGGCGCTTGTGCGTGATTTCAGACAGGGGGTTGGTCTGGTCCATGAACTGCGACAGCTGCGACGAACCGAAGAACTCCTTGATCGCCGCCGAAATCGGCTTGGCGTTGATCAGGTCGTGCGGCATCAGGTTATCCGATTCCGCCTGCGACAGCCGCTCCTTCACCGCGCGCTCGACGCGCACCAGGCCCGCCCGGAACTGATTCTCCGCCAGCTCGCCCACCGAGCGCACGCGGCGGTTGCCGAGGTGGTCGATATCGTCGATCTCGCCGCGGCCGTTCCGGAGTTCGACCAGGATACGGATGACGGCGAGGATATCCTCGTTCGACAGCGTCACCGCTCCGGTGAGTTCGCTCCTGCCGACGCGGCGGTTGAATTTCATGCGGCCCACTGCCGACAGGTCGTAGCGCTCTTCGGCGTAGAACAGCCCGTTGAACAGGGACTCCACCGCCTCCTCCGTGGGCGGCTCGCCCGGGCGCATCATGCGGTAGATGGCGACACGCGCGGCGAACTGGTCGGCGGTCTCGTCGATGCGCAGCGTCTGCGAGATGTACGGCCCCTGGTCCAGGTCGTTGGTGTAAATGGTATGGATGCTGGAGGACTCGGCTTCCTTCAGCTTGGCCAGCATGGTCTCCGTGATCTCGTCGTTGGCGTTCCCCAGAATCTCGCCGGTCTCGGTATCGATGACGTTGTGCGCGAGCACGCGCCCGAGCATGAAGTCGTCGGGGACGGCAATTTTCTTGATGCCCGCCGCCTCCATGTCGCGGATGTACCTGACGGTGATGCGCTTGTCCTTGGGTACGATCACCTTGTCGTGCTTGTCCAGGATGTCGAACTTGGTGGTCTCACCACGCAGGCGCTCCGGCACCAACTCGAACTGGATGCCCTTCTTGCTGAAATGGAAGGTATCGAAGGAGAAAAATTCCTTCAGCACCAGCTCCGGCGTCAAACCGATCGCCTTGAGCAGAATCGTCACCGGCATCTTGCGCCGGCGGTCGACGCGGAAATAGAGGTAATCCTTGGGATCGAATTCGAAGTCGAGCCAGGAGCCGCGGTAGGGAATGATGCGCGCCGAGAACAGCAGCTTGCCCGAGCTGTGCGTCTTGCCGCGGTCATGCTCGAAAAACACGCCCGGAGAACGGTGCAGCTGGCTGACGATGACGCGCTCGGTGCCGTTGATGACGAACGAGCCGGTGGTGGTCATGAGCGGGATCTCGCCCATGTAGACCTCCTGCTCCTTCACTTCCTTGATCGTCGGCTTGCTCGCCTCCTTGTCCATGATGGTCAGGCGCACCTTGGCGCGCAGCGGGCTGGCAAAGGTGAGGCCGCGCTGCTGGCACTCTTTGACGTCGAACGGCGGTTCGCCCAGCGCATAGCTGACGAATTCCAGGCGCGCGTTTTTCGAGTGGCTCTCGATCGGGAATATCGAGGTGAAAGCCGCCTGCAGTCCCTCGTTCTTGCGCTTCTCGGGCGGCACCGCCGCCTGCAGGAACGCGGTGAAGGAATCGAGCTGCGTGGCGAGGAGGAACGGTACGTTCAGCACGGCTGCGCGTTTGGCGAAGCTCTTGCGGATACGCTTTTTCTCGGTCGAAGTATAGGCGATGGCAGCGGCGGTCATAACAGCTCCAGTTCAGGATGCAGGAGTCAGAATTCGGAAGTCAGGGGTCACAAGACAAAAATCGGTGATGCAAAAAGACATCGGTCCGATCGCTCTCTTCAAGCCTCTGCGCACTTGGTCGGCAATGTTCATAAAAAGGCAAGGGCCGGCAGCCCAAATGCGGCTGCCAGCCCGATTGCCGTGGAACTTACTTCATCTCGGCTTTGGCGCCGGCTTCAGTCAGCTGCTTGACGATGTCTTCCGCATCTTTCTTTGCGATGCCTTCTTTCACCGCCTTGGGCGCGCCGTCAACCAGGTCCTTGGCTTCCTTCAGCCCCAAGCCGGTGATCGCGCGGACCACTTTGATGACGTTGACCTTGCTCTCGCCACAGGCGTTGAGCATGACCGTGAATTCGGTCTGCTCTTCGGCGGCCGGGGCGGCGGCGCCGGCAGCGGCCGGGGCGGCCACCGCAACCGCGGCGGCGGCCGATACGCCGAATTTCTCTTCCATTTCCTTGATCAGGGTGGAGAGTTCCAGCACGGTCATGTTTGAAACTGCATCGAGTATTTCTGCTCTTGCGATTGCCATTTTTTGCTCCTGAATGTTGAGTCGATTGATTCGATAATAATTTGGTCGGAAGTGCGGAAAACGGACTTATGCCGCCGCTTTCTCTTTCTGATCGCGAACCGCTGCAAGCGTACGCGCGAACCTGCCCGGAACCTCGTTCAGCGTCTGCACAAACTTGGCCACCGGCGCCTGCATCGTGCCGAGCAGGGTCGCCAGCAACACTTCGCGGCTGGGCATGTTGGCGAGCGCGGTAATTTCGTTGGCGGAAATCACCGAGTTCGGCAGCCCCCCGGCCTTGATCACGAATTTATCGTTGGCCTTGGCAAAATCGTTCAGCACTTTGGCATTCGCGACCGGGTCGGACGAAATGCCATAGACCAGCGGCCCGACCATCTTGTCGGCCAGCTTGTCGAACGGCGTGTCCTTCACGGCACGGCGCACCAAGGTGTTTTTCAGCACGCGCAGGTAAACGCCCGCCTTGCGCGCCTTCGCGCGCAAATCGGTCATGGCAGCCACTTCCAGACCACGGTACTCAGCGACGATGATCGCCTGCGCTTCGCCCACTTGCGTGGACACTTCGGCGACTACCGCCTTCTTCTGCTCAAGATTGAGACCCAAGGTCTACCTCCTGTTAAATGCAGAACTCGGAGCCCGGAACACGGATCGGGCACTGCGCCGTAGCGCATTCCCTCTCTGCATTCCGCATTCCCCATCCTGCGTTACGTTGCGGCGACCTTACATTCAGGAAATGCTTCCTGTATTGGGGTGCGCCATCTGCGTTGGGCATTGCTGGTATCGGCCGATGTGCGGCGAGCGCCAAGCCCGTCCCACATCCTGCCGGCACCAGCCACCGATTAAGTTTTCGGGCAATTCGCAATGCCAGGCTTCGGTCTCCCTTGGCCCGCCACTCACCGCCCTCGAACCCCAACGGTCTTTGATAACCCGCCGCGGCGATGCTTTGCCGCGCCGGCCCAAAGTTCTGACCCCCGCAAGCGGGGATCCGTAATCCGTATACTCCTAGACCTAGACGTTTACGCTCGCGACATCCACGCGGATGCCCGGCCCCATGGTGCTCGACACCGACAGCTTCTGCAGGTAGACCCCCTTGCTGGTAACGGGCTTTGCCTTGTTCAGCGCTTCCACCAGTGCCTTCAGGTTTTCGCATAAGGCCTCGGGTTCGAACGACGCCAGTCCGATCGTGCATTGCACGATGCCCGCCTTGTCGGCGCGGTATTGCACCTGGCCTGCCTTGGCGTTCTTCACCGCAGTGGCCACATCCGGCGTCACCGTCCCCACCTTCGGATTCGGCATCAGGCCGCGCGGACCCAGTATCTGGCCCAGCTGGCCGACAATGCGCATGGTGTCGGGGCTGGCGATGAGCACATCGAAATCCATCTTGCCGGCCTTGATCTGCTCGGCCAGATCATCCATGCCGACGAGGTCGGCGCCGGCGGCCGTGGCCGCGGCAGCCTTGTCGCCCTGCGCGAACACCGCTACGCGCACTTTCTTGCCGGTACCTGCGGGCAGCACCACCGAACCGCGTACGGTCTGGTCCGATTTCTTGGCATCGATGCCGAGGTTGACCGCGACATCCACCGACTCGTCGAACTTGGCGGTGGCCGCCTGCTTCATCAGTTTCATCGCGTCCAGCGCCTGGTACGCCTTGTTGCGCTCTACCAGATTGGCAGTGGCCTTCTGACGCTTAGAGAGTTTTGCGGTTACCTGGTTCATTTCACGCCCTCCACGATAATGCCCATGGAACGCGCGCTGCCGGCGATGGTGCGCACGGCTGCATCCAGGTCCGAGGCGGTGAGATCGGGCATCTTCGCCTTGGCAATCTCTTCGGCTTGGGCGCGCGTGAGCTTGCCCACCTTGTCGGTATGGGGCACCTTGCTGCCCTTTTCTATGCCAGCCGCCTTCATGATCAGCACGCTCGCGGGCGGAGTCTTGATGATGAAGGTGAAGCTCTTGTCCGCAAACGCGGTAATCACCACCGGCAGCGGAAGGCCGGGCTCCACCTTTTGCGTCTGCGCGTTGAAGGCCTTGCAGAACTCCATGATGTTGAGGCCGCGCTGGCCCAGCGCCGGCCCGATTGGAGGGCTGGGGTTGGCTTTGCCTGCGGGGACCTGCAGCTTGATAAAGCCGACGATCTTCTTTGCCATATGTCACTCCTTGTGGGTTCAAGCGGGCTTAAAGCCCTCCCCGGTTAAACAGCACAGCAACTTCGACTGCGGATTGCCGCAGCGGCGCAAAAGCCACGGCGACACCCTGTTCGCGCTCTGCGCGCGTTCGCAATGAAGCCGACCTACGCCTTCTCCACTTGCCCGAACTCCAGCTCGACCGGTGTCGCACGGCCGAAAATCGTCACCGACACGCGCAACTTCGACTTGTCGTAGTTGACGTCTTCCACCATGCCGTGGAAATCGGTAAATGGACCTTCCTTGACGCGCACGCCCTCGCCCACTTCGAACAGCACCTTGGGCTTGGGCTTTTCGACGCCCTCCTGCATCTGGTGCATGATGTTGTCGACTTCCTTGACCGAGATCGGCGTCGGCTTGCTCGCGGTGCCGCCGACAAAGCCGGTGACCTTGTTGGTGCTCTTCACCAGGTGCCAGCTCTCGTCGTCCATCTCCATTTCCACCAGCACGTAGCCGGGGAAAAACTTGCGCTCGGAAATATTCTTTTGGCCGCCCTTCATCTCGACCACCTCTTCCGTGGGAACGAGAATCTTGCCGAATTTTTCCTGCATGCCGGCGCGCCGGATGCGGTCCTCGAGCGCGCGCTGCACCGATTTTTCGAAGCCGGAATAGGCGTGAACCACGTACCAGCGTTTGCTCATAGTTTCTTCCAGCCCAGAATCACGTCGTACAGCAGATATTCCAGCGTCTTGTCGCTTATCCAAAGAAACACCGCCATGACGAACACGAAAGCGAATACGATCCCGGCGGTCTGCAGCGACTCCTTGCGCGTCGGCCACACGACCTTCTTCACCTCGGTGATCGAGTCGCGGACAAATGCCAGGAACTGCTGTCCTGTAACGGTAAACCATGCGACCGCGGCGCCGGCCGCCGCACCGGCCATGATGACGCCCAGACGCACGATCCCGGGGCTGTCCCCAAGGTAATAGAAGCCCGCCACGCCGCCTGCAAACAGCAGCGCAGCAATTAACAACTTGAACTTTTCAGCCATCGATCCGTCTCGGTTCCGCGCGAGGCATCTACGGAACTCTGTTAATAGTGGCAGGCCAAGAGGGCCTCGAACCCCCAACCTTCGGTTTTGGAGACCGACGCTCTGCCAATTGAGCTATTGGCCTGTAAATCCGTCAGAACCTGGAACTCGTAGGCGGGCCATAACCCGGCCCGCGTGTTGCGCCAAGTTTTGACCTCCAGTCTGTAATCCTTACTCGATCACCTTGGCGACGACGCCCGCACCCACGGTGCGCCCGCCCTCGCGGATGGCAAAGCGCAAGCCCTGCTCCATCGCGATCGGCGCAATCAGCGTCACCA
>Ga0307377_10006169_pt1 | contig 12625 bp, 13 predicted proteins | sample TR3MG_FD_202535 | JGI IMG/M metagenome (GOLD analysis project Ga0307377, IMG submission 202535) | Soil microbial communities from Risofladan, Vaasa, Finland - TR-3 | ecosystem: Environmental > Terrestrial > Soil > Coastal area > Acid sulfate soil | place: Finland: Risofladan, Vaasa | collected...
GGCAACGCGCGAGTGGCGTGCTCCAGGTAGTCGACCGCGCAGACGTCGACGCACATCTCGAAGCCGTCGTTCTTGAAGGACGCCACGAGAGCGAAGTACTGCTCGCGAGTGGGGAAACAGAGCAGGTCCGTCGCGAGGCCCTCGCTCGTGATGACGCCCGGGGGGGCCGTGGGGGGAAGAACGATCACTTCGGCGTGCCCACCCTTACGGTGACGGGGACCTCGGGGGTCCAGAGTGACGGCGAGTGTTCGAGGTGCGTGGGCTCGCCCGTCGCCCGGCGCTTCATGATCTCACCGGTGCGGATCTGCTCGTGCAGCGTGAGGATCGCGTGCATCAGCGTCTCGGGGCTCGGCGGGCAGCCCGGCGCGTAGACGTCGACCGGCACGATCTGGTCGACACCCTGGACGATCGCGTAGTTGTTGAAGAGTCCGCCGGTCGATGCGCACACGCCCATCGAGATGACCCACTTGGGCTCCATCATCTGGTCGTAGACCTGACGCAGCACCGGGGCCATCTTCTGGGAGACCCGGCCGGCCACGATCATGAGGTCGGCCTGGCGCGGCGAATTGCGAAAGACCTCCATACCGAAGCGCGCGATGTCGAAGTCGGCGCCACCGGTCGCCATCATCTCGATGGCGCAGCAGGCGAGACCGAAGGAGGCGGGCCACAGCGACGCCCGACGGGCCCACCGCACGACGTCTTCGAGACGGCCCGTGAGGAAGTTGTGTTGAATGTCTTCCAGGCCCACGGATTACGCCGCCACGTCAGTATCGGCGCCGATGCGCACGATGGTCGAAGAACTGGTCCGTGCGGGCATGCCCGGCACGAGCCGTTTGGCGGGGCCCCACGAGAGGGCGCCCTCGCTCACCAGGAACAGCAGGGCTCCAAAGACCGTCGCCGAGAAGACGAGCACCTCGACCAGTCCGAAGGCGCCCAGTTGGCGGAACACGACGGCGAAGGGGTACATGAAGACGACTTCGATGTCGAAGATGACGAAGATCATGGCCACGAGGTAGAAGCGAACCGGGAATCGCTGCGGCGGTTCGATCTCGGGGACGATCCCGCACTCGTAGGGCGCCAACTTCGCGTCCGAGGGACGCTTGCGCGGGGCTAACAGGGCCGACGCCACAAACGATCCGGATGCGAAGAGCACTCCAAGAATCAGGAGTCCCAGTATTGGTAAGTACTGGTCCACGGTCATCATTTCTACCAGACCCGAGAGGACCACTCGGACCGATCCACGTAGGGTCCAACGACCTAGCCTGCTCAGTCAACCTCACCAACTGGTTCATTGACGAGTACGACCTCGTGCGGGATGCTCGGGTGACAGCGACACCATCGCGCGAGCGGTCGCGAAGGGTTTCACTCGAGAAGCCCAACTATCCGGTCCCGTTAGGCTGAGATGGTGACAAGCCTCAGTGAAGTCGTTTCGAAACCAAAGGTCTACGACGTCGTCATCGTCGGTGGCGGACCGAGTGGATCGTCCTGCGCGTACTGGTTGGCCCAGGCCGGATGGTCCGTGTGCCTGATCGAGAAGAAGGACTTCCCACGTGAGAAGACCTGCGGCGACGGCCTCACGCCGCGCTCGGTGCACCAACTCGCCCAGATGGGACTCGAGCCCGCGGTGGCCGCGAACGGTCACCGCTACAACGGCCTTCGCTCGTTCGGATTCGGCGCCTCGCTGGAGATGAGTTGGCCCGATCACCCGATCTTCCCCAATTACGGCTACACGATCACCCGCTTCAATCTCGACGGCCTGGTCGCCCAGCACGCCGAAGCGCACGGCGCCACGCTGCTGAACGGGGCCGAGGCCGTCGGCCTGCTCGAGCCGACCGAGTCGGTGAGCGGTGGCCTGCGCGGTGCCGCGGGCGTCGTCGTGAAGGAGAAGGCGACCGGCACGACCGGCGAGATCCGCGGTCGCTTCCTCGTCGTCGGCGACGGGCAGAACTCGCGACTCGGTCGCGAACTCGGCACCACGCGCAACCGCGACTGGCCGATGGGCATGGCCCTTCGCGGCTACTACACGAGCGACCGGCACGATGAGCCGTGGATCGACTCGCACCTCGACATCCGCGACCCTGAGGGCAGCGTCGTGCCCGGGTACGGATGGATCTTCCCCCTCGGCGACGGTCGCGTCAACGTGGGCGTCGGCCTGCTCTCGACCGGCGGCGCGTGGAAGGGCGTCAACACCACCAAGCTCCAGGAGTACTTCGTCGCTCAGACCGCCGACGCCTGGGGGCTCAACGACGAGACCAGCTGTGGACCGGCGACCGGTGGACGCCTCCCGATGGGCCTCGCGGTCGGTCCGCGCATCGGCGCCAATACCCTGACCATCGGTGACGCCGCCGGAAGCGTCAACCCCTTCAACGGTGAGGGCATCGCCTACGGCTACGAGACGGGTCGACTCGCGGCGGGCGTCCTCGGCGAGGTCCTCGCCACAAACGACGCGGCGGCGCTGGGTCTGTACGAGGAGCGACTGGACCAGGCCTACGGCGACTACTACAAGGTCGCGCGGGCCTTCGTGCGCATCATCTCCGAGCCCAGGATCATGAGCGCGTGCGTGGGTGTTGGCCTGCGGGTCGAGCCACTCATGACCGAACTGCTGAAGATCATGGCGAACCTCATGAGCAACGACCGCAAGGGTCCGGCCGAGATCGGCTACCGGGCGCTGTCGCGCCTGGCCGACGTCATCCCCGATCGCGCCTACGACCTGCTCCTCGGCGACATCCGCTCCGACGACTGAGTCAGACCAGTTCCGGCCCGCGTCCCGTTAGATTGCAGTCAGTGAAACACGATCCCGACCACCGGACCCGACCGTGATCCCCACCTTCGTCATCTACCTGCGCGAGGGCATCGAAGCGTCGATGATCGTGGCGATCCTGCTCTCGTACCTGAGCCAGATCAATCAGCGCAAGTACTTCCGTGACGTATTCCTCGGCGTGGCCGCCGCGTGCGTCCTGATCCTGGTGGGCGGCATCGCGGCCTACGTGCTGATCGACCGCTACAGCGGCTCGAACATCCAGGCCTACTTCGAAACCGTCACCTACCTCATCGCCGCGGCCTTCCTCACGGTCATGACGTTCTGGATGCACAAGCATGCCCGCACCATGTCGAGCGAACTTCGCCAGCGCGGAGAAGTGGCCCTCTCCAAGGGCAACCGCTTCGGCCTCGGGGTACTGGCCTTCCAGGCGGTGGGCCGCGAGGGCCTCGAGACGATGGTCTTCACCCTGGCGATCGTCTTCGCCGGGTCTCGCCAAGCCGCCGTGCCCCAGTCGGGCCACCAGTTGCTCTTCGGCGCCATCGCGGGACTCATCGTCGCCTTCGCCGTCGCTTTCGCCATCTACAAGCTGGGCGCCAAGGTCAACCTGCGCCGCTTCTTCCGGGTGCTCGGGGTCCTGCTCATGCTCTTCGCGGCGGGTCTGCTCGCCGACGCCGTCCAGAACCTCCAGCAACTGGGTTGGCTGCCCTTCGCCCAGCACGTGATGTGGAACTCGAGCGGCGCGCTGGCCGAAGGCTCGAACTTCGGTGACGTCCTGCACCAGCTCGTCGGTTACGCCGACCAGCCCACCGTGCTCCAGGCCATCGTCTGGGGCCTCTACGTGGCGCTCAGCGTGTCGATCTTCGTCAACCTCAGCCGCGCGCCCCGTCCCCGGTCGGCGGCGAACTAGTCGGGACTCAGGCCGCCGTCGACGACGTCGAGGTCGCGCGTGACAACAACGTGTTCACCAAGCTCGCCAGCAGGGGTTTGGACTGGGGCCACGAGTCCACGAGGGCGGCGAGGGTCACCTCGAAGTGCCCGCTGGCGGTAGTCGCGACGACGAGGTACCGGTTGGGCGCGCCCGACGAGATCTTCGCGACGCCCCCGGCCGAGAAACCGTGCAGGAATGTGCTCGGCGTCCACGTCGTCCCGATGTCCTTGGTCGGCAGGGCGACGCCGGCGATCGAGAACAGTAGCGCCGCATTCGACGTGGCGAAGCACGAGCCGAAGTTGCTCTTGGACATCTCGGCCACGTCGTGGCGCACCATCGTGGTCGTCGCGTAGTACTGGGTCATCGAGGTGACGACGACGTCGCCGTTCACCGAGGTGAAGACCGGCGACGACACCTGGTAGTCGGGCATCTGGCCCGCGGCGCCGTAGACGCGGTCGCGCTGCGCCGACACTCCCAGGCAACTCTGGAAGAGGTGTGAGATCGCGGTCCAAGTGGTGTTGCGGGCCGGCGTGGTGGTCGACGTCGACGTCACCACCTGCCCGCTGGGTGTGAACAGGTAGGAGAGGATCGTCGGGACCGAGTGCGACCAATCCGTCGGCAGGTCGTTCAGCGTCAGGTTCACCGCCCGGGCCGCGGCGAGTTCGTGGTTGACGGCGTTGGCCCGGTTGAGCCAGGCCCCGAGGCCGCCGACCAGTGAGGCCACCAGGACGACGACGGCCACGAGGACCGTGCCCGCGCGGCGGCGTCGACGAGCGACGATGCCACCGTGCGCCTCGACGACTTCGGCCATGGCGTCGAACTGGTCGACCCGCAACGTGCGCCAGCTGTAGCGCACGCCGTCGACCGTGGCGAAGAAGGCGAGGCCGCGCGCGAAGCGGGTGAGCTGCAGGTTGGACAACTCGGCCCACGGGGTCTGCCAGGCGACGGCCGACTCGCCGGCCAACTGCGTGAGTCCGAAGTCGTCGGCGAGCAGCGTCACCGGCTCGCGGGGACCGTCGGGCACGAAACTCGGATGAACCGACCAGCCTTCGCTGCGCAGTGCGTTCACTGGGCGGCCCGCGCGCTCACGAGGGCGGCCTCGCCGGCCGCGTCGACGGCGCGGTCGAGGTCGGCGTCGGTGTGGGCGAGCGACACGAAGAGGATCTCGTAGGCGCCCGGCGCGAGCGCCACGCCGCGCTCGAGCATGGCGTGAAAGAACGTCCGGTAGAGGCCGTTCTCGCAGAGCACCTTGGCGTCGTCGAAGTCCTTGGGCGCCGGCACGGGTTCGCGCGAGAGGTAGAGCCCGACGAGGGGCCCCTGGGTGGGCGCGAGCGCGCACAGCCCCGAGGCGTTGATGGCCTCGACCAGTCGAGTGGAGAACCGTCCGACCCGCTCGTTCAATGCGCGGTGGTCGTCGCGGGTCACCAGACTCAACACCTTGGCGCCCGCGGCCGTCGCCAGCGGGTTGCCCGACAGGGTGCCCGCTTGGTAGACGGGTCCGAGCGGCGCCAACGAGGAGAGCACGCGACGCGAACCGCCAAAGGCGCCCACCGGTAGGCCGCCGCCGATGACCTTGCCGAAGCACCACAGGTCGGGCGTCACCCCGAAGTACTCCTCGGCGCCCGCGTAGGCGAGGCGGAATCCCGTGATCACTTCATCGAAGATGAGCAGGGCACCGACACGATCACATTCGGCGCGCAGTCCCTGGAGGAACCCGGCCGTGGGCGCCACGAGGTTCATGTTGGCGGCCACCGGCTCGACCAGCACCGCCGCGACCGAGTCGTCGAGGACGGGCACGACGTTGTAGGGCGCGACGATGGTGTCACCGACCGCCCCGGCCGTCACCCCGGCCGACCCCGGCAGGCCCATCTGGGCGACGCCGCTGCCGCCGGCGACGAGCAGCGCGTCGGAGTGGCCGTGGTAGCAGCCGTCGAACTTGACGATCTTGTCCCGACCCGTCGCACCGCGGGCGAGCCGCACGGCGCTCATGACGGCCTCGGTGCCCGACGAGACGAGGCGCACCTGTTCGAGACCGGCGACGCGCGCGGTCATCGCTTCGGCGAGCAGCACCTCACCCGGAGTGGGTGCGCCGAAGGTCGTGCCCTCGCCGACGGCCTGACGCAGCACGTCGACCACCTCGGGGTGGGCGTGGCCCAATAGCGACGCACCGTAGGACTGGACGAAATCCAGGTACCGGGTACCCTCGACGTCTTCCACGTAGGCCCCCTGGCCGCGCACGACCGTGTAGGGGGTGCCACCGACGGAGCGGAACGAACGAACCGGTGAGTCGACTCCCCCGGGGATCACGACTTGGGCGCGGTCGAACCACGCCTGATTAAGACTTGTCAACGACCGAGCTCCTCAGCAATCTCACGAGCGAAATAGGTCAGCACGAAGTCGGCGCCGGCGCGACGAATCGCCCCGAGCTGTTCGAGGGCGACCGCGGTGCCGTCGATCCAGCCGTTGGCGGCGGCGGCCTTGATCATCGCGTACTCGCCACTGACGTGGTACGCGCAGAGCGGCACGTCGAGTTCACGTCGCAAGTCGCTCACGACGTCGAGGTACGTCATCGCCGGCTTCACCATGACCATGTCGGCGCCCTCGGCGACGTCGGCGCGCGCTTCGCGCAGCGCCTCACGACGGTTGCGGGGGTCCTGCTGGTAGCCCTTGCGGTCACCGCCCCCGGTGATCTCGACGCCGACGGCGTCACGGAATGGCCCGTAGAGCCCGCTCGCGTACTTCGCCGAATAGGCGAGGATGATCGTGTCGACGAATCCCTCGGCGTCCAGGGCTCGGCGGATGGCGCCGACCTGGCCGTCCATCATCCCGCTCGGGGCCACGATCGCGGCCCCGGCGCGCGCCTGGGCGACGGCCACCCGGCCATAGAGCTCGAGGGTGGCGTCGTTGTCGACCGCGCCATCCGGTGTGAGCACGCCGCAGTGACCGTGGCTCGTGTACTCGTCCAGACAGAGATCGGACATCAACACCAGATCGTCACCGAACTCGTCGTCCAACTTCGCGAGTGCGCGCTGGGCGATGCCGTCGGGGTCCCACGCGCCACTCCCGATCTCGTCCTTGGCCGATGGGACGCCGAAGAGGATCACGCCGCCGACCCCGGCGCGCGCCTGGGCGTGGACCTCGAGGACCAATGAATCGATGGTGTGCTGGTAGTGCCCCGGCAACGACGAAATCGGTCGGGGCTCGTTCAGTCCCTCGGCGACGAACAGCGGCGCGACCAGGTCACCGGCGGCCACGGTCGTCTCGGCGACGAGGCGCCGCAGGGCGGGCGTGCGGCGGAGGCGACGGGGTCGTTCAGTGGGAAACACACCCCCAGCCTATTGCCCGTCCGGCGCGCTACCCCGTGGGGCCGTCGGGCGCGAGGAGTCGGGTGCGCAGTGACGGACCCCAACCCTCGAGGACCCGCGCGTGGTCGGCGCGCACGGACCGAGCGGTGGAGGCGCCGGGCACGACGACCCACGCCGCCTCGGGGACCACGCCCTTCGCGCTCGCCCACGCCGATGGCGCCCCGATGAACACCACGTCCGCTGCGCCGAGCGCGGCGCGCCCGATCTCGTCGGGGACGATGGGCCGGGTCTCGTAACAGGCGATGGTGGCGACGACCAACCCGCGCGTGCGCAGATCGTCGGCCAGTTCGGGTCGCATCGTCGCCGCGCCCACCAACGCGACCGGGCCATGGCGGATCTGGCGCGACAGGTCGATCGCCCCGCCCACGGACTGGACGCGCACCGCCACGCCCGCCGCTTCGAGCGCGCGGGTCGTCTTTGGACCGACGCTGAACACCTCCACCGCACCGGTACAGTGCGCCAACGCGAGATCGACGTAGCGGACGGCACGCGCACTCGTGATGATCAGTGAGGCCCAATGCTCCTCGGTCGCCGCCGCGTCGAGGCGTCGCCCGACTTCGGTGCGCTCGAGGTAGTGGGTCTCGGTGAGGGGCACCTCGACGACCTCGCAACCGTCGGGTAGCCAGGCTGTCAGCTCGGCGTTGCGCCCCTCTTCGCGAGTGAGGACGACGCGCACGAGTTCAGTCGGTCCAGCCCGGCAAGGCGGCACCGCCGAGTTCGTCACGCAGTCGGCGCGCGAGGTCCTCGCCCACCCGCTGCGGATCGGTGCCCGTGACGTCGGCGCGCACACTGCTCGAACCATCGACCGCGAGCATCACGCCCCGTGCGCTCACCGTGTCGCCGTCCACCGTCGCGTGGGCGCCGGCCGGGATACTGCAACCGGCGCCGAGTTCTCGCAGGAAGGCGCGCTCGGCGAGCACCGCCGTCATCGCCACGACGTCGTTGAGTCCGGCCAGCAACCGCTGGGTCTCGAGGTCGTCGACGCGCGCTTCGAGCGCGAGCGCACCCTGACCCACTTGGGGCACGAACCACTCGGGGTCGAGTCGTTCGCTGATGAGTCCGCGTTGATCCAGACGGTCGAGCGCGGCGACGGCGGCGACCACCGCGTCGACACCGTCGTGACCGGCGGTCGCGAGGCGAGTCGCCATGTTGCCGCGCAGTCCGACGACGCGAAGGTCCGGGCGACGTTCCAGGAGCAGGGCCCGACGACGGGGTGATCCAGTCGCCACGGTGGCGCCAGGTCCGAGTCCCGCCAGAGAACGCCCGATCAGGGCGTCGGCGGGATCTCGACGCTGTGGCACGCAGACGAGTTCGAGGTCCGCCGGGGTCACGCTCGGCAGGTCCTTGGCGCTGTGGACCGCCACGTCAGCCCCACCGTCGAGCAGGGCTCGCTGGATCTCGATGGCGAAGACACCCTGGCCACCGAGGACGTCGAGGGGGACGTCGTGACGCCGGTCCCCACTCGTGTCGATGTGGACCAGTTCGCTCTCGACGCCGATCAGCGCCAGGCGATACCTGACGTACTGCGCCTGCACCAGGGCCAATGGGGAGCGACGAGTCGCGAGTCGTAGCACGCTCATAGGTCGAACAGGTTGCGGGTGGCCTCGGTCAACCGCATGCCCTGGTCCGTCCCGGCGGCCTCCTTCAACGCGACCGTCGGGCGGTGCGCGATCTTGGCGACGACCGAGCGGACGAGCGAACTCACCTTCTCACGCTGCTCGGGCGTGAGATCGTCGAGTTCGTGGTCGCGCCGGGCGAGTTCGCTACCCACCAGGTCGTCGAAGTGCGCACGCAGTTCGCTGACGATCGTGGCGGCGCCCCGGGCGCGTTGGTCGTTGAGGAACCTCTCCACGTCGTCGGAGACGATCGAGGTCGCCGCGTCGACCGCATCACGACGGTCACCGAGCGCACGGTCGATCCGCTCGCGCAGGTCGTCGATGTCGATGCGGGTGACGCCCTCGAGTCCGGCGACGTCTCCCGCCACCGCCCTGGGGACTCCGAGGTCCACAATGAGCAGTTCGACCAGTCGGTCGCCCAGGTGCGCGCTGGTCAGCACCGGGGTCGCGACCTCGACCGCGGTGACGACCAGACGGGCGTCGCGCATCAGTTCCTGGAGGTCGTCGAGCGAGGCCGCGCGCACGTTGGGTCGAGCGATCTCGGCGACGAGCCGATCGGCTCGGTCGGCGGTGCGGTTCGCGATGACGACGCGTCCCACCGCGGGCGCGGCGTCGAGGAGACTCTTGGCGACGCCACCGGCCAGTTGCCCGGCGCCGATGACGACCACCGACGCGCCGGCGAGTTCCGCGCCGAGACGATCGGTCGCCATGGCGACCGACGCTTGGGCGAAGCTGACGGTGCCACGCGCGATGGTGGTTTCGCTGCGCACCCGCCGACCGGCAGCGATGGCGCGGTGGAACAACTCGGTGATCTCGGGTCCGGCGGTCTGTTCCTCGGTCGCCAGTTCGAGGGCCCGGCGCAACTGACCAAGGATCTCGAACTCTCCGGGTACGACGGACTTGAGTCCGGCCGCCACACTGAACAGGTGCGTCGCGACGCCGCGGTCGAAGTGGACCGTCAGTTTGTCGGCGAATTCGCTGACCGCCAGACCCGTCGCGTCGGCGAGCGCGTGGGTGATGTCGTCGATGGCGCCGTGGAAGCGGTCGATGACCGCCACGACCTCGGTGCGCAGGCAGGTCGAGACGAAGACCGCCTCGTGGATGTCGCGCTGGCTCATCAGCGTGCGCAGGACCTTGCTCCACTCGTGTTCGAGCACGGTGGCGCGCTCCAACAGGTCGAGCGAGGCGTGCTCGTGGTCGATGCCGACCGAGATCAGGGCCACGAGGTCTCCATAGTGACGGCCATGCTACGACGCTCGAGGCTGATTGGGGGTCGAGATCCCGAGGGAGTGCAACAGACCGCCGCCCAACGGCCCAGTGCCGTTGTTGAGGTGGTACATCAGAATCTGCAGTTCGATGGAGAAGTCGACGTAGTGAACCGCCGTGCCGAGCGGCACGGTGAGCACCTGGGGCGAGAAGTTGAGCAGCGCGTGGATGTCGGCTCCGACGACTCGGTCGGCCACCGCCTGGGCGGCGCTCGCCGGCACGCAGATCACCGCCACCGTGGCGGATTCGGTCAACTCGTCGATCGACTTCACGACGTGGCCGGCGACCGTGGTGCCGACCACCGCGGGGTCTATGTCGTAGAGGGCGGCGAGGCGGGCCCCGCGGATCAGAAAGTTCGATGAGTTGACGAGCGCGCGTCCGAGGTTGCCGATCCCCACGACGATCACGTCGTACTCGCGGTCGTGGCCGAGCGCCTCGGCGATGCGCTCGTTCAACACCGTGACGTCGTAGCCCGACCCCCGGGTTCCGATCGAGCCCAGTCCGGCGAGGTCACGGCGCACGGTCGTGGCGGTGACGCCGGCCAGTTCACCGATCTGCTGGGAATCGATCCGGCTCTGACCACGGCGCATCCACCCCTCGGCGATGCGCTGATACACGGGCAGACGGGCGATCGTCGGCTCGGAGAGTTTCCTCGGACGAAGGCGCGGGGTCACCATGGCCCTACGCTACTTGAGCGACTTCAGCGACCCAATTGACGGCTGCGCTCGGTCGCGGCGGCCACCGCCTCGAGGAACGCGGCCCGCACGGCCCGGCCCTCGAGCATGCGCAGCCCGGCGGCGGTCGTGCCCCCCGGCGAGGTGACCTGGGCGCGCAACTCTTCGGGCGACTCCCCCGTCGCCGCGAGCAACGCGGCCGAGCCCTCGAAGGTCCCGACGACCAGTTGACGCGAGACCTCACGGGAAAGTCCCTGGTGGACCCCGGCGTCGATCAGGGATTCGACCACCAGGTAGAGGTAGGCGGGCATCGAACCCGAGAGCCCGGTCACGGCGTCGAGGTTGCGTTCGCTCACGCGCACGACGGTCCCCACGGCGCCGAGGATCGACTCCGCCCAGTCGAGGTCGGACTTGGTCACGGTGGAGCCTCCGGCAATCGCGCTGACGCCCTTGCCGACGAGCACCGGGGTGTTGGGCATGGACCGCACCACCGCCACCGGAGCGACGAAGACCGCCTCGATCCTCGCCGTCGAGAGTCCCGCCACCACCGACAGCAGTCGGGTGACCCCGCACGCCCCCGCGAGTCGCGCGGCCCCCTCGGCGTGATCGGGCTTGACGCAGAGCACGGCGCCGGTGCTGGCGTCGACGTGTTCGAGTTCGAGGGTCGTCAGTATCTCCACGCTCGGCAGTCGCTCGAGCAGCGCCGTTCGTTGTTCGAGCGAACTCTCGACGATGGCGAGGTCCTGGGGGGCGCACCACTTCGCGCGCAGCAGTCCTTCGGCCAGGGCCGAGCCCATCCGTCCGCCGCCGATGATGATCAGTTGGTAGGCCACGACCCAACGCTACAAGGCGTTCAGCGCTGAACCTTGCGACGGCGCCGGTAGAGCGCGGGCTGGCCCAACGCCATCACCGTGGGGAAGATCTCGTCCACGTAGGCCACCGTGGCCCCGACCAATTCGTCGAGTCGGTCGAGCGTGACCTCATTGATGGGCACCTGCGCCACCAGGTAGAGGCCGTCCTCGGGTCCGATGGCCAGGTGGACTTCGCGCAGGTCGGCGTTCTTCTTCAGCGCGAATCGGTAGACCGCCTCGCGGTCCTGCTCGGGCGCCGCCATCACCTCGGTCTCGGCGTAGACGGTGCGCTGGCGCAGCGACAGCCACAGGGTGATGACATCCTTCTCGTCACCCCGTAGGCGGATCAGCCAATGGAAGTGCCCGCGGTCGTCGGGTCCTTCGTGGTGTTCGAGGCCCAGGAGCGTGCCGCTGGCGTCCCACTGTTGCGCCCAGGTGGCGAGCGTCTCGCCGAGTCGCCGCTCGTCGTCGGCGTCGCCCAGGGGAGCCCGGGTCACGTCAGCAGTTGACGAGGCCCGAGAGGGCCAGTCGCTCGACGAGCGCCGCCAGGGACTCGGCCGCTGACCGCCAGGTGTAGGAGCGCGCGAGCAGCACCGCGGCGTTCGACATGGCGGTCGCGCGCTCGGCGTCGAGCACCGATTCCACCGCGTCGGCCCACACTGCGGGGTCGCGGTCGTTCATGAGGTAACCGGTGCGCCCGTCCTCGACGAGCGTCGTCAACCCCCCGACCGAACACGCCACGACCGGGGTGCCGCAGGCGGAGGACTCGAGCGCGACGAGACCGAAGCTCTCCGACCTCGACGGCACCAGCATCACGTCGGCGGCGCGCATCCACGTCGACAACAACTGATGGGCCTGGGGCGCGACGAAGGTCACGCTCGCAATCACACCCGCCTCTTCCACGCGTCGGTGCAGATCGGCGAGGGTCTTTCGCCCGTCGGCACCCGAAGGTCCGCCCACGATGGCGAGGGTCGCCGCGCGGCCCCGCGAGCGCAGTTCGATCAAGGTCTCAAGGGCCAGGTCGACGCCCTTCAGGGGCTGGAGCCGGCCGACGAACAGCAGCAAGGGCGCGTCGCCGGTGATGCCGAGGGCCCGGCGCGCCTGGGGCCGGTCGCCGGGGGTGAAGAAGGCGTGCTCGACACCAAGGGGCACGATGTGCACCCG
>Ga0307377_10006170_pt1 | contig 12623 bp, 17 predicted proteins | sample TR3MG_FD_202535 | JGI IMG/M metagenome (GOLD analysis project Ga0307377, IMG submission 202535) | Soil microbial communities from Risofladan, Vaasa, Finland - TR-3 | ecosystem: Environmental > Terrestrial > Soil > Coastal area > Acid sulfate soil | place: Finland: Risofladan, Vaasa | collected...
AACAGCACTTGAGGTTGGAGCTGCAAATGGTGATTTTCTCGTTCAGGTTCAAAGATATATCATAAACACAGGACTTCATCCTCAAATATATTACAATGAATTAAAAGACCTAATTCCATCACACAATGATTGTCTCATTCCAAAAGCAAACAGATTAATTGGACCCATTGAAGAAATATCAGGGATAAAAGATCCTCCATATTTGCGATTTGGCAACATCTTTTTAATTGAAGTTATCGAACATTTCAAAGATCCAATGTTGTGCATAGAACTTCTTTGTAATGCCTTATATGAAACTGGAAGGATACATATAGCGACAGACAACGCAAGTCACTTGTATGGTCCTGATATGATGTTTCGACATCCAGAACATCTACACCTATTCACAGAGAAATCCTTTGACATCCTAATTCAAAAACTAAAACTCCCATTGAAGAAACTATTTTGGTGGAACAGTCCTGCGGGAAAATCATACACAGTATTGGAGAAGACATGCATGTAATTGCAATCGACTTTGATGCTACAGCGTCTCAATGGCCGGAGAAAGTCAATGCCCTGTATGAAGATCCTACAAACTTTATTGTCATTTATACTGCGAGATCGGAAAGCATACGTAAAGAGACAGAAGAACAATTACGGGTGTTGGGAATTCGGTATCATGCATTGGCGATGGGAAAGTTGAGAGCAGATGTTTATATTGACGATAGAAATGCAGGAGGCTTACAATGGCTGTAGAAGAAGTTGACAAGAGAGTTTTGTTGTATAGTGGTGGTTTGGATAGTTTCATTCTACGTTACAATATTTCGTATCGTTTTGATGAAATCGTTTATTTTGATATTGGAACAGCGGACAGCAAACGAGAAATGCAAGGTCTTGACAATCAAGTTACCATTGTAGAATTTCCATTGAAACAATTTGAACTTGCAAACAAAATAATCCCATTTCGCAATTATTTATTTGCAATGCTTGCAGCAAACTTTGGCAACAGAATTACCATTGGTGCTACATTAGGTGATACAACGCGAGATAAAGATAGAGTGTTTCAATCATTATGTGGTGTGGTATTGAATTATTTTGGCAGTGTTCAAGAAAAGATGCCCTACAAAGCAATGCACTTTGAAATAGAAATGCCTTTCAAAGATAAGACCAAAACAGAAATTGTACATGAATGGCTTCAACTGTTTGGAACTAGGGCAGAATTATTGAAAAACTCTCGTTCCTGTTACAAGGGTGGAATTATGGAATGTGGAGAGTGTCGTTCGTGTTTGAGAAAGTATGTGGCATTCAAAAACAATAAGATCGAAGATATGTTAGATTATAAGCCAACACAAGCACAATTGGTAAATCTCTATGAGGAATCAGTAAAAAAGAATCGACATCCAAAAGAGTTACAAGAAATCGTATGTTGCTATAGTTAGAAGGAGAAGAAATGAAGATTGGAATTATGGTAACTGGTGGTATGGATTCTACTGCTTTGTTTTATGAGGCTGTTGCGAAAGGACATTCAGTATACCCAATTACAGTTGACTATGGACATACAGCATTTGCAATACAAGAGGAGTTGGTACGATGGCACATTACAAAATTGAAACAGGAAAGTCATCGTATACTACCGCTTAAAGTTATTCATCTCACGTTTCACAATTTTCAACGTTATAGTCCAGCTCTATTTGATTCAAACTACAAATGTGATGAAAAAGATCCATTGAATGAGTGGGATAAAATAAGATATAAAAAATCTCTGGTGGAGGGCAGAAATGCAATTATGGTGTTGTATGCAATGGGATTTTGTGCTTCGTTGGAATTAGACGAATTGTGGGCGGGGTATCTGTATTCGAAGGAAGAGTGGAAGAGAAGATTGTCTTCTGTAAAATTATTGACTGGCGACAACAGCCCACAATTTGTAGACACAATGAATATTTTGTCTTTGATGGGATTCAGTTATCAAGTTCGTTTTCGTGCACCATTCTATGAGCGTAGATTAAGCAAAGCAGATGTATATGATACGATAGGGAAAGAGTGTGCGATAGATTATTCAAAAACACATTCCTGTTACTTCCCTACTCCCTGCCATAAATGTGATAACTGCTTGCTACGCAATGAGATTCTACTTGAGGATGAATCGGAGGAAGTATTATGAAAATTACAATTGATAAATGTGACCAATGTGGGTGTTTGTTTGAAGATGAGTCCAAATATGAAGACCATCTTCAAGTTCATCACAATCTTCTTGCTATAAAAGAAGCCTTTCCAAAGGTGAAGGATGAGCATTGTCAATTCATAAATGGTAATTGGAGTGTACAACGATCTCAAGAGTGGCTCGACAAATATAAAGCAGAAATCCTGAAGCTGATTCCAACGTGTGATTACGCATTATTTTCATATGGCTGGTGGCGTACTTTAAACGACGGAAACAGCCCCTATTATAGTATTGCTTGTCGCATCCATAACGTCTGTTCAAAGTGCTTCCGTGAATGGGGACAGTCATTCTATGCTATCAACTGTCCTCACACTGACAAAGTAAAAGAGGATAGATCGGAGGGAGTATGAGCAGCAAAAAACACATTCCAGGATATGTATTACTTTCAGACTTACCAAATTTTAATGACTTTACCAAAGAAGAAATAAAACGTGACAAAGGTGATGGCAAAAGAGTTGTAGGAGATGAATGGACGAAGGAAGACAAAAATCTTTTGTTAGGATACTTTCTTAAAGGATACAATCTAAGAAAAATAAGATCCCTATTTGACTATAAAATACAAGGGATTCTAAAAGAACTGGAAAAAATGTGTCTTCAATATAAAACCGTTCCCCCAAACGCACGAAAGAATCCATCTTGGAATGGCCCATTACTGAATAAAAAGAATCCAAGAGAAAATTTTGCTTCTAATGAACATTGGATAAATCCTAACGACATGAATGATACACCTCTCAATGCAAATCAAATATGGTGGGTACATAATAGATTACGACTTACTGCAAGAGGTGAGTATGAGGGAACTACGTGGGAACGTATTGGAGAAGAGACTGGAATGAGACCTCGCAATGCACGATTGAAATTCAAACATCTGCTTCCAACTAAGAAGGGTTTGATATATGACATCTGTGGATAAACACTTTCTAGATTCTGGTGCTTTCTCGCAGAGAGCAAAATCAAGAGTGTTCAAAAAGAAGGAGCATAAGAGCGAGTGGGATTACTATAAGACGGATGCTTTTAAGGACTACAGGAGGAAGTATGTCAAGTTCCTAAAAAAGCACAACAGCATTATAGATTACTATGCAAATATAGATGCAATTGGGAACGATAAACTGTCCTATGAAAATCAGAAATGGTTGGAGAAGAAAGGACTTACTCCTGTCCCTGTAGTTCACTTTGACCCCAAACGAAATATGACCTATCTTCAAAAATATATTGATGAAGGACATAGGTTCATTGGTTTAGGTGGGATGGTCATACGTGGATCACAATTAAAAGCTACAGAGGATTGGTTAGATTGTTGTTTCAGTATAGCGAAGAAGTATCCAGATTTGAAGTTTCATGGATTTGGTATTACAAAGCATGAATTGCTTGTAAAGTATCCGTGGTTCTCTGTTGATTCTACAACGTGGATCAAGAGAGGTGCTTTTGGTGAGATATTGGTTCCAAGACTGATAAGTGGAAAATTTGTATTTTGTAGAGAGAATGTAAAAGGGATTGCTAAATTAGTACAGCCATACATCTTTGCTGTGTCTGAGGAGCATGGACGTATTAAGTCTGTAGAGCAAAGAGTGATTAAATCAGGTAAGTTTAAAAAGGAAGCAATTGTTAGAGTGAAAAAATCAAAACGATCTAAAATTTTAGAAAGAGTTGGGAGAGGACAAGAGAAGAATATTTTAACATGGTTAGAGTATATAGGGATTGATGCAACTAAACTTGCAACAGACAACAGCGAGCGAGCTAAAGCCAATCTCAGATTCTTTTATGAATTCGCAAGATCACTTCCACAACGACCTTGGCCCTTAACAATATTCTTTTCTGGTGGAGGAGCGGAAGAGTATATTGACAAAGCGATATCCATTATGATGTCCTTCTATCCAAATAGAAACAAACCAGAACAGCGACTACTAAATCTATACAGCTACAAAACTCAAAATGTATACAACGGCAAACTATGAAATTAAAATGTAATACAAGGAGATCATAAATGATTACCGTAGAACGTGAACAATTGTTAAAAGAGTTGGAATCTGTGAGTGCTGGGCTTTCGTCAAGAGAGGTAATTGAGCAAAGCTCTTGTGTTGTATTTCGTGGTGGGTATGTATATACATATAATGAAGAGGTTGCTTGTTGTCAAAAAACATGTCTGAATATTGAAGGTGCAGTATTAGCTGACAAATTACTATCCTTACTACGAAAATTGACAGATAAGATCATCCAGATAGAAATTCGAAAGCATAAAAACAGAGGTAGAGAGTTGAGAATTAAAGGGAAAGGAAGATGGTCTGCTGGATTTCCTATAGAAAAGAAAATTTTATTACCAATTGATGCAATCAAAAAGCCTAAGAAATGGACTGCTATTGCAGATAATTTTTCTGATGCTATTGCATTGGTTGGTTCATGTGTGGGGAAAGATGAAACACAATTTCATTTGACTTGTATTCATCTTCATCCTGATTGGGTTGAAGCCTGTGATAACTTCAGAGCTGCTAGATTCAAAATGACAACAGGTCTCAAGAAATCTATTCTTGTGCGTAAAGAAGCATTAAAGTATGTAACTTCATTTGGTATGACTGAATTTGGAATGACGAAGACGTGGATTCATTTCAAGAACTTGAATGGATTGATTCTGAGTTGTCGTTTGTTCATTGAAGAATACCCATCGCTTGAAGAAATTCTTACAGTGAAAGGCGTCAAAACATCATTACCGAAGGGTCTCATACAAGCGACAGAAAAAGCAGCGTTGTTTGCAGATATTGATGGGGAGGAAAACAACGTCGTTATCAATCTGAAGCCTGGAAAAGTCACAGTTGTAGGTCAGAGTGTGCATGGGTGGTATAGAAGAACAGAGAAGATCAGATATAACAAACAGCCAATGTGCTTCACAATCACACCGACAGTCCTAATTGAAATCATTGAAAAGTATAATGAATGTATGCTATGTGAGGATAAATTAAGAGCTGGAATGGGCACAAATTTCAGTTATGTTTCCTCCATTGGGATTCCAGAAGATGAAACCGAAAAAGAATCTTCGTAATTATGTTGGACGATATATTAGAGCAAAAATAAAAATGACTGAGTGTATGCAAAATCATTTTAGACAGGTATGCCATGTGTGCAAAAGTTACAGTCTTTGTTCGATCTATAGTAATTATATAGATGCTTGGATGAAATTACAAAAGGCATATAAAAGAGATAAAAAAGGAGAATAAAATGGGTATTGGAGCCGATGGAATTGTCTGTAATCATGGGTTTTGGGATCTACCTTCGGAAGAACGTGCCGCAATCAAAGATGCGGCGTGTCGTCGAAATGATTGTGCTGACTTTTACGACTTGCCACCCGAGGAACGTGATAGAGCATATATGGAAGCGGAGAGAACAGAATGATAAAAGGATTCTTTAATCAAAGTGAACTCTCAAGATACAATACAACATTAACCATACCACGATGTGGTATGTGTCGATTGTATCAAGGATGCCATAGTCCAAGAATGAAACCTACGGGAGATGGGAAATTAAAGATTCTCATTGTGGCAGATGCGCCAGGAGAAACTGAGGATAAAGAAGGAATACAATTAATTGGAGAAGCAGGACAGATGCTTCGCAATTTGCTAAGATCCATTGGTGTAAGATTAGACAAAGATTGTTGGAAGACAAATGTGATTATATGTCGCCCTCCGGGAAATAATACACCCACAGACGATCAAATTATAGCTTGTCGTCCAAATCTAATCAAGACGATTAAAAAACTGAAGCCCCACACAATTATTTTACTTGGAATGTCAGCAGTAAAATCATTGATTCCCTATATCTGGAAAGATGATATGGGAAATACATTGAGGAAATGGGTAGGATGGAACATCCCTTCACAAAAATTGAATGCGTGGGTGTGTCCAACATATCATCCTTCCCATCTTCTTAGAACAAAGAACGATCTACTCCAAATAATTGTACGTAATCATCTCAAAAAAGCATTTAAACATGAAGCAAAGCCATGGGTGGAAATACCTGATTACAAAAAAGAAGTAGAAATTATCATACGACCATCTCAAGCAGCAAAAGCAATTAGAGAGATGATAAGACGTGCCTCATCTGTTTCATTTGATTACGAAACAACATGCATTAAGCCAGAAGAGATAGGAGCAGAGATTGTTTCTTGCTCCATATGTCAAAATGGAAAGAGGACAATAGCATATCCATGGGAAGCCGAAGCAATTGACGCTTCAGTAGAACTCTTCAGAAGCAAAATTTCAAAAGTGGGCGCAAATATAAAATTCGAGGACCGGTGGACAAAAAGAAAACTGGGATTTGGTGTGAAGGGTTGGTATTGGGATACAATGATTGCAGCACATGTATTGGATAATAGATCAGGGATTACATCAGTAAAATTTCAGTCTTTCGTAAGGATGGGTGTAGAAGGATACGATGCACACATCAAGCCCTATCTCAAAGCAAAGAAAAAAAAGAGAATCAATAGAATCAAAGAACTTTCAATAAATGATGTTTTGCTATACAACGGTATGGATTCCATCGTAGAATGGGGAATTTTTAAATCTCAACAGAAAGAAATGAAGAGGTTGAAATGACACCAGAACAATATATCAAGAGTGTACTACGTTCAGAGTCTCCAAACTTTAATGGAAAAATTGACACGCGAATTTTACATGGTGTGATTGGATGCTGTACTGAAGCTGGAGAATTATTAGAAGCAGTCAGGCAGAGTATGTTTTATGAAGGATATTTGGATAAAGTAAATTTGAAAGAAGAAGTGGGGGATATGCTGTGGTATATAGGTGTGATACTAGATGCCTGTCACTTAAAATTTGAAGTCCTCACAGACAAAAACACCACATTACAAGTAAATCCACTACAACAAACATTAAATACTGTAATATATCATAGTGTGATTGGATGCTGTATTGAATCTGGAAACATGCTGGATGTCATTAAGAAGAGCTTGTTTTATTCCAGAGAATTGTACATATCAGACATCAAATATAAATTAATATCCATAATGTGGAACATACGTATCATACTAGAAATAAATCAATGGACGTTAGAAGAGGTTATGGAACTCAACATTGCAAAGTTAAAAAAACGTTATCCAGAACAATTCACATCTAAACACGCCATAGACAGAGATTTGAAAGCAGAACGCAAGACATTGGAAGAAAAAAAAGACATATGTCCTAAATGTTTTGGACTTGGAAAAATATACACTTCAGAGGATGGAACTCAATTATTCACTTCAGAGGGTGTAGCTCCAGTATATGATATTAAAGTATGTGATGCCTGTAATGAGGAAGGCTCTTTATGAGACCTATAACAAACGAAGGTTACAAGTTGTTTCATACTGGAACTATTTGTTTATCTGAAATTGAACACAATGGAATGAAAATCGATTTAGATTACTTGAAAAAAACCATTAAAAGCATTGACATAGACATAGCTAAATTAACATCCGATTTAAAAGAAGGTCGTAGTTGCAGAAAAGTTTATAAATTGTGGCGAAGAAGATACGGACTTAAAACAAATATTGGAAGTAAAAATCAATTAGGTAAGATTTTATATGAAGAATTGAAAATCAAAGGAGCATCTACTACAGCTAAAGGTCGATGGAAAGCAGACAAAGAAGCGATAGAGGATATTAACATTCCATTCGTAAAAATATTTTTACAGCTTGAAAAATTAAAGAAAGTTAGAAGTACATACTTGGGTGGTATACTTCGAGAAGTTGATTCTCATGGATTTTTACATCCTTGTTTTAATCTTCACATCCCAGCGACATTTAGAAGTTCGGTAAGTGATCCAAATACACAAAATATTCCGATCAGAGATCCAGAGACTGCCGAAATCATACGTCCTAATTTTATACCGAGAGCATCAGATAGACAAATATCTGAATTAGACTTTGCAGGTATTGAAGTTCGAGTTTCTGCCTGTTATAATAAAGATCCAAATCTCCTCACATATATTAGAGATGAAACAACAGATATGCATAGAGATATGGCAATGGAATGCTATATTCTATTGTTGGAAGAAATGACGAAAGATATTCGTTATTGTTCAAAAAACAAATTTGTATTTCCTCAATTTTATGGTGATTGGTTCTTTTCATGCGCACGAAGTTTGTGGGTAGCTATTACTAGAATGAATTTGAAAACGGCTCAAGGAATTCCATTAAAGAAGCATCTTAAAGCTCATGGTATTTGTAGATTGGGTGAATTGAATCCTAATATTCCACCAAAGCCTGGAACGTTTATTTATCATATCAAACAAGTTGAGAAAAGATTTTGGGAAGAAAAATTTGCAGTATATGGTCAGTGGAAATGGGATTGGTGGAATGCGTATGTAAAGAAAGGTTATTTCGATACATATACTGGCTTTCGATGTAGTGGATTGATGGACAAAAAGCAAGCGAGCAATTATCCTGTTCAGGGATCCGCATTTCATTGTCTTCTATGGTGTCTGATTAAAATTCAAAAAGCTATAAAAAAATATCATATGAAAACAGTTTTGATCGGTCAGATACATGATAGTGTTTTAGCTGATATTGCAAAAGGTGAAATGAAAGACTATATAGAAATCGCATATGATATTATGACAAAAAAGTTGAGAAAGCATTGGAAATGGATTATTGTTCCTATTGAAGCAGAATGCGAAATAGCTCCAATGGGAGAATCATGGTATAAGAAAGCAAAAATAGATATGAGGACATTATGAAAAAGATAGGTAAAGTAGAACTGTGTTGTGCCTGTTGTTGGTATTCTCAGTCAGCCATATATAAAGAATTGCAATTAGAATGTCATATTAATCCACCAGAAATAAAAGAAGCAGAACAACATGATGGTCTTGTGACTTGTTATTCTGTTTGGCCTGCTGTTGATAATAATATGTGGTGTGGTGAATGGGAACATATCGAGACAGCAAAAAATAATTTACCAGCAAAAGTGATAGTTCAAATATGAGGAGTTAGTTATGAGTGCGGAAGATAAATGCGAGTTTTTGAAAAGTGAAAATGAGCAACGTAGAAAAGAAAATTGTAACTTGAAAAGTCACATAGAAGGTTTAGAAGATGCGTTTCATGAAGTAATGTTTAAACTGGAAGGAGAATTGACAAAAACTACAAACGATCTAAATTCGCAGATAAGAGAGAATTTAGGATTTATCAATCGTATCGCTTGTCTTCACAAAAAATTGAAAGACGAACAGGAAAAGGTTTCCATGTTATACTATAGAATTGAAGAATTGGAATCTAATCTTACACAATCTAAAATGAAATAGAAAGGATAAAAACACATGTTAGAATTGTATAAGAAACATCGACCGAAAAGTTTCTCTGATGTAATTGGACAAGAACAAGTTACGAAGTCATTACAAAAAATGATGGAAGTCAAGCGACTTCCACATACAATCTTATTGTGTGGTCCTAAGGGATGTGGCAAAACGACAGTTGGAAGAATAGTTCGTAAAGAGTTGAAATGTAGCAAGTGGGATTTTGTAGAACTAAATTGTGCTAACAAGCGTGGTGTTGATACCATTCGTGATATAGAACAAAAAGCACACATAAGACCTATGAAAGGTAAGACTAGAATATGGTTGATGGATGAATGTCATATGTTGACAGGAGAGGCTTCAAATGCTTTTCTCAAGATTCTTGAAGATACCCCTTCTCATGTCTACTTCATCCTCTGCACAACAGATCCACAAAAACTCATAGCTACTATACGTTCCCGTGCAACAATATACCCAATTAAACCACTTACATCTGATTCCATTAATGAGATAATTAAACGTGTATGTGCAAAAGAGAAGATAAAAATATCCAAAGCAGTATCAGACAAAATCGTTTCATTGTCAGATGATTCAGCAAGAAATGCATTGGTGTTCTTAGATAAGATTGCTTTGCTGGATAAAGAGAAAGATCAGTTGCAAGCAATCAGTGAAGCCTCTGTTGAAGCAGCCGCCATTCAAATTGCACGTACATTAGTTAATCCACGTACAACATGGATGCAAATGGCTAAGGTATTGAAAGACACACAAAAAGAGGATGCAGAAGGGATGCGATGGATGATACTTGGTTATGCAAAAGCAATTTTGATTAATGGACGTAAAGATGATAGAGCTTTTCAAATTATTCAAGTATTTAGAGATAACTGGTATGATTGTAAATCAGCAGGATTGGTTGCTTGTTGTTATGAAATTATAAATGGGATGTGATGTGAGACGTATTAAACACAAAGGGGCTACTATGATGCTCTTTAAGAGAGATCGTCGCTTGAGGGGCACGCTAGATGCATTAAAAAGACGATTAAACGTCTAAAAACAAATTTTTTTGAGTAAAATCGCAAAAAATGCTGATAATATAGTAATGATTTAGCAATGAAAACAAAGGAGATTTCAGATGACCAAGAAAGCAGAAAAAACGAAGAAGACCAAGAACAAAAGTTATGCATATAAAACCAAAGAACAAATAAAAGTATTCGTAGACAAACCTGTTTTAGATGTAGACAAAGATGATTTAGACAGAGAATGCTGTATACAGCCACGTATATATATGACATACGCTTCTGAGTTGGCTGAAGCACGTCTACGTGAGGCTGAGGCTGAATCAACATTCAAAGCTATCAAGGCTACATTAGATGGTTTGATTCGTTCGAATCCATCTGCATACAATCTACCAGACAAAGTAACAGAAACAGTTATTGCTCATACCATCGTTTTACAAGACGAATATATGAAAGCTCAAAAGAAAGTTAATGATGCCCAATATAAAGTGAGTTTACTATTTGCAATGATAGGATCTTTAGATATTAAAAGATCATCTATAGAAAATCTTGTTAAGCTGCATGGTCAGAACTATTTTTCTACCCCAAGAACAGATTCATATAATAGAGAGAGGATGGAGAGTGAACGTTCAAACACAGTTGCTAAAAAATGTCGAAAGGGAAAACAAAAATGAACCTATGTTATTTATCCTTGCTAATTCTATTAGCTCCATTTATCATATTTTTTTGCAGCAAATGGGGAGCCTTTGGATGGTTTAAAGGAAAACAACTCGCACAAGGTAAAAAAAATAAAAGCAGAAATGGAACAGATGACTGGAATTGAATGATTAAGGAGAATCGCTTTGAGTAAAAAGAGAGACAAACGAGATCAACGCAAAAAACGTGGCAGTGGAGGAAAAAATGTCAAACGTGCTGCAACAGAAAGGAGATCCTTTGAACCATCAAGTCTAATAGTGCCAGCCAATACCATGGTATGGTATATTAAAGATGCTGAAGCCAAAAGAATAGATGTACTTAATTATTGTGTTGGAAAAGGAAATCCAAAAGCAGACGAAGGTGAATACTATTATGAGAGACGTTTTTGGATTCATAAAGGATTTGGTGCAGATGGAAAGCAGTCGTTTGTTTGCACATCTAGAACATTTGGAAAGAAATGTGCTGGATGTGATTATGTAGCAAAATTAGGAAGAGATCCTGATGCCGATGCTGATTTTATCAAAAAGTTGCTTCCCAAAGAACGTCAAATCATGAACATTATTGATAGGAAGGATATTAAAGCTGGTATTCAGATTTGGGAAGTATCTTGGTATAACTTTGGAAAGCTTCTGGAATTGAAAATTCAAAACGAGGATGAAGAAGATAATTATCATGATTTTGCAGATTGGGAAGGTGGATTGAGTCTTAAGTGTGATATTGAAGATGATAAGACCTATGGAAGGTCGGTAGCAAGCATTGAATTCAAAACACGAAAAGATTATGATTCAGATGATATGGAAAAGAAAGTCTTCTGTTTAGACACTTTGATTAAGGAGCCAACATACCAAGAACAGAAAAAGATTGTAATGGGTATGGAAGAAGAAGAGTCAAAATCAAAAACTAAACAATTTAAGGAATCTGATGTGAAGAAGCTACAGAAGATGTCGGAAAAGGAACTTCGTAAGTTTGTCATTATCAACGATATGGATGATGAAATCGATCTGAATGAAATTGATGATGTCGATGAACTACGAGAGGCTGTACTTGCGGTAGTCAAAGACGCATTGGAAGATGAAGCAGAGGAAAAGCCTGCAAAGAAAAAGGCTGCAAAGAAAAAGGCTGCAAAGAAAAAGGTTGAAGAGGACGAGGACGAAGACGAGGACGAAGATGAGGATGAAGACGAAGACGAGGATGAAGACGAAGACGAGGATGAAGACGAAGATGAGGACGAGGATGAAGACGAAGACGAAGACGAAGACGAGGATGGTGAAGAAGACGAGGATGGTGAAGAAGACGAGGACGAGGACGAAGACGAAGACGAAGACGAAGACGAAGACGAAGATGAAGACGAGAAGCCAAAAGAAAAGCCAAAAGCGAAGAGAGGAAGACCCAAAAGCAAGAAATAATCGTTTATGATAGAATACTCCTTTGGGGGCCCTGAT
>Ga0307377_10006171_pt1 | contig 12622 bp, 11 predicted proteins | sample TR3MG_FD_202535 | JGI IMG/M metagenome (GOLD analysis project Ga0307377, IMG submission 202535) | Soil microbial communities from Risofladan, Vaasa, Finland - TR-3 | ecosystem: Environmental > Terrestrial > Soil > Coastal area > Acid sulfate soil | place: Finland: Risofladan, Vaasa | collected...
CAATGTCGGTTCCGATGCTATAGTTAACCCAAAATCAGTATCCACATCCCCAGCATCACAGATAACCATAGTCCTGGCTGTTTCATCAAGACCTATAGTTAGTCTACCACCAAGTCCTGGCTCTTGCACGTGCTTAATTATTGAAGTGTCTGTTCCATCAGTCAGATTGATCTGATCATTCACAGTAATATCAGCAAAAGTCACAGGAATATTAAATATATTCTGCCCATAAAATCTAGGCTCCCCAGCAATTGCCTGTCCAGAGAAACACAGAAAAGCAGCAACAACAAAGGCTAAAATTGTTTTTCTCATCATCTCTTCCTCCCTTATCTGTAATAGAATACTGTCACCACAGTGACAGCACTATCCACACTATTGCCTGTTATAGTAATCGTAAGCGGACCCTTTACAAATCTACTCCCAAAAACTCCATCAATCAAGGGAACAGCCTGCTCGCTATTACTATCACTCCTATCAGCCAACTCTCCGCCCATCACATCTACACCATCACTATCCGTAAGAGTAATATCATAAGCATCTGTCGGTGCAGTCACTCCACTAGGATTAGTCACCACAAGAAACACATAGCCATCAATATCTACATTGCTTGCAGTCACCGGATAAGTATGCGCCGAAGCGTCTGCTGTACAAGTAAACGTGAGTGCTCTAGTATTCGGATAGATCTGGACATCGGTCTGAGTAATTGTCCCTGCTCCCAGTGCACTTCCTACCCAAATAAACAAAGTTAAGGCCACCAATGCTAAAAACTTTTTCATCTTCCCTACCTCCATCTCCATAAGTTAAATTATTAAAACCTCTATTAATTCAATTATTGAATCAATCTAGTATCCTGCTCCTTCATCTGTAGGATTATATGCTACAATAGACTTAGCTAATCCCTCCCAACCTTCCTTCTTTGCTCCTCTAGCAAGACCTCCCAGGAAGAGTCCTCCTGGGACAAACATTTCTCCGCTCTTTAAGAGAGCTTTGAAAGATTTTTTAAACTGCTCTGGCTCCTGATACATGATAGCATCTAGTCCTCCTGCAATAGTTCTAGCAGCATAATAGATAGGAGCAAAAGTCGGAGGAATCATGAACTCATTAACTGTTGAGGGAAAAGGTCCTAGAGTAACCATCTTCCTAGCAGTCTTCTGATTCCAGAAAGCACTCACTGTCTCTTCTACAATAGCAGAAGACACAAGCCAGGTTATTGTTCTCCTATTTACTATAGGTACAGAACCTGGAGTCCTTGCCCATTTCTCTATTGCGCTCCCATAGTTCATCCACCAGCTTTGAAAGATTCCTGCCATCTGCCCTACGCCACCATACTTCTGCCCATAAATTGGAGCATCAAGAGTTCCATACAGATATTGAGTATCTGCAATAACATCATAGACCCATGCTTTCTTTGCTTCTTCTAGTCCTTCAATTGTTCCCTTCCGAAGATGCTCACTGATCATAGCTTTTATATTCTCGTCTCGAGAATTTAAGTTGAGTTTCTTAGCAAACTTCTTAACTGCATCTCTCCCAAGATCGTCTGACAGATGTTTCTTAGCAAAGTAATCCCACTTCTTAATAGCTGCTCCGCCAGTCACGTATCTATTCCACCTGTCTACTCCCTTAAACATCCATAGTGCTGTGTCTCTCATTGCTTGAGTAGAGGGAAGATCAAACTTCTTTCCTCTTGCAGTAAAAGAACCTCCAAAGCCTATTACCCGAGGTCTCAAGTACAAGTCAGGAGCAAACTCTTGTATAGCTCCTATAGCTTTTACATAGTCTCTTGTTGCTTTCTTAAAAGCATTTGCATAGCCATGTCCAAGCCAGAAGAAATCCTTAAGTCCTCCTAGGTCTGCAGGAACCATTAGGAGAGTTTGGAAGGAGTTCTTTATCGCGGAAGCAGGTTTAAATCCAAGACCTCCCATATAGACAAGATCATTAATAATATGAGCTAGATTAGCTACACTCCTCTCATCATAGACTTTTCGGGTTAAGTGTCCTACTGTAGAAGTAAGAAACTGAGCAACAGCAAGATCAGCTCCACTTTGCTCTCCAAGTTGTCTAGCAATAAAGTGTTCACTATAGTCTCTAAACTTTACAGGAAGTGTCCTGGCGTGATCTATGACTGGCTCCAACTGCCTATATGCGTAGAGCTCCTTAGCTTGCATATTAATCCGAGCTTCTGCAATCCTAGTCAAGTCAGTTATTCTTCCTTCCTCTGAGAATTCTCTTGTTCTCTCCTTTGTAAATCCTCCTCTCCTACTCTTAACGAGATCCTTTGTTCTCTCTGCAGATTGAGCAAACTGTTTATCATAGATTCTGGTTGTATAGTTCTGTAAATAAGAAGCCCATCCTTTCTTTCCTCCTGGCTTCATAGGAAGAAACTCTTGCAGTCCTTCTAGGATTCTTTTTTTCAAGTCTTCTCTCTCCTCCTTAAGAAGAGACTTAATAGGTTTATCAGTGAACCAATCAATATTCTTAAGACTTTGCTTTGCTTTTCCTAGCATTCCCTCAATAATCTTAGCCTTCGCATCAAAAGCTAGATTAAGAGAGGAAGAGAAACCGGCATCTAGGTGCCTTTCTATTCCTTCTGGGCCTCTCATAAGAAGCTCTAGTCCTTCTCTTCCTCTCTCTGTGAGTCCGATTCTCTCGAATACCATAGGAATTACTTTTCTTGTATAGTCTCTGTACATATCATCTGCAAAGTCAAACCAACTTTTAGCAATCTTTTGCACAGTAGTAGGAGCATTCTCTAGGAGGCCTTGGATTTCTACTTGCTTCATCCCTCTCCCAAGAGCATCATCCATCTTAGTCACAAGTTCTCCTGCTGCTTCCCACTCTCTCTTAGAGAAAGTTCTTTTTGCTAACTTAAGAACTCCCGCTGAACCAGGACCCTTAATAACTCCAAGTCCCCTAGTTGCCAGGAGAACATGAAGTTTAGAAGTCATTAAAGTTCCATACTTATTAACATTAGTAAAGATTTCTTTGACAGGCAGATAAAGTTTATCATAAGTTCCCCACGTACTATTTCCAAGACCGAGTGCTTTTCTTATAGGTAGAGTAATACTGGGCATCCAATGACCATAGCCAATGTCCATCTTACTCATCAGCTTAGCTGGATTCTCCTCCAGGAGATCTCTAATCATGTAGCCGAAAGTCTTTGAGTCTGCGTCTCCGAGAGCCATTTTGGCTGCTGCTTCTTCTCCAAACAATTTATTAGCCTGCATCTTAAAAATATTTTCTGCCTTATACTCTACGCCAAAAGTTTTCTTCATCAACTTAGTCCACTCGGCAGCATAATGTCCTAGCTCCTGCTCCTCGTGAGGTCTAGCCCACCTCCCTAGTTGATCCTTTACATCTTTCTGGAGGAAACCATCTTTCTTAAAGAGCTTCTGGAAATTAGCACTCCCCTTACTTTGGTAGAGACCTCCACCTCTTCCTCCTTTCTCCCAAATCCAAGGATCTCCTTTCATTAGACTTGTAGCTTCTTCAGGAGAAAGACTCCACTTCTTCAGTGCTTTAGCAGAGGGAGAAATTCTCTCATAGTTCTTAATCGAAGAGTTAGCAATATCGAGAAAAGGATCTTGCTCTAAGAGTTGTCCTACTCTCTTCTTAAGAGCGAAAGATTTTCCCACTTTAAAAGGAAGAGCTGCTCCTTTACTAATTGCCTTAGCAACAATTTTGAGTCCCTTTCCAATTAAGACTGGAGGCAGCAACGTGAGAGCCTCTATACCGAGTTCAATTGTTTGACCTGAAGTGGACTTTCTGGCCCATTCGTCACGGCCACTAGGAAACAGATATCTCGTATACGGAAGTATCTCCGCTGCTGTCCTTACACCAGCATAAATATTAGCTGCTACATCTCTCATTTCTGTAGGCTCATAGATTGATTCAAAGAATCCTCCTCCTTCTCCCTCTTTCTTCTTCCCAAAGTATTCTCCTGTAGCAAACTTAAACTCCCATCCTCTCAAAGGAATATCCTTCTCTCTCTTTTTCTCTTCTCCCTGAAGATATTGAGGAGCCCCTCCACTTGGCATTTGTCCAGAGGAAGCTTGTCCTAAAGTTTGAGAAACATATTGTTGTGGCTCTCCCATCACTTACCCCACTTAATGTTAAGTTGACTTCCTGGTTCTTTTCCTACTGACTCCTTTATCGGAGTCCCATCACTGTAGTAACCAACCTTAGAAACATCGCTCCACCAAACAAGTCCTTGTTTTCCATCAGCATCGGAGAAAGGAACAAGTCTATCTGCCTGTCTTAGTGTGATTCCTTCTGTTATTCCTTTTTCAGTAGCTTCAATGGAAGGAAAATCTACAAAGGGAACCCAATCAAGTACTTTCTCCCAAAATGTAGGTCTAGCTCCTCCAGGATGAATAAAAGGAATAAATCTCTTAAGAGGATCGGGCTCATTAGCAACAAGACTGTTTTGAAAAGTCTCTAATCTTCCTTTCTGCTCTTTTCCTCTTGTAGTAAGTATACCCTGTAGAGTGTCAAAATAATATAGTGTAGAAGGATCTTTCACTTTAATAGCCTTTGCTCTAGGATCAATATCTCCTGTAGCAAAATTAGCAGCGTCCCTCAGAGAATCACTCGGAGTCAACTTACTTTCATCTAAAGGACCAAGAGGTTTATAGTCAAGTTTAACTGCTCCAGTTTTCAAGTCTCTCCTTTGTGTAGAAGTAATCAGAGTTCCATTGAAGTTAATCTCTCTCGGCTGAGCAATAGGAACACTTCCAGTCGCCTTAATATCTGACCAAGTAGCCCAATTCTTCTCGACTGCAGTAGTCACTTCAGCTTCACTAGCCCTTATTTCATTCCAGTCAGTGAATTCAATTCTCCTCGTTAGAGGATTTCTTTCTGCAGTAACATTAGGATCATCAGTCTGGTACTGTCTAGGAAGAATCCTTTTAGGCTTCTCTCCCTTCTCCCCTACAGCCATCTCTTTAAGAACTTCCCACTCATCACTTGCAATGTCAAACTCTGCCCACACCTTTCTGTAATCTGGAGTCCTCGGAGGATTGTTAGTCCAACTACCATCTCCCCCTTTAACTATAGGCATCTGTGGTCTAGGATTAGTCTCTTCAAACCACTGAGCCTTCTGGACTCTGGGATTAATAGGAGTATGACTAGCGAACATCTTAAATTTAGTCTGATCTACTGGAGTCATCAATCCCCAGAGACTCGTCATTTGCTCAGCTAGTCTTTTCTTACTCGCAGGGGAAGCAGTCTTATACAAGTTACCAAACATTTCTAGAGCACTTCCAATTTGCTGACTTCTCTGCTCCTCCTGATATTTCTGTGAAGGAGAAGGTCCTTGCAGTTCTCTTCTCTTCCTGACAATATCAAGACCGGTACTCTCCAGTGTAGCAAGATCTTGCGCTTCTTCAACAAGATCTCTCTTCTTCGGCAGAAGTCTATCCATAAAACTTAACATCTGTCCAAATTCATTCCAACTAGTTCTTGGCATAATAACCTCTCTATTGATTCAATTTTTGAATCAATCTAGTTTTCTCTTTCTCTTTAGTATCCATAGTCAGAGTAATCAGTATAATTATTCTCCTGAAGATAAAAGCTTCTCTCATAAGGGTCATAGTCTTTTCCATATTTTGGAGTGGAAGGACTTCCTCCTTTTTCTAATTTCATTCTGTCACTCCACATCTCTCTCAAGAAATCAAGCTTCTCATCCTCTCCTCCTAAGTAGTTCATTCCTCCGCTTGCGTTGGTTGCTTTCCTCTGAGTTTTTGCCTGGTACATTCCTAGGAGTAACTGACCAAAACCAAGTTTCTTTTGAGTATCCAATTGTTCCTTCCGGAGTCCCATTTCCTCTTCCCAAGAAGACTCTTTAAAGGAGAGCATCTCATCAAATTGCCTTTGAGATTCCTCTAGTTGACTGTAGAATTGATCCATCTCACTTAAGTAAGTCGCCCTCTTAGTTGCCTCTGCCCTTAATGCTTGTGAATATGCTCCTGGAGTTCCATAAGCACTCTCCGCAGGCAAAAACATTCCAATTTCTCCCATTGCCATTTTTCTACCCTCCCATTATCTTTGTGTACACTTCTTTAAAGTCTTCGTATGTATATTCCTCAAAGTTACAATTTTCCTCTTGACAATACCAAAGACAAGTATAACCATTAACATTTCCTTTTCCTTTTGGAACAGTAATCGGCCTAAAACTTAAAGGCATCTTACAGAGAGGACAACGACGAGTATTTTTATTCCACTTTCTCTCTTTCTCTTTGTTAATCTTCTCGAAAACAACCCTACGAGTTTCCTGAAGTTCTAGATAACTACTTATAAATTCTCTAACTTCTTCAAGAGGAATACTTTCCTTCTCTAGAAGACTAGAAAGAGTAAGTAACTCCTGGAGTCTCGGAAAACTAAAGACAGCTAACTTTTCTCTAATTTCTTTTATTCTTTTTTCTTTCATGGTACACATTCCCACTCATAATAGTATGACATAGTAGCATAACAATTATAGTCAACATGACAAGGAGTTCCTTCTCCACAACCTATTGGTGTTCCGCAGGGAGGAGGATTAGCACAGAGATCAGTAACACAATTCCCTACATGTCCCCACCAGGTAGTAAGAGTATCTGGATAATACTCATATCGTTGAGCCACTAGCCATCTCTTGTTACCTAAGATGATCTCTTTACTTACTACTCCACAAGTAGAACAATAGTTATTCCAAACATCAGCAGAGAAGCAAGTACGACAATCTTCATAAAGTATCCACGCTCCTGCAGTACACCTAACATAACCTACAACAGAATCTCCACAAAAATCTGTAACTGTAATTGTTGCACTTCCACAGGCAGATGGACCAGTTACAAGAGTGTTACTCACTCCTTCTGTAGTAGCATGAAGCAATGAGAAGTCAGTTCCAATAACACTCCAACTATAAGGTCCTACTCCATTTGCTACTAAAACTTCAACACTACTACTTTGCCCTACCGTCAAATCTCCACTAGCCCAAGTCACCACCACTTCTGGAGGACACTTCTTGCAAGTTACTTCAACATCTTCTCCACACAAGTTCCCACAAGGATCTTTCATCTGAACGTGAATTAGTGCTTCTCCTCCTTCCTCTACTAGTGTAGAGTCTATCCAAATATCTATTCCCCAAGATTCATGAGCACTGCCTCCAAAAGGATGAGGACTGTAGCCGCTTGTAGCTCCCTCTACCATCCAACTACACAGGTTACAATTCGTGTCTCCGCCACACCAAATACTTGGATGACACCAAATAGGCTCATCACAGTCTAGAGGAGTGTAACAAGTTATAGCACACAATGAGAGTCCTGGAATTGGTCCACCTGGAATCTCCGGCATAGGAGGAAGATCTGGAAAAGGAGGCCAATCAGGCCAAGGAAAATCAAAGTGCATTTTCCTATAATCTTCATCCTCATAGGGTTTCTCAAATTCACTTTCCCTTCCTATAATTTCTTTAAGAAACCTAACATCAGCACTATAGAAACTACTGACAGACTCCTTCCCCATCAAGTAAGGTCTTCTGGCTTTAGAACTCAATTTCTCCCCTCGACTCTACTTGATAGAGAAAACTCCACAGTTCCATCTCTAGATCTGCTGTAGCCAGTTCAAACTTCAACTGAAAGCACATACACTCCTCTTGACTTGTATCGAGTCCAGGCACCGCTAGACTCTTCCCTGTCTCATTAAGATCCATTGCAGCAGGAACATTCAGTGTTGTCCCAGTAGTAGCAAGATTCTTAAAGAAGGTTGTCGTCAGTGCAGTAGCTACAGCCCTTGCCTTTGCCTCTATCCACACTTTCCTAAATGTAAATCGCAGTGTTGTAGCATCTGGTTGCTTTGCGGAAATTGCCCTCGTTTTTACACTGTGAGAAATTGCTTTGTCTGCTCCTGCAGCATCTTTATCCGTAGTATCATTCTCCAGCCTATATACCTTACCATTAGCATCTCCACCATAGACATAGTATCTATTGTCTGTTCCTCTAAAAGAAAGACCACACAATAAATCTACTTCTCTCTCCCAAGGAGGATACCACTCTGCTTTAATGTAATTGTAGACAAGTTCACTAGTAGGAAGAAGAAGATGATATTCATTTTTGAGAGGATCAACAAAACTTTGTCTATTGTTAACCGAAGCTGCAGCAATAGCAGTTGTATACTCTGTGTTAAAGTAATGATCCACAGGAAGAGAAATCTTCTTAGGTTTCCTTCCATCAAGAACATAGATTCCATCAGTATCTTCCCACAGCGCTATAGAGAGAGGCTCATCAGTCTTCATAGCTGGATAACCAGTCTCAATAACCTGAGCACTCTTTGGACTTGCTAGCCCAATAGTGTCTGCAATCCGCAGAGTTCCAAAAGTCTGCGGAGAGTAGCCTTCCAGCAACCAGACAGAGTTTTCCTTCCACACTATTAATTCATTGTAGAAACGAAGAGCACAAGTAATCGGAGTCATATCTCCAAAAGCATCAGTATAGGTACTATCACTTCCACTAAAACAATCTGGTCTCCCGTTAGCACTATATCGAAGTCTATTAGGATATTCAGGATCTCCCCACACAAAGAGTCTATTTTTAAACTCTATAACTCCCATCACCTCAGCCACAGAATCTGGAAACATAGCACTTGCTACCATAAAGATTCTAACATCAGTAGCAGTAAGAGTTGCACTTATAGACAGTTTATACCAGTAACCAGGAACACTATCCCAGTCAAATGTCCTTCTCTTCGCAGGTGTACCTGCAGTAGCCAGCGCAGCTGCATTGAACCAGATGACTCCACTTTGTGCAAAACTTTTAGTCTTTGTATCATCTAGAGTTTCATCAATAATGCCAGAAGCTGCAGTCCAAGCAACTCCGGTCCACACCTCCAAATTATCAACCACAGAAGCTTCAGCCTGGGTATAGCCATTAACTATTCCAAATCCTATCCCTGTCAGAGGTTCAGCAGCTTTCACGTAAATATGGTCAACATCAGTTACCATCTCTCCTATCTGCATATACTGACTTGTTGACTCATTAAGCACCTTACCTGTCTGGTCAATATGCTCGCCAGTACTTGCGTCAAAAAATCTCACTCCAGTGGGAAATTCATAGACTCCATTCCACTTATTAGTCATTGGAGTAGCATCAAAAGATACTTTACAAGAGATAACTTGTACTCCTGCTGTCATTACTGCAGAGAAGCTTACCTGATACCAGTAGCCCATTATACCACCTATGACTCTCATAGTATCAGTAGGATTCCTGGCCCAAGTAAAAGATCCGTCTTGTCCATGAGTCTTTCCTGCAGGACTTATAGTCCCATCAGTAGCACCCCTATCATCCCAAGCACCTGCTACCCAACTCTTCACAGTAGCTACAGAATTCTCTGCATTCTTAGTTCCTAGATCAAGGACAATAGCCGAGGCAATCTCAGGACTACAAACATAGTAGACATCATGGACATCTGCTCTCAAGAGAGCTACAGTTGTAGTCCTCTCATCTGTTACTTCTCTTGTATAGTCTACATAGACTTCTGGAGTATCATCATTATTAATATCAAAGTGAGCAATAAAGCCACTACAGAAAGGAGCATCTCCTCCCCATACTATTGGTCTTGTAATTCCATCAGCATAGAAGAAGTGTTCCTTCACCATAGTAGAGAATCCTGGAACAGTAGTCGAGAGTCCACTTACAATACTACTTCCAAAAGTAGTCCCGGCTGCTGGAGGATCGTTTGTAGCATCATAGAGATTTCCATTATATTGTGCCAGAAAATGATAATCGCTATTTCTTGGATGACTATACTGATGAAGAGAAAGGACATCTTCAGTACCAAGAGTAGTAGTATTGTGCAGAGTACAACCTTTCCTAGGTTTCCATCCTCCACCATCAGCTACTTTCCTAACATTGAGTCCATCTCCAATAGCTCCTACAGGAAGCAACGTAGGAGGAGTAACTCCATCATAGTTACCAGAGAAAGATTCTTTAAACATCTGTATAGCCATTAGAATCCTTCCTCCGTCACTTCTACTCTTCCATACCCCTTTATCCTTGTCTCGAGCCAATCCTTTAGTTCCTTTATAGCATCTCTCCTCTCGTTAGTGTAATACTGAAAAACTTCCTTATCAATATTACTTGAAGGTTTTGCCACAGCTAACAGTGTAGCCTCCAGAAGAATCAAGTGATGAGTCTCTTCAGGCAACAAAGAAATTGTTCCAAACACACTATCAGCAGCGTAAGTCCCACTTACTACGCAAGCTCCAGTAGCTCCAGCATAATCAGTAATGACATCTCCCACTGTGCCCGCACCAGTTCCAGCATCAACTTCTATTCCGACTCCGTTATAGTAATCATCTACGTGTTTCACATTAGAGTTGTCTGGAAAAGTAAGAGAAGTAGCTGCTCCTGCACTTGCCGTACCTGCGATCAAATCAGGAACTCTCTGGTCGTACCACAAAGTAACTTCTGTTGTGTAGCTAGCTTGATTAATCTCTAGAGTATTGCGAAGAGGATAGGATTCAAGAATTCCACCTAGCCCAGAATAGCCAGAAGGACCTCTAGACACACTCCTTGTCCTCACGTTGCCAAGCCAGTTCAGTGGTCTCCTACTACTAGTCTCTTCTAGATAAACCGGTTTAGCACAGTCTTGTGGAAGAGTAATTACACTATCAACCGGAGTCAATGCTACACTCTTCAGAAGCCAAGATGCAGGATAATTCTGCACAAGTATAGCAACCTTCCTTTGTGCTACATTAATTCTCCTTATCAAATTAACATCGCTCCAATGAGACGCAGAAGCCTCTGCAAGCTGATCCCTTAGGAGTTGTAACATATTATAAGTATCCATCTTCCTATCCTCGATTGGTTCAAAAAATGAATTAATCTAGTTATTGTTGTTGAGCCTCTCCCTCAGAGAAGTCCATCCCTTCCAGTTCTCGTAGAGGTTCTTTAGGCATCCCTTGCTCTAGTTTCATAGTCTCTATCTGCAGTGACTGCCACATATCCCTCAAAGATTCGAACTTTCTCTTCTCTACTTCTGTTCCATAGCGAAGCATCCCTTCTACTCTCTTAAGCTTCTTATACTGTCCAAGCATCGCTTGCATTTGTGGAGTTATTTTATAACTCTCTACCTTTTCCCCCTTCACATCTTTAGCCATTAGCTATAGCCCTCCTCATTTTCACTTCCTTTGTTGGTCCATTCAGCATTATACTTCCTGGCAGAAACCTCTTTGGCACACTCACCCGAAGACCTCTACCATACCACTCAAACTCTTTCTTCCTATCAGCAAACCAATTCTCCATTTCCTTTGCTTTAGCTCTTTCTATGTTATCATCCATAGCATCAAAGTAGTCACAGATTTGTTTTGTAGAATATTTTGTCAGATCTCCCTTCTGGAGATTCAAAAGAAGGTCAGCTCCCAGCTCTCTAAAGGTTCTCCCCCTTGTTTGTGCAGTCATTACATGGACAGCTCTTGAGTCAATGACTTTCTTCACTCTCTTTCCTTGTCCTGGGAATCTCCAAATCTCCCACTTACTCCCGTTCCAGACAATATCTAGCTCTACATCTAAAGCTCTCAGCTGCTTCTTAAAACCAACATCAGCAACCATTACTGCATCATCAGTTTTCCGATAGTCCTTGAATGCTAAACCTGTCGACATTTTCTACAACCTCCTCTAGAATTTTTGGATGCTTATCATGATAGGTAGATGTGGGGACACTTCCAGTAGATTCAGGATAATATCTATAGTATTTTTTTGCTGCTGGATCTCTCATCCTGTGAGCATAATTAATCCAGATAGCATAAACATGAGTCTTCACGAGAGTAGGTTGAGGTTCCTTCGGTTGAACCAGTTCAATTGTAGTCTCAAGCAACTCCTCCTTCATCCTCATTTCCTTTGTATACCTCCACAAGTGAGAAGGACCAAACCGATTCTCCATTTCTGTACAACCTCTCTTTAGAATAACTGGAGTATTCAACGAGAGAGCTCCTCTTACTCTATTCCTAATTTCTCTCCAATGTTCCTTAGCCCTTTCAAGATCTCCCAGAGGACAGTACCAAAATCCTAGATGAATCCCTTTATAAGTCTCTGTAGCCCTCACGTCTACCCCACACTTACAAGCAAGTCCTCCCTCTGCTACCATCTTTGTCTGCAATTTGTCTAATTCAAAGAGCATATCCAGATCCTTAGGCCTCGTGACAACCTTCCAACAGTGCATACAATTCCTTGGAAGAATCCCATACAGTTCAAAGTAAATCTTGTGCCACCTCACGCAGTCTCTCTCTAGACTGTACTTGTGGAAAATCCAAGGAAGATCAATCCCCGTCTCTCCATAAGTAAAAATAATCTTGTTGCCCTTTATCTCAGCTCCCCCTTTCCTAATACTTTCTGCTGCGCCGAGACAAAGATCAGCAAAATTTAAATCCTCATATTTCATTTTCCTTCTCCTTCTTTAAATTTTGGAGAAGGTGGAAGGAAAGAAGGATAACCCTCCACCTCACTCCAAGGTGCACCCAACACTGGATTGATTCAAAAAATGAACCAATGCAGTTCCTCCATCCTATTTCTTTAAGCGTCCCTCTTTACTTCCGCTTTTAAGACGTAGCTACCGCTAAGGCCTCTCCGCCATCAGTATTCGCTATAGGCGACGT
>Ga0307377_10006174_pt1 | contig 12618 bp, 5 predicted proteins | sample TR3MG_FD_202535 | JGI IMG/M metagenome (GOLD analysis project Ga0307377, IMG submission 202535) | Soil microbial communities from Risofladan, Vaasa, Finland - TR-3 | ecosystem: Environmental > Terrestrial > Soil > Coastal area > Acid sulfate soil | place: Finland: Risofladan, Vaasa | collected...
CTTTTCCGTAATCAATAAGACGGTTTTCAAATGAAGTCTGTGTTTTGTCTGATGTATATAATGCCTTTTTAATTTCAGCTTTACTTATTCCAAATTTCTCATTAAAATATCCGGTCATCTCTCCGATAAGCGCTCTTTCAAAGAATCTGAAATGGAGGGTTGGCATCAGTAGTTTTGATTCATCAACCTTCCCGCGAAGGGCAGCCTTTACCATGAAAGGGTAGGTCTGGATCCATGGACAATTGCAATTAAAGGTCTTGTTACCTTCCTTTTCCTTAGCATTTACAATAAAAGGCAGAAAGATGTAGTCAACGCCTTTTTCCACAAGATCGATAACATGACCATGCATCAGTTCAACAGGAAGGCATATTTCTGTGGTAATTGTTTCTATGGATTTTGTAACCAGCGATTTGTCTGATTCTCTAGAGATTACGACAGTAAATCCAAGTTGTTCAAAGAATGTCCTCCAAAAGGGGAATTGCTGGTAGAATACCATTAAAGCTCTTGGGATTCCTATGGTAGTTGATTTCCATGGTTTATTCTCCTCGAATCCCTCCATAAGCATTTCAGTTCTGATTTTGAAAAGGTTGGGTATATTGTTAGCCACTTTTTTCCTGTCATCAGTTTCCCATTTTTCACAGCGGCCACCATAATATAGTGATTTCTTTTCCCCTCTTATTTTTACTTGTCTTATTTCACAATGGTTGGCACATCCATTGCAGGTAAACTTACTCAGGTTATAGATTGAGTTTCGTACTCCAAAGCCCTTGAACCTGGTTTTTTGTCCATCTTTCATCGATCTTTTTGCCAGGATAGCTGCACCTATAGCGCCTGTAACATCAAAATGAGGAGGTATTATTATCTTCTTTCCAAGAACCTGTTCAAAAGCAGCAACAACTGCTTTATTATTAGTAACACCACCCTGGAAAAATATTTTGTCGCCGATCCGCCGGTCGCCGACTACCTTTTGTAAGTAATTAGAGACAATGGAATAGGCCAGTCCTCCAACAAGGTTTTCATTCCTGGCTCCTTTTTGCATGAATGAGTTCAGATCAGACTCCATGAATACTGTACAACGGTCACCCAGTTTTACCGGACATTTGGAATTAAGTGCCATACATCCGAACTCCTCAACAATATTAATTTCCAGTTTCTCTGCCTGTTCCTCAAGAAACGAACCTGTACCGGCTGCACATACCTTATTCATCTCAAAATCAACAATTACCCCATTTTCAATGTTGATGTATTTAGAATCCTGTCCACCAATTTCAAATATAGTGTCAACAGTCGGATCATAGTCAATTGCTGCTGTTGCCTGTGCTGTGATCTCATTCCTTATTGTGTCAGCTCCAATAAAATCACCTGTCAGGTACCTTCCAGAACCGGTTGATCCTGCTCCAACCACTATGACATCATCTCCTACCTCATTATATATTTCAGTAATACCTTTCTGGATAGCCTCCAGGGGTTGCCCGGCAGTTGGCAGGTAGCGCCTTGCTACCACTCGGTGGTCGTTGTCTATTAGTACCACATTTGTACTTAGTGATCCAATATCCAGACCCAGATAAACAGGTGTTTTCTCTTTTCCTCCTCTTGCGAAATGTACATCCTTATTATATTCTGCTTTCGATTCTACCAGAGAAGGAAGACTCACAAATTCAGAGGATGTTTTGGCAAGATACTCTTCAAGCTTTGAAATATCTGCAAAATGGTTCATTATGAGATTATTGGTCCGGGCATAATAAACAGCACCGATTGCTCCCATAGAAGCATGATGGGAGGAGATTATAAGTTCCTTTTCGGTAAGGTTCAGTATTTCCCTGAACGCCCTTATCATTCCGGCATTTGCTGCAACGCCACCTGAAAAGATAACCGGTTTTATTATCTCTTTGCCTCTGGAAAGATTACTGCGGAAGTTCCTGGCTAATGCAAAACATAATCCGGCTACAATATCATGAAGAGGAGTCGCCATCTGCTGGAGATGGATCATATCGCTTTTTGCAAAAACACTGCACCGTCCGGCTATTCTCGGAGGATCAGCTGATTTTAAAGCCATGGTTCCAAATTCATTTTCAATTGGGACACCTATTCTTCTTGCCTGCTGATCGAGAAATGAGCCGGTTCCCGCTGCACATACGCTATTCATCTCAAAATCAACCAGTCTGGAGTTCCCGCTTTCAGGATCTTCTTCAAGAATGATCAGTTTGGAATCTTCTCCCCCTATCTCAATAACCGTTCTTGCTTCAGGATACATTTTACCAGTTGAAGTAGCCTGAGCAATAATTTCGTTCACAAATACTCCACCGATAAGCTCGGTGGCAAGTTTACCTCCTGTACCTGTAATTGCTATTCCCTTTATTGAATCGGGCGAGTACTTTTTAAGTATGGATGTTAATCTGTCCTGGAGAACATTAAAAGGCCTGCCATGTACATAATCATAATGATCTTCAATGATATTATCGTTATTATCTAGGATCACAGTATTCAGGGAGACAGATCCTATATCAAGGCCAAGAAATATTATTTTCTCTGATGAAGCGGGGGAAGACAAATTATTATCCATAGATCAATTATATTGGTAAATTCAAGACATTCAAATGGCTATTAACCTAAAGGGTTTTGCCAAATATAGTGATTTCTTTGATAAATATTTTTTGATAATGATTTTTTATGTTATATATCATATTGGCAAATATAAGTACCTCTATATCAAGGAGATATAGTAATATGTTTAATGTTCCTGTCACCCCGTCACAACTTAATGCAAAAATACCTTAATGTCACAATTCTATACCCAGTCCTCCTGTTGTACCTCTCCATTGATTCCGATAATCAGCTTTTTCACTGGTACTTTTCTTGAAGCGTTAGCGAGCGCTGAGTTAACCATTTGTAATAATCCACCGCAGCAGGGTACTTCCATCATCATTACTGTAATTGTATTGACTTTGGAAATATCGATCATTCTAGTCAGCTTTTCCACATAAGAATCAGTTCCCTGATCAAGTTTAGGACATGCGATAGCCAGGGATTTGCCTTTGAGGTGTTTACTATGAAATCCACCCATTGAAAATGCTACGCAGTCGGCAGCTAGGAGCAGATCAGCCCCATTGAAATAGGAGGCACCGGGATTTATCAGATGCATCTGCACAGGCCACTGTCTTAATTCAGATGGCTGGTTAGCCAATGGAACATTTTCATCTGAATAACCAGGTTTTTCAATTACCATTTCTCTCGATCCGGGACAACCACCTCCTTCATGACCATGATTATGTGTGCGTCCCTGGACAAGCAGAGGAGAAGGAACAACCTTTCCATGGTTATGAACCTCACTTAAGACTTCATCGAGATTGAATTTCAATTCTGCTCTGACACCTTCTAAATACGATACTCCCTCCTGAAGGAAACCAGTTTCGCCATGGTCCTTTAAATGTTTAAGATGGGCAATAACAGTGTTTCTTCCTTTATCTTTCATCTGTTCCATAACATGAGGTTCATTATAGGGCTCTGCTTCTCTTTTCTCAATGGTTATTGCACCTTCAGGGCAATGTCCTATACAGGCACCAAGTCCATCGCACATGAGTTCACTTACCATCCTTACCTTTCCATCGATTACCTGTAAAGCTCCTTCATGACAGTTTGGAACACAGATTCCGCAACCATTGCATAACTCCTCATCTATTTTTAATATATCTCTTTTCATCTGTATATAATTTATTTTTCATTTTTAAAATATTAATGTATTTATGATACAAAAATGAATTTTTACATTAAAGAAAATTGTAACATTTGTTACAATTTTCTATTTTTATAAAAAATGGACTATTCTGTATTATTAAATGCTCCCCTATTCAAAGGAATGACCAGTGGAGAGATCAAAGCAATTTTTACTGGTTTTCCACACGGGATAAAAAAGTATCCCCCAGGGTTTCTTATTGCTCAAAGCGGTGAATCTGTAAATTCCATTATGGTAGTTATTAAAGGGGTGGTAAAGGGAGAAATGGTTGATTATGCTGGCAGGATAATCAAAATTGAAGATATTCAAGCTCCGGGAGTTCTGGCTGCTGCTTTCTTGTTCGGTAATAATAACAGTTTTCCAGTGAACGTTACTGCTTTGGCGGAAACAGAATTACTGGTTATTGATAAATCAGACTTTCTCAGGTTATTAATGAGTAATGATAAAATACTTGTTAATTTCCTAAATATTATCTCGAACAGGTCTCAATTCCTTTCGGAAAAAATCAAGTTTCTTAATTTCAAAACTATAAAAAGTAAGCTTGCACATTATATTATTCAGAAAGCTGGGAAAACCGGAGTTTCAGTAAGATTGGATATGACACAGAATGACCTTGCAGAATTTTTTGGAGTTGCACGACCATCAGTAGCCAGAATATTGGGAGAAATGGAAGAGGATGGGTATATTATTTCAAAAGGAAAGAATATCAGGATATTAGATAAAAAAAGATTAGGAGACTTAACTGTTGATTGATAAGATTTTGTTTAAATATCTAAACTCTTTTCAATTATAATATCAGACAATTATTTCTAGTGAGGCGATTATTTTTTAATATTAAGATGTATTATGAAGCAGGTTCCTTCCCCTTCTTTGCTCTCAACGGCAATGCTGCCATTATGAATATTTATTAGCTCATAACAAAGCTTAAGTCCTAATCCGGTTCCTTTTTCCTCCTCTGTTCCCGGGGTACTTTCAACCTCCTTGGAGGAGAAGATCTGTTTCTGTTTCTTTTCTGACATTCCTACCCCATTGTCACATATCTTAAGCATAATGCCTTCACCTTTCATAGCCTTATCCTTTAAAAGAATGCTTATTCTTCCTCCACGGGGAGTATATTTAACGGCATTGGAAAGCAGGTTTCTAATTATTATATCCAAGAGGTCTTTATCAAAAAAAGTTACAGAACTTCCAATTTGTGTGAAATTTACAGATATCTCTTTTTTATCTGCTGTTTCTTTGAATATGCTGAGGTTTGTAAGTATGATATCTGATAGATCACGTTTCTCAGGAGAAAATTTTATCTTATCTTCTTGTCCTCTTCCCCAGACAAGCATGTTTTCCAATAAGCCGATGACAAGTTGCGCATACTGAATACTTGAATTGGCAAATGTATCATATTTTTCTTTAAACTCTTTCTCCTTCAGTAGGTTAAGCATGTACAGAATATTAACGACAGGACTTCTTAAATCGTGAGCAATAACAGAAAAAATTTTGTTCTTCAGTTGAATTGTGTCAGACAACTGTTTATTTTGTAATGCAATCATTTTGTTCTGTTGTTCAAATTCCTCATTTCTGGTTTGTAGTTCCTGAGTTCTTTTTGTGATAAGAAGTTCAAGATTCCTGTTCATGAATTCCAATTCGTTTTGAAGTTTTTCCTTTTCTTTATATGCTTTCACCCATTTGAAAAGTAATATACCAGCCTGGATAAAAACCAGAACAACGATAATATATGTTAGCAAATACCCGGCAGAACTTTCGGCTTTTCCCATTGATACTCTTATGTCATGAAATCCGCCGAATAAAAGAAGTAGAAATGTGAAGAAATATATAGTATCAATAATTCTTTTTTTTATGAGACCTAAAAAACTCTTATACAGTATATAAGAAATCAACAATAAAATAGTGGGATAGTATAATATCATTGAATAACTGAATATTTTCACAGGAAGAAACAGAGTCAATACAAAAAACAGAGCAAACAGTACTGTAATAGTCCAGGTAATGAATCTGAATAATCTTGAAGGAAATAGTTCCAGTATAAACCATGCAGCTCCAATAATAACCATAAATAATCCCAGATACTCTATCCTGATTAACCAGACCCAGCTTATTTCGATCAGGTTTTGAATTAGAAAATGAGAAGTAACGAGAGGTCTTATAGCCAATCCTGTAACAACCAAACTAAAGAAGCCCATAATATTCTCCTTTGTGGATATAAAAAAGAAGAAGAAATAGAAGATGGAGAATCCGAAAAGTATACTAATAACTGACCACTCTCTTGCCTGACTATTAGCCAATTGTTTTTGAACCTCAGAAAATATGCCAAATTTAACGGGAAGCCAGAACCCACCACGACGGTGATCATAATTTGAAACATTAATAATCATTGTAATTGTGTCTGATTCCGGGATAATATTGTAGAAATTTCTTTTGTACTCAGGTGTTGTCTCTGATGCCGATTTTCCTGGGATACCATTTCCGCCAAGATATTTACCGTTCAGATAAATGTCATAAGAAGAATCAAATACAGGTAAATCAAGACCCAGCGGTTTATAGAAACCAACTGGTAATAAGATGGTTAAGCGATATGTAGCATACCCAAATTTTTCAGTTTTAACTGATTCCTGAGGGTAATCTGTCCAGTAAGATGGTATTTTACCATAATAGTCCGGTTTTATTCTTCCAGTTTCAAAATCATGAGGGCGAAGCATTTTGTGCCAATAAAACTCCCAGTCCCCGTTGAGATTAATATTAAAATTCTCAGGATCATCTATATCCCGCAGATCAATCACACCTTTGATAGCTTTTGGATTTGATACATTAGCATTAATATTAAGTGATAATGCAAAAAATATACTCTGAAAGATGATTAATCTTAAGATCATCGATAATTAAATTTTAAAATTTAAAGATATACTTTTTCAAACTGACTCCACCTTCTCCTCAACAAGTAATCTGAAAGGTTGCAGTAAAAATATATTTATGATAAGATGAGCATTATTTTAGTCCCCTGTTAATTAGAAGAGCATCTATTCCCGGCTCTTTACCCCTGAAAGCAATGTACATATCCAGCGGGTCTCTTGTTCCTCCCCTGGACAGTATTTCTTTTTCAAATCTGGCAGCAACCTCTTTATTGAAGATATTGCCGGTTTCTTTAAAAGCCTGAAATGCATCAGCATCAAGAATTTCGCACCAGATATAACTATAATAGCCTGAAGCATATCCACTGGCCCAGATATGATTAAAATAAGTTGACCTGTACCTTGGTTTAATTTCAGGTATCAAATTGAATTTGTTCATTGCATTCTTTTCAAATGCTCTAATATCAAGATCTGTGGGTTCATTGAGAGAATGATATTCCATATCCAGAAGAGCAGCAGCAAGATATTCAACAGTGATAAAACCCATGTTGAATTTGCTTGTATTTTCGAGTTTATCAACAGTCTCTGCAGGTATTATTTCACCTGTCAGATAGTGTTTTGCATATACTTTTAACACTTCAGGTTCCAGAACCCAGTGTTCCATAATCTGAGAAGGTAATTCAACAAAATCGCGTGGTACTGACGTGCCTGACACACTCGGAAATGTTGAGTTTGAGAGTAGTTGATGCAGTGCATGACCAAACTCATGGAATAGTGTTGAGGCTTCATCCGCTGTAAGTAGTGATGGTTTTTCATCTGTTGGAGGTGTTGAATTTGTAACAATTGTTACAACCGGGTAAATCATTTTCCCCTTTATATCACGACTTTGTCCCCTGAAGGCACCACACCATGCTCCACCTCTTTTTGAAGAACGAGGATAATTATCTATCAATAGCACCCCAATATGTTTTCCATCTCTTCTAACTTCAAATGTATTAACATCGGGATGATATTTTGGTATATCATTTCTTCTGGTAAATTCAAGTCCATATAGTTGATTGGCAACATAAAACATCCCTTCCATAACATTGTCGATTTTGAAGTATGGACGTATCTCTTCATCATTGAGTTTGTATTTTTCCTGTTTTATTTTTTCAGTATAATACCACCAGTCCCATGGTGCTAACTTAAATTTACCTCCTTCCCTGTCAATCACTTCCTGTTGAGCTGCAACCTCAGATTTAGCAACTGGCGTCGCAGCAGTCCAAACCTTACCAAGAAATTCGGCAACTTTTTCAGGTGTTTTTGCCATGTTACGTTCAAGAACGAAATGAGCATAACTTTTATACCCAAGCAGGTGGGATCTTTTAACCCTGAGTTCGGCAATTCTTGCTATAATAGCTTTATTATCATACTTATTATCATTATCACCTTTCATAAAGTATCTGGTGAAGAGCTTTTCTCTTAATTCACGTCTGTCAGAATACTGAAGGAAAGGGATCATACTAGGCACCTGAAGTGTGAATACCCATTTGCCATTTATCCCCATGCCATTTGCCATAGTAGTTGCCTGGTCAATAACTCGTTGAGGTAAACCGGCTAGATCCTCTTGTTTATCAATCACCAGTTTAAAATCATTTGTTTCTGCAAGTAGATTCTCACTAAACTGTACAGACAGGAGTGAGAGCTCTTCGTTAATCCTTCGTAGTTCTTCCTTTTCTTCAGCTGATAATGCAGCTCCATTTCTTATGAAATTTTTGTACGTCTCTTCGAGCACCTTTTGTTCGTCGTCCTTTAACTTAAAATTATTACGCGTTTCATATACTTTCTTTATCTTCTGAAAAAGACTATCATTAAGATTGATATCATCTTTGTGTTTGGAGAGGAGAGGGGAAAGCTCCTTATTTATCTTTTGCAATGTATCGTTTGTATTGGCTGAATTCAGAGCTCCAAAAACTCTGCTGACTTTTAAAAGAATTTGACCACTGTATTCCAGTGGTTTGATTGTATTATTGAAGGTAGGTTCTTCGCGATTATTAATAATAGCTTCTATTTCTCTGTTCTGTTCCTCAAATCCTTTAAGATATGCAGGCATAAAATGTTCAGCCTTTATTTCTTCAAAAGGTGGTACCTCAAACGGAGTATTATATTTGTTGAAAAAAGGGTTATCACTCTTGTCATGTTTTCTACATCCTGTTAATGTAAAAGCAGCTAGGAACATAATAAGCATAATTTTTTTCATAAAAGAACTTTTTTTAACGGTTGGGTTTGAAGCACAAAGTACAAAATGGATTTCATTGTGCAATTATACAAATCAATTAAAAAAAAAGAAAGACACCGGGTGATGTCTTTCTTTAATTAACCTAAACCTGATCGTAGAATCTGCCGAATGGCGATTGAAGAGAAATTAATACTTTTTAAAATCCATCCTTTTCATGGCTGGGAAAAGAATCAATAAATAAAGAACTGTTTTAAATATTGTTTACTGTATGTTGTTTCCATTTACTATATAGACGTTAGAAAAGTCAAAATGTTGCAACAATTATTGTTAATGTTAAGTTAATCATTTGTTAAAACGCTGTATGTATCAGATATACAGGAATATATCAAGAATATATCGCGTTATTACGCTTCATTCCTGTCGTCAGCTGGTATTAGCTATCAAACAGAGCTAAAAATGTAATTGACTGTACCGTGAAGTCATAATAAGCAGATTGTCAAAGATAATGTTATAAAAATCGGTTATATTATCAGAGTATACTCTATCAAAAAAATATTTAACTTGCACCGGTCATTTGTTATTTATGATAATTAAACTTAAATATCGTTTCATGATGCAACGCCTTGGCAGAAGACTGTATTGTTGTCTCATGTTTTACAGTTTCTAAACCTGTCTGGTCTTTCTGTCCTTAAGGATAATGTTATTCTCATTATCAATTCTTCTTTAATCAAATGCTTTTTTATTACATCACCTTTGTTATGAAAGGACTTATATTCAATGTCAGAAGATATTCAATCCACGACGGACCAGGGATAAGGGTAACCTTTTTTATGAAGGGATGCCCTTTGAAATGCCTTTGGTGTCATAATCCGGAAGGTATCTCAGCTTTAAATGAAACAGTGATTCAGATTAACAGGGTGGGAAACAGGGAATTCAGTCACAATATAAAGGCAGGGGAATACTATTCAGTTGAAGATATTCTCGCAATTCTTGAAAAAGACAGGGTTTTTATTGATCAGTCAAAAGGAGGTGTCACCTTTTCAGGGGGAGAACCGATGATGCAGGCTGAGTTTTTATTAGAAGCATTAAAAGCATCCAAGGAAAATGGCTACCATACAGCAGTGGATACTTCCGGATATTCATCCGCAGAAAACTACCTCTCTATAATTCCATATGCTGACCTTTTCCTTTTTGATATAAAACATCTTGATGAAGAAAAGCATATTAAACTTACAGGCGTTTCAAATAGTGTTATCCTCGATAATTACAGGATGCTGGCAGAAACTGGAAGGGATATTATGGTCAGGATTCCGGTTATTCCCGGGATGAATGATGATAAGGATCATCTTGAGAGATTAAAAGACTTCCTTGTGGCAGGTAAAACAGGATCAATAGTGAAAATCAACCTGTTACCTTATCATAGGACCGGCTCATCAAAATATAAAAGATTCAACCTTCCTGGCAAAATGGTAGATACAGATCAGCCATCATCGGGAAGGATGAATGACCTGAAAGAGTTTTTCTCTGAGACTGGTGTTAAAGTAAAAATTGGGGGATGATTTCAATTTTCTTGTGTAAATGACTAAAATATCAATGAGCCATGATTATTTCAGAAAGAGTTAAGAAATTAAGAGAACAGAGTCTGAATGCAATCGAAAAAATCAGTGTTGAAAGAGCATTGTTAATGACTCAGTTTTACAAGAGCGATGATTCCAGTGAATTGTCAATTCCAGTAAAAAGAGCTAAGGCCCTCGAATATCTTCTGAAAAATAAGCAGATATGTATTAATGAAGGTGAATTGATTGTTGGCGAGAGAGGGCCAGCCCCAAAAGAGACACCCACATACCCCGAAATAAGCCTTCATTCTGTAAATGATCTTGAAATACTCAATTCAAGAGAAAAGGTATCCTTCAAAGTTGATGAGGAGGTAATGACCATATATAAAAAGGAAATAATACCATTCTGGGAGGGAAAGAGTAACCGTGACAGGATAATGAGACTGATGACACCTGAATGGGTGAATGGATATAATGCAGGTGTTTTTACTGAATTCCAGGAACAGCGGGCTCCCGGTCATACAGTTTTGGGCTATAAAATGTTCAGCACAGGTTTCTTAAAACTTAAGGAAGAGATAAAAGAGTCGGTATCTGGTCTCGACTTTTTTAATGATCCACTGGCTTATGAAAAGGCTGAAGAGCTTAGAGCAATGGAAATAGCTTGCGATGCTATAATTATGTATGCTAATCGTCATGCTGATGAACTGGATAAACTCGCGGCAAAAGAGAAAGATTCTGAAAGAAAGAAAGAGCTTTCTAATATGGCAAATATCTGCAGAAAAGTTCCGGCTAATGCCCCCGATACGGTCCACGAAATGCTTCAGCATTACTGGTTCATTCATCTGGGAGTTATTACAGAATTAAATCCATGGGACTCATTTAACCCAGGGAGACTTGATCAGCATTTATATAGAGTCTACATTAACGATTTGGAAGCTGGTTCTCTCATTATGAATGAATTGTACGACCTTCTTGGCTGTTTCTGGATTAAGTTTAATAACCATCCTTCTCCACCAAAAATGGGAGTTACAGCCAGTGAAAGTAATACTTATACAGATTTTTGTCTTATAAATATTGGGGGATTAAAACCCGATGGCACTGACGCTGTTAATGAGATGTCATATATTCTGCTTGATGTGATTAAAGAGATGCGAATACTTCAACCCAGTTCAATGGTACAGATAAGCAGAAAAAGTCCGGACAGGTTTGTACATAAATCACTTGACATTATTCGGACCGGTTTCGGGCAGCCCTCATGTTTTAATACAGATGCAATAATTCAGGAGATGCTGCATCAGGGTAAAGATATCATTGATGCACGCAATGGTGGTGCTTCAGGATGTGTCGAAACAGGTGCATTCGGAACTGAAGCATATTGGTTGACGGGTTATTTTAATCTTCCAAAAGTATTGGAGTTGACATTAAATAACGGTTTCGATAAAAGAACGGGCAAAATTGTAGGACTTGAAACCGGTTATGCCAATGATTATAAGCGTTTTGAGGATCTTTTGGAAGCTTTCAGGTTACAGGTTAATTTTTTCATTAATATTAAAATACAGGGTAATAATATCATTGAAAAAACATTTTCCAGCTGGCTTCCTGTACCGTTCCTGTCATTACTTGTTGAAGATTGCATTTCTAGTGGTAAAGATTATAATTCGGGTGGGGCTCGTTATAACACATCTTATATACAAGGAGTGGGGCTTGGAAGTATAGCTGATATGCTTGCATCACTCCGCTATAATATTTATGATAACAGAAAGTATTCCTGGGAGGAGATGATGAAAGCTCTGGATTCAAACTTTATTGGTTTTGAACAAGTTCAATATGAGATGATATATAACACACCTAAATATGGAAATGATGATGATTATGCAGATCATCTGGCTGTTGCTGTTTTTGATATCTTTTATGATGCTGTAAATGGCAGGCCAACTCCAAGAGGAGGAATTCATAGGATAAATATGTTGCCAACAACATCGCATGTTTATTTTGGAAGTGTTATTGATGCAACCCCTGATGGGAGGAATGCAGGGAAACCACTATCTGAAGGAATCTCTCCAAGTCAGGGAGTAGATAAAAATGGTCCTACATCGGTTATTAAATCAGCTTCAAAGATTGACCACCTTCGTACCGGTGGTACTTTATTGAATCAAAAGTTTTCTCCCTCTTTTTTTGAAGATGAGGATAGTTATACCAACCTGACAGCACTTATTCGAAGCTATTTCAGTCTCGACGGACATCATA
>Ga0307377_10006176_pt1 | contig 12614 bp, 12 predicted proteins | sample TR3MG_FD_202535 | JGI IMG/M metagenome (GOLD analysis project Ga0307377, IMG submission 202535) | Soil microbial communities from Risofladan, Vaasa, Finland - TR-3 | ecosystem: Environmental > Terrestrial > Soil > Coastal area > Acid sulfate soil | place: Finland: Risofladan, Vaasa | collected...
CAAACTACAGGAATTAAATCTGTGTAAACACTAGTATCCATAACTGTAAGGATACAAGTATTCATTACTGTAGGAACTTCTAAACTTAATACGTGATTAGCCATAAGTATTTTTAATAAAAAAGGGAAGAGGAGTCTAAGCTCTCTCTCCCCTTTCTAGTTACTATTTGAATGATTAAACTTGTGGAGCTTCTGGTACTGGTGGTACTTCTGGAGTACATGCAGTCTCAGCTTCAAAAGCTTCATTATTACAAGCTGTACCACAAGCAGTTACCCAAGAGTTTAACCATGTGTACAATGCAGTAATTTGAGCATTGATAGTTCCATCAGGAGTTCCATCATCACCTGCTAATGCAAATACAGAAAGCAAGTATTGATCATTGTCAAACACACCAGTTGGGTTGTTGTAACGTGGAACATTGTGTTGTAAGTAAAGTGTATCATAGAATTTTGTTCTACTTACTGCATCCAAGATTTGACTACCTTGAGTAATCTCACGGATACGGATATCAGTAGCAAAGAATGATTGTCTGTAAGATTCTGACATGATCATTTCACGAAGAACTGTTTCACCAAAACCATTTGCTTGAAGACCAAGACACTCATTAACTACACAGATACCATCAAATGTACATGGATCACCATTAAGATCTACTTCAGAAGCATAGATTCTTACAGGCTCTTTTTCATAGAAGTCAGAAACTTGGAATGAACAATCACCAAATTTAGTATCTACATAAGCACCATAAAGGATCAAACCTGCACACTCATCATCTGTATGTCCTGGAGATACATAAGTATCCCAAGTATCAGCATATGGATCACCAGCATCATCAACAGTACCTGGAGCATAGTACACAGTACCATCCTCAGCAACTACTACTGGAAGAATGAATGGAGAAATTAATGGAGAATTGATGATAGCATTAGCCCAAGAGATCATTACTTCAGTTGAGTCAACAACAGTTGGAGCAATTGATCCTTCTGGACAACATCCTGTGTAAGCATCTACAGTAAGGTATGCATTGTGATTTAAGAATCTCAAAGCAGGAGAACCTTTAACATCTAAACGAAGGTAGTAAGTCTCACCACATAAAAATTCTTTGCAACAATTTGCTGTTGCTTCAGCAACTGTGTAAGGAGTGTTACCTACGTTAACAACCATTTGTTGTGCATCATTAGCCTCTACAGTATAAAGTCTAGATACAAATTTAGGGTTGATTTCTTTTGATTTGTTTGATTCAAGGTAACCACCAGCAAAAGGTCCAATTTTATCATTTTGATAAAGGGAACCATTAGCAATTACAATGTTACAACAACCAGGAGCAGCAGTAGCATAGGTAGTATCAAAGATAGTCCAAGTCTTTGCATTAACAAGTGCTAATTCACCTGTTGCAAGTTGGTTACCTGTAGTACCTAGCTGACCTTTTGCTTTTTCAGTAAAAGAGCTCATTAAGAAACTCTTATTGAATGCATGATTAAAATAAGCCATTTTTCTAAGTTTTAATTAATAAATATATACTATAATATAGTGAAAGTTTTTATAACTTCCAAAATTATTTTAAGAAAAGTAATTTGTATTTAGCTGAGTTAATAGCATCCTTAACTAAATCTAAATTGTTTACAATTTCTGAGTAAGGCAACATACCTTGTAATTTAGTTATCATTGCATACATATCTCTTAGATATGCAACTCCATCTGCTACTGTATCCAAAGTTCTTGGAGCAACATCTTTACAAGCAAGAATCTTTTCAGATACTCCTTGATATCCTTCCATTAAAGAATCTACAAAATCCGGAAGCTGATCATAAAATTTATTAAGAGCTTTATGTGCAGCATAAGATCCTTCACCAGTAACTTTAAGATGTAACTTGTGAAAACTATTTCTAGCATTCATAAGTTCAACAGCACATGCTGCAACCATAGTATCAAGTGAACTACCACCAACCCCAGCATCTGGAGTAGGTTCAGGTTTAGCTGGTTCACTCTTAGGTTGTGTAACAGTAACTTGTGGTCTGCTAATTGTTTTAGCAGGTTCTGGATTTCTTTTTAATAATCTTGTTTTATTTTCCATGATTAATTGTTACGTTCTGCTGTCTCTGTACCTCTAGAGAATTGGTTTATAGACTCAATGTCTCCGGCTAAGATACTCACAGCTTCATCAATTATTAATTCAATTATATCATCCTTAAATTCACATTCAACATTTCCTACTGAAGTTACACTTGTATAAGGATCTACACAACCATCAATTTGAATTTTAATTGGTTGTCTATAATATATAAGTTGTGCTGAATCAAGATCAAACTCTCCATTTGTATAAATGTGCACATCATTATTGATAAGAGTAGCAAATGTTTCAGCCCATTCAAAGTTTGGTTGTTTAGATTTATCTCTTAGAAGTTGATTAAGATTACCTTCTTCTGCAAGATATACAGTCATTCTTCTTTTATCACAGCAATCTTTTTTAGCAAATACATCTACTCTTTTCCATTGTAAATAATCAGCAGGTAGATTTGCTCCATAATATATTTCTGCAGAATTAATTACTAATGGTTGTGTAATTAATAATACTTGTAAGTCATCTTTTCTTCTAGTAGATTGTTCATCTCCTTCCTTAACCACATTGATTCCATGCAATTGTCTTCTAGACCATTCAACTTGTGCCTTGTTGAATGACTCTACAATTTGCCAACATTCAATATTATCATAGTCTTGACTATCAAGTTTATTGATGCGTTGTTTCATCTTTATGGCAATAGTACTATTAAGCATGTCTTATCTGTTTTTAGCCATTTTTTTAAATGTTCTAGCTAGTGCTTTTCTTCTTGGGGTACAAGTAGCTTTACTCATTGGAGTACAGTAACCCTCATGTTTAGGATTGACTGCTTTCTGAATCCAATTTTTATCTGTTGCACCTCCCTTTTTATACTCACGGTTGGTTCTAATAATCTGGTCTAATGTATTATTATCATTTGCCATGACTATTTCTTTTTAGCTGCTTTTTTCTTAGCTGCTTTTTTCTTAACTGCTGTGATAATGTCAGCACGTGTAATTTTATTCTTAGGTTTTGCCATTGCAGCAAGTTTTGCATTTTTAACAGTACCACCTTTTTTAGCAGTCGGCATATATTGGCTAGATGTACCTACATTTTCTTGAGGGATACCATAGATTCCCATTTTTGCATTTGTACCACCTTTAGCCATTTTTTTAACAGCCATACCACAACTTGCACATTTTAATTTCTTTGCCATGATTATATATAATTTTTAACAGTTCCATTTTCTTAAAGAAAGAGCCTTTCTAGTTGGTCTTCCTTTTTCATCCTTCATAGGACCTTTAACACCAGACATTCTAGCACAAAAAGATTTCCTTCTCTTTGCATCTTTACTTCCTGGTTTGAGCTTAGAAGGTTTTGTAGTTACAGCTGTTTGAAGTTTACTACCGGGATTAGCTTTTCTATAAGAAGCAACACCTTTAGCATTAAGACCCCCTTTTGGGTTTTTACCTTCCTTACGTGTCCATGCAGCAGTCTTTGCCATTATGATTTCTTTTTTGAAGTTCTTTTAATCTTCTTTTCTTGTTTAAGCATTTCCTTAGTAGGTTTCTTTCCAGACCCCTTAGCATCACGGATGTTATCCCAGAGTCCTCTCTGGGAATAACTACCGTCTTTTCTTTTAAGTAATTGCTTACCCATTATCTTTTTTTAGGTCTTGGTACTGATTTATTTGTACTACCAACTCTTCCTTTTGTAACTTTAGATGCAGTAACTTTGGCATTTGAATTTACCATACCGCCTGTTTTATAAGTTTTCTTGGCAACTCCACCAGTTTTTCTAACATTACTTCTTACAGAATTAACTGCATTTGTAACATTAGCTACTGCTTCAGCACCAGATCCTACTGCCCTAATTACATTATCAACTCTGTCTCCTTGTTTACCAGATTTAATTCTCTCTAGTTTTGCTTCACGTTTAGCACCTTTTTTTAGTTGACGGAATTCTTTACGTGTCATTGAACCAATTTCACTTTTAGGTTGAGTTTTTTCTGGCTCAGTTGGCCCACCCTTTCCATATGTTTTTCTTTTAGCACCACCATATTTCAATGCTTCTTGAATTGAAGAAGGTTTTAATATTACGGTAGTTGTTTTACCATTTATAGTTTTCTCTACTACTTTCTGGCCCTTTTTCTGATTTTTGCTATTTTGTTTAAGTTGTTTAGGCTTGTCCATTTTATATATATTTTAAGAATTCCAATATTTTTCTACGGCTGAGTTAAGATCCTTTAAGATATCTTCATTAAGAGGATTTCTCAAATGTTCTACAACATCAGATACATTTCTTCCAAGTAAACTATTTGTCTTAGCATGGTAAATGTAACCATCAGCCTTTGGTATAATATACTTAAAAAATGTGGAATCACGAACTATTGATTTAAGTTTTAATGTTTCCATATCCATGTTTGCAGTTTCCATAAAGGATTTAGCAGCACGTTCTTTGTTGGTTTCTCCACCCTCACCATTAATATATCTATCCATGTTCTCATAGATAATATCATTTGGTGTTGATTTTCTATATTGTGTACTATTGATATCTACAACTTTTGCAATGTAGAATAACTTAGTACTGTTTTTGTCAAATAATTTCTGAAGTTCAGAAAGTGCTTTGTTACGCATTTTCTTGTATTCAGTTCTTGCCATTACAGTTTCTTCTTCTTTATCTAAGTAAAACTTAGGTGGAACAGATCTTGATCTAGCATCATCAAAACTTTTTGCTACAATTGAAAATCCTCCTGCCTCAATAGCATGTAATTTAATTCTATCATATGGATCTTTTGGATCCAAGAAAACTGGTTCATTACCACAAGCTACATAAATTCTATTCCAGAATTCTGCATTATCTGGTTTAAGTAATTTTACTTTATTCCAGAATTGTGGGTCATCAATTTCAATAACATTTGCAGCTAACTCTTGCTCAAGTTCAGCTACAGCTGCTCTAATGTTTTTAATTCTGGCTTCTTTATCTTCTCCCTTAAGTAGTTTAATATCAGGAGCAAACTCATTTAGTCCAGTAAGGTATCTTACTACACCATTATTTTCTAGACATGCTAGTTGCTCTTGATGTTTTACTCCATCAAATAAAGACATGCCATAATCTTCTAATCCCATGTTAGAAGCTGAATTGTCAAAGAACGGACGGATTGCAATTGCTGTTTTTTTTACAGTTCCGTTACCGGTTTCTACCATTGTGAAATTTTCCATTGTTGTTGGTTTTTATTTTTGTTGGTTTAAATTTAGTCAAAAAAAAGGGAGGAGTTTGACTCCTCCCCGTCTTTATTGTGTCTGGTTAGAATGATCCACCAGTGATTGGGTTTCTCATAACAATCTTCAACACTTTAGTAGGGTCTTTAACCCAGATTGCTGGCATTGTTTGAGACATCATTACACGGTATCCATTGAACTGACCAGAAGACTGGAAGCCTTGGCTACGTCCCATGTAGTCCATAGTACCGTTTTGATACCACCATTTCAATTGATTATCCCAAGACAATTTCAATAAGAAGATATTGTCATTAGTGTTATCAGTGATATCAAAGATAATGAATGAATAAGAAGATAATGGGAAACCATCAATGATTGGGTTCTCAATATCATTTGTATGAACGTTGTCAAATGCTGGGTTCAACACAAACTTAACGTTAGCCAAGAATGGGATAACATAAGAAGTGTAAGCAAAACCAAAGTTCAAGTCCATACCTTTACCAGTGATTGCACCAATATCAGAAGCTTGGATAAGAAGTCCAGAAGACATTGCTTCTACACGAATTGCTTCATTAACCATTCTCATACCACCCATACCTGTTTGTACAACTAGGCTACGTTTTGGATCTGGACCTTGGAATTCAACTTTACCATTGAAGAAGTTGTAGATCTCAGAACGGAATAAGTCAAGGGTAAAGTTGTTTTTGTTATATACTCTTTTGAAAGAGTTATCCAACTGTTTCCAAAGACCCACAGATAATCTAAGATCATCTGGACCATCTTGACGAACTCTACCACCTTGTCCCCACATTAAGTAAGTTTCAATGTCAGTAGCAATTTTAGACAAGTGAGCAGATTCCATAGCAGTCAAGAATGTTCTTGACAAATCACCATTATCAAATGCTTTTTTCACTTTGTCTTTACCCATAACTTTAACCATGTCTTCCAAAGAAGTGATTGATGGATCCATAGTTTTGTCAAATGTTCTCCAGATCTCAGTTACAGGAACTGTACCATCTGCATTCATTCCACCTTTGATCATCAAGTCAGCACGGCTAGAGATAGAATAGTGTACGTGAGCTTCAGCACCACCAACAAAGTTGTAGAATTCACGGAAACCTGTTCTTGTAGTAATGTCAGAGAATCTCTCACCATACTCACCTCTTGCAGAACCTTTACGGAATACTTTGGTACCATTAGCCAAATACTTGTTATCAATGTATTTGTAGTTGTCATTGTTTACCAACTGAACAGTATAGATGAAACCGTCACCCATAGGAAGAATATCTTCTGTAGTGATGTACATCTCAACACCGTTGTATTTGTCATAAGTGATGATATCACCATGTCCAAACTCACGTCTGTTCAATTTGATACGGAAGGTTGTACCTTCAATACCTTTAAAATCATTGGTAGGTTCAATATCCTCAACAATGTATGGTAAGTCAGTAGAGACAGGTGTCTGCCATCTATACTCCCCACGAGCATTGTCAACCATAATTACATTTTTACCACCAAAGCTAGACATTTGGTAAAGAGGCATTTCAACCTTTTGAGCCATAGCCCAAAGGTCCACTGGACCCAAGTCCATTGGTTCTGCATCCTTTAACATGTTAACCAAGTGGTAAGAGTCTACATGTGACGTAGCATTGTACGCGGTATCTCGTAGAAATATACCATTGTTTAAAACTGGAGTTGCCATTTTATTTATTTATTTATTTGTTACTAATTAAAATCTCTTAAACAAATTGTTTTGTCTAGAGAGTGTTTTTTGAGGTTGTCTAGTTGGAGAAGTTGTTCTTCTTTCTTCTTCATCATATTCTGGACTAGAAGCAAGTTTTCTAGATTCCTCTGTTTTTAATTTTCTTACTGTGTCTTCTACAGCTCTTTTAGATCCCTGATCTCTTACTTTGTTTTTGTAACCATCTGGATCTGCAAGTAACCAAAGAGCTTCAGCAATCAAATCATGTCTTGGTTCTACAAACTGATACTTTTCTAATAAGTGTCCAAGCATGTTTGTAGGTTTACCTGAGATAGAAGGATAGTTTGGTTGAACTAAACCTGAAAAAAGTAAACTCTGTGTTTTCTTATCAAGTTTGATACCACCTAGATCTCCTCCTTGAAGAGTATTGAATACATTATCTTGGTATGCTTTTGCAGCTTGTGATTGTTGTTGTTTTCTTGCTTCTTGTTCTGCAAGTTGTTTTTGTATAATCTCATTCTGCATTCTGTCCAATTTTGGTTTAAATTGAACAGCTTTTTGTTCTAGTCTATCTAAGTCTAACCAGTCTTGAATCTCATTTTCAATTTCTTCTGGTGAACCAAAACCTGTTGCATGAAGATACTGTCTTGCAATTTCTGCTTGATCATACTGATCTGTAGGATCAAGTTGTCTCATTTCTTCCACTTGTGCAAGTGTTCTGAACAAACCTTTCATGTCTTGACCACCATCAGCTACATACTTTGCTGCATACTGAAGTTCTTGTGGTAATGCTTGAAAAAATTCTTGAGGTACAGATTCCTTAACTTGGTTTTCTCTTTCTGCCATGTTAGCTTCAAAGAGTTCTCTAAATTCTTTTGTTGTATAATCCTCTAAAGGTTTATCATCATCAAAAGGAATTAAAGCTCCTTCCTCAATCATTTTAGATGCTAACTCATATAAACCAGATTTATCAACCTTTGGTCTACCTTTGTTACCAGCTTCTTCTTCTTGAGAAATTAAATTGTCAAGTTCAGCAATTGCTTCTTCAACTTCTTCTTTCTTTTCTCGGGCTTCTTCTCTTTCTTGAGGAGTAGCCGTTGGGTTGTCAAGGAACGTGGTGTCTATATTCTCTTTAGAAAATAAAGACTTTTGTTTTTCTTCTTCACCTTCTGTAGGTAGCATTACACTATCTGCACCAGGTGTTCCAAAAATCTCATCAATATTAACATCTATTTGACCTACCGTTGTAGTGTCTAGCACCTGATCTTCATCAGGATTTTTGTTGGTTTTTTCCATGTTGTTGGTTTTTTGGTATACTTCAATATAATAAATAAACTTGAGAAATTTAAAAGAGTAAAATAAGTTTTTAGCACTATATAGCTAACCTACTTTTTCTTTTTCACTTCACCACCTTTATCATATTTATTTTTATTAACTCTTGCTATTTCTAGTTGCTTATCTGCTATTTCTCTTTGGGTAGCTAACTTCTGTCTTTCAAGATCTAACTTGTTTCTGTCAATAATCATTCTGTTTGTATCCTTCTCTCTTTGAAGATCAGTTTGTGCTTGATATTGTTCTGTTTGTCTAATATCTTTCATAGCATCTTGATAATCAGAGATCTCATTCTTATTGACATCTTGCATAGCACCATAACCAGCAGATTTAATTTCTGCAATAAGAATTTCAGTTTGTCTATCTTTTTCTTTCTGTGCTTCTTCATACTCTCTCTTCATTCTGTTTTCATCAGACTGAGCTTTAAGTTGTTGTTCTTGCATTTGTTGCTGTGCTTGTTGTTCTTGTTGTTTTTCTTGCTGTTGTTTAAACTCAGTATTTTTAAGAACAGTATTAAGTTCAGCAATTGATTCAGATTGGTAAATTTTACCTAAGTCATATATAGAAGCTCCTGTAGTATTATTATTCATTGCCATTTGTTTCAATTGCTCAAGAATTGATCTATGGTTTGCAGTTGTACTACAGAATATATTAAGGTCTCTCATTAAAAGATCTGTACCATTAATCTCAAAATTTACTTTCTCATCTGCAGAAGTGATATAACTTAATCTTGAAGATGGTTTAGTTGAGTGATAGTATTGTGCTAGGTCTGTACGCATTTGGTGAACTCTAGGCATTAGATAATCACAGTGTTGGATAAAGAATACCTCTGTCTGTGCATAAGATGCTGCAGCGGCTTGTTCTACACCTGTAGCAGTCATCTGAGATAACTGTTGTCCCATTCTTTGTGGATTAACACCAATTACTTCATATGCTTGTTGTTTAAAGTGATTTGCAAGATTAATTCTTGACATCAATCTTTCTGTTTGAGAAAGGTCAAGTTTCTGAAAATGATTAAAGTTTAATGCATTCTCAGTATTTGTGATAGATGTATCAAGAGGTAACATGTTGAAATTCTTCATTGCAACATATGCTTTAGCCAAGTTACCTTTCCCCCAGTCTTCTCCTAATGAGTGTCTTGGTAAAGTATTTTGGTCAAGCATGATAATTGTACCTAACTCATCTACTAAGATATCTGCAATCTGATTGTTTACAATATTGTATCCAATCTGATATGGCTTCATTAAATCAAGAAGTGCAGTAGACTTAGTATTTCTATCTGAGAATACAGCACCTTCTACTGGAAGTTTACAACCATATAATGTTGAGTCTCCTTTAAATTGGAATTTAAGTGGGCCAATATGATTTCTATCTACACCAATATACATTGGAGTAAATCCTCCTGGATTATTCATACCCCAGAATGAAGGAATGTTTGGTCCAATTTTTACACCACCCCAAACTTCATTGATCCAAATCCAGTCAATGTGTTCTCCATAGATAAGATTGTCTTTAGTTTTATTCTTATCTAATCTTGTATCATAAATTGGTTTAACTGTAGTTTTATAGTCTTCATCTACAATTGCCATACTTACTTCACCTTCATCATTTACTGTAATTAGGTGTCCCACTTTTCTTTGTGACTTCCAATAGATTGTAGATACACGTAATAGGTAAGCAGTTCCTTGATCATAATAATCTTCACCTTCAGATAAAATCTGAGTAATAATGTCACCACCTTCTAATACAGCACCACCCATTGCAGTAGTGTATTGTCTATATGCTAATGATGGCATGTTTGTATTCCAATCATGTGATTTAGTTCCATCATAGAATGTACCATCATTTTGGTAACCTCCAACAGAATAACCAGCAGATCTGATTGGGTATACAGCTTCTAATGCAGCAAGTTGTTCTTCTGTCATCAAATAACCATATCTATCAATAACATCTGATGGAGTCATCATATCTGTTTTCCCAACCCAGTTAGCTTGAGAAATATATCTTGCATCTGGAGACTTGTGATAGAATGTAATTGCTGGATTCCATAATTCTACTTCATAGTCATCTTCCATCATTCTCATGTGCCAGAACTCACGGTCTGTGATTAACATATCACGGAAACCTCTTTCCTCTAGCTCATGCATTCTGAATCTTTCAACATCTACTTGATGCTGATGAGTTGCCCATTCTTCAATCATAGATCTATAATCTTTTCTGAAGAACATTTCAATTTCTGGAAGGGATTTTAATTTTTCTGGAGAAGTCTCTTGTTGAAACTCTTCAGATGCTGGATCTAAACCTTGATCCATAAGGGCAGAAGCAATTTTCATTCTGGCATCATCCATCAATGTGTCTTCTACCATTTTTCTTTTTTGCTCAAGCATTTCATTATATGAAAGCTCATCTACTGCACGGTATGTAAGTTTAGTTGATCTCTTAGCAAATTCTGCTACTAAGACATTAATAACATTTGGGATAATTGGATAGAACTTAAGTTCTAATGCAGACATATCTTCTTTTGTAAGAACTTCTACTATGTCTCTGTATTCATTGTTATCCTCTACAATATAATCAGACTTGTCAATAATACCTTTGGCAAGTTTGTAGTTTTTCATTATTCTGCGGGCATTTCTACGGAGTTGTTTTAGTCCTTGCCATTCAACCCAGTCTAAATTCCATGCAGCCCATTTGTCATCCTTATCTTTTTTTGGAATAAACTGAAGGGGCTGGGTAATACTACCCAACCTATTACTTTCTACTTTAGCACCATTTTTTGCTTGTAAAGCATTAATTACTTTCATAGTACTTATTTAAAATTTCTGAATGCTGATTTTTTAAAACCAGAATTTCTAAAGTTATTATTACCTATATTACGAAAAGGACTCTTATTTAATTTAAACAAATTTTCTGACTTTTGCAAGTTTTTAGCAGCATCATCCATGACTACTCTTCTTGCATAACCTCTATTTGCTTGTTGGATTCTCATAAATGCAACTAATGCTGCAAATGATACAAGTCTATCCACGTTGACACCTTCTGCATATTCTTGCATTTCTTTAAGTAACATTGGATCTGGAATCCTTTCAATCCCGTATTTTGTACGTACAATTGTACCATCCGGTTTAGTTTCCACATCCAACTCTTCTTTGGTGTACTCAATCACATAACTTAATAAGTGAGCTTTAAATAGAGTCCCTGTATTTTTCCAACCATACTCCTGGAAGACGTTAGCATTAGAACCAAGATCTTTAAGGAACATGATCTGACTCTTAGGAACAAGATACCTTTGCTTCTTTCTTGATATCATGTACTGGATAAATAATGAGATGTTATTCTCAATAAGTGTCCAGGCATTATACCATTCTATGATTAACTCCAATCTCTGGTGAGTTTTATTGATATCATCAAATCTACCGCACCATGCTGCTACAATTTTATCTGGTTCTATGTATGTTTCTGTTTCACCACCTGTAACCTTGGTAACTTCTACAGGAGCTTTCATAATATAAATAGAACAGAGTGATTCTGATGTTGTTGTTTTACCTTCTGATACGGGGTCAATAGAAGCATAATACTGTCCAAATGTAGGATCAGCAATTGGTCTTTCCCATACAACAAGTACTCCTGTTTTATCTTCTGTTTTTTTAGATATTGGGAATTCTTTAATTGGTTGTTTATTGCTTTGTTTTACAGCAACTTTACCATTTTCATCTGTAGCAATATCTAAAAACTCATATGCATATTCTTTCTCTTCTATTCTTCTTTGCTGTGCAGCAACTAAATGTGGAGGGAATACAGATACACTCCTGTGTGCAAATGCTTCTTCAATATTTCTAGGATGCTGAGAAATCCTTAACTGGTAATCTTCTGGGGCCAACTCATCTTTCCATTTGGCAAACTGTTCATCTAAAGCTTTTAATGCTTCTTCTACAAGTGAATTACCAAAATCATCAATGTGAGGTGGCATAGACCATTGTTCAGGAATAAATAAACCTGACAAACTTACAGTACCTTTTGAATCTATAAGATCTGTTTCTACAGCATAAATATCTTTTGATGTAGGATTAAGAATCATATCTCTTAATGGATTACATTGAGACAAGTCACCCACAGATCCTGCTGCAATAAACATACCTGTAGTAACCATACCTGATCTCATGGCTGGACGCATATACTCATATGTTTGATCCATCTTTGGTGCAATACCTGCCTCCTCATGGAAGAAGTATTTTACCGGACCCCCTACACCATTTGTTGGATCTTTCTCAAATGACATACCTTGTATAGTACCTTTGAGACCAACTTCTGTTTTTCTATC